>ERZ1292625.2993-Hain-H41-01um-R1-2993-length-14419-cov-4_pt1 | contig 11674 bp, 9 predicted proteins | sample MGYA00564400_ERZ1292625 | MGnify/ENA primary metagenome ERZ1292625 (study PRJEB36523, sample SAMEA6512639) | groundwater metagenome | collected 2019-01-08 | study: AquaDiva: Metagenomics assemblies of 32 groundwater samples
ATAGATAATTTGACTGGATTTACTGTAAATGTACAATTGATACGTGACTAATAATGGAGTCCCTATGCTCGACAAAGATACCGAAGTCTTGCTCAATCGCAAAAATACTAATGCCGTGCAGCAAACATTGCAGCATCTAAGTGATAAGGTTTATGAACAACATCAGAGAATAGATGGGTTGATGGCAACCATCAGTACGTTGGCTGATAAAATCAACAAGCTAGAGCTAATGATACAAATTCATAAAGCCACAACATTTGGTCATGGACCATCGGTGAAATAACCTATGACAATTACAACCAGGGCGGGGAAAGGCTCTGCGCTTACTCATAATGAATTAGATACCAATTTCACGGATTTGCGTGATGGTCTGGCGATTCGCGTTCCTAAAACACAGGGTTATGGAATTAAGGTCGATTCTCTTGGAACGCCAACATTCGGATGGCATGACCTGTTAGGGTCACTTGAAGTAGACGGGTATAATCCGCCAACCAGAGTTGTTTATATTGGTGGCCTCAAACAGTTTCAATTTGCAGAGAACAATACCGCATATTTCTCGTTCCATCTGCCGCATGACTATGCTGTGGGTACAGATATTCATATACACTCTCACTGGTCACATACTAGTTCTTTGGTTACTGGCGGAAGCGTTACGTGGACATATGAGCTAACTTATGCAAAAGGGCATAATCAGGCGGCCTTTGACTCTCCAATTATTGTATCTGGAACTCAAAACGCATCAACTATACAGTATCAACATATGATTGTAGAGACCGCAATTTCTACGGCGGGCGGTAGCCCAACACAGTTAAGCACCAGCGCTATGGAGCCGGATGGGATGATTTTTGGAAGAGTTTGGTTATCTGCGAATGGAATAACTGTTTCTGGTGGCGGAGTGCCAGATCCATTTCTTCATGAGGTTGACTTACACTATCAAAGCACTGGAGTTGCAACCAAACAAAGATTTCCTGGCTTTTGGGGCTAATTGGTGGCAATTCTATACGTTAATGATGATTATATCGCCAGTGATTATTATCAAACAGCATTGTTTGTTCATTGGCCGTCGAAAGTTATTTTCGGTCCAAAATTCGAGTCAGTACTAATTCAGTCGGTTCCAATGGAAGTTCGGCAATTAGATATTAATATTTTCAGACTTGCGTTAAAGGACATTGAGGATGACGAGGGGATGTCGTTTAAGGACACACATCGACATAATACCACCGTTTCAGTTGGAGGAGCTGTATTAGCCAGGGTCGTTGAAATTATAAATGGGTATACCGTAACTTTTGAAGATGGTGAGTATGCAATAAATCTTGTTGGTGCAAATTCAAACATTGGAGACGTAGTTAATGTAAACAGAGTATCTGTGCGATCAGCGAATTCTGCCGGACTACAGGACTTAAACTCATTACAAGCAGCCTCTTTCGCCGGCGGCGTAGCAATAGATACTTCCAGCGCATTTGTCGGGACCGCGTTTCCAGTCGGGACACGTTCGCAGCCGGTTAATAACTTAGTTGACGCCATTTCGATAGCGGCTACTCGTGGATTAAAGAATATCTTTGTCGCAAATTCACTAACAATATCAGGAATTAATTTGTCGGATAAATATCTCTTTATTGGTGATAGCATCCATACGGCAGTAACAATAGATGCATCTGCCGATGTTACTCAATGTGAGTTTAGAAATATGACGGTTTCTGGTACGTTGGTCGGCCAAGCTCTACTTAGAGATTGTGCCGTAACTTCTATAAGTATGACTGATGGAAATTTATTCAGTTGCGCAGTCATTGGCAGCATTTCAATTAGCGGAGCAACTCAATGCACGGTACTTGATTGCTATTCGGCAGTTCCAGATGTGGCCACAGCGGTGGCTTTTGACTTTTTGAATGCAACTCCTGGTCACGTACTCATTGTTCGTGGATGGAAGGGTGATTTGAGATTGATAAACTGTTCGTCTACAGTCTATGCTGATATTGGGATGATAGCGGGCCATGTAAGTGTTGAAAGTTCAGTTTCGGCTGGTATATTTGGGTTTTACAACGGAGCCATTGTAGAGAGCAGCGCTGTCGGCACTACAGTGATTAACGATCACTCCATGTATACACACCTCCCAGCATCAACTTGGGGTGCGCAGGTGTCAACTGCCAATGCTTCCGGATCTATTGGAGAGAAGATACGTAAAAATTTACTTAGGTAGGTATTATGAAAAGAATTAAACTTGTATTGTCTGGTTCTGGAACACTCTATCCTGCACATGCTGGCGCTATTATTGCACTAGCAGAAGCCGGGTTTGAATTTACTGAGATTTTAGGTACGAGCGGCGGTGCCATTGTAGGGGCAGCACTAGCTTCTGGTTATAAACCAAATGGCGAATTAGTAGAGATGATAAAAAAGACGTTGCCGGCAAAGAATAAGTTAATTGATCCGTCTATCTGGTCGCTGATTACAAAGTGGGGCTTTCTAAAGGGCGACAAGATCGAGAAGATGCTGGATAAGTATTTAGTAAAGAAATTCAAGGATGTCAAGATACCATTGCATATAACGACGTGCAATATAGATCGTCGCGAGATGAGGGTATTCTCCAGTATTGAGAATCCAGACATGGATTTGTCATTAGCCGTGCGAGCGAGCATGTCAATCCCTGGTGTATTTGTGCCAGTGAAATTAGATGGCGAGACGTACGTAGATGGCGGTCTAACTGGTAACTTTATGATAGATTATTTTGGCAGCGATGAGGATGTGGTTGGTATACGCTTTACTTCTGTAAAAGGTAAGTTCGATCCAGTAAAAAATGCATTCGAATATACAAGCGCTGTGATAGATACTATGATTGAGGCCAATAGTGCGGAGAGGCTTGAAGATGTATCAAATAAGAATGTGATCTTGATTAAAAGCAAGCATGGCGGGTTGAATCTTGGGATGACAGAGGCTGATGTATTAGATATGGTAGCAGAAGGATATACTGCTGCTAGGGAGTGGCTAAAGAGCGGAGGGTATATTTCCCCCGGCGGCCCCGTGATCTTATAGATCGCTTTTTTCGCAAAAATATTTGAAATCGTAGAACGTGGACTTTTATAAAACGGAGCGCAAAACCCATACATCGTTTTTACGTGGACGGGATGTAAGTAATAAACATAGATGAAAGTAATTCACAAATCATACAAGTTTAAAATTGCTCCTGATAATGAGCAGAAAGAACTTATTGCAAAACACTTCGGCGCCTGTAGGTTTGTGTTTAATCGTTACTTAAACAGTAGGAAAGAGACATATCTTGAAGAAAAGAAATCGCTTAATTACTATGACAATGCAAATGACTTGACCGTTCTAAAAAAAGACGAACAATTCGTGTGGTTAAAAGAAATTAACTCTCAAAGTTTACAATCATCACTTAGGAATCTAGATACTGCTTACAACAAGTTTTTTAGAAAGCAAACAAGATTTCCAAGATTTAAAAGCAAGTTTGACAAACAAAGTTTTACTATCCCTCAATCGGTATATATTGAAGATGGTAAGCTATGGATACCAAAATTCAAGAAAGGAATTGAGATAAATATTCACAGAGAAATTGAAGGTAAGCTTCTTTTTGCAACAATATCAAAATCTACAACAGGAAAATATTATGTAAGCATTACCCGCGAAGCGGAATACATGCCATTTGAAAAAACAAACTCAAAGATTGGTATTGATACTGGAATAAAGGACTTGGCAATACTTTCAGATGGCAAGGTGTATAAAAACATAAAGACACTAAAAACTAACTTAAAGAAGTTAAAATATAACCAAAGACAATTATCTAAAAAAGCAAAAGGAAGCAATTCCAGATTAAAACAAAAATCGAAACTTGCAACAGTACACGAAAAAGTAACCAATATCAGGAAAGACTATTTGCACAAAGTCAGTACAGAAATCATCAAAAACCACGATGTAATTTGTATTGAAGATCTGGCTGTGAAAAATATGATGAAGAATCATAAATTAGCACAAGCATTTTCTGATGTTTCGTGTGGTGCCTTTTACACTATGCTTAAATATAAAGCTAATTGGAATGACAAAGTAATCGTAAAGATTGACAGATTCTTTCCAAGTAGTAAAACCTGTTCAAACTGTAATTACATCAACCAAGACCTAACTCTAAAAGATAGAGAGTGGACTTGCAAAAGTTGTAATACGGTACACAACAGAGATTTTAACGCAAGCATAAATATTAAGAAACAGGGTTTAAAAATATTAAGCTGTGGTTCAGGAATTGAGTCGCAGGATAAACAAAAACGGAGTAAGGCGTTACCATTAGGTGAGTCCATGACCTCCGAAGCCCATCCCATCAGCTTTGCTGTGGGTGGGTAGTTCACTATGCGCAACTCGTGTGAAATCTGTGGGTTAATCAGCGAAACTGAGAGGCATCATATGATTCCAAGAACAAGCCCAAGGTGCACAGATTTGCCTGATAATATAGCAACCATATGTGGCTCGTGCCATAATGAAGTGCACGCTGGTCAAAAAATTATAGAAGGCAGGTTCGCCACAACTGGCGGAGTACGATTATTCTGGCATAAGCATGGCGACGCATGTATCATAACAGAAGGGATTATACTTAATGATCTTAATATAGCAGATAAAAGGAAAGAGTAAATGGATATTAATGAAAGAATCCTAAGTGAACTACAGCAAATCAATCTTAATCTAACTAAGATAATGAGCGCCTTATCTGACGGAACACGCAACTCCATGGTTCCTGACAAGTCTCGCATTGGCTCTGAAATTGAGGATAGAATTCGAAAAATGCGTCAAGAAGCAGAGTCAAAAATGCTGAGGCTTAAGGCCGGCAGCCAAGTGCTGTAAATACTAATAAGTAACGCTTATACAAGAAATAGGTTTTTCGGGGTTCTATGACCGGCACAATATACCCGCTTGGGATTGACGGCTATGCGCAACTCCCGCTAGTATACGACTTAATTAGCCCAGTACGCGCTGATGATGTTAATCGGCTACGTAATGCTGTAGTTGCAGTAGAAACCGAACTTGGTAAAAACCCCAGCAGCACATACGCCACTGTCAGATCACGCCTAGATGCCCTAGAAAGTGGCATAGGCGGCGGAGGCGGTGGTGGAGGCGGCGGGTACCTACTAACCGACCCAGGAGACCTATTAACGCGCGACAGCACCGATCTTGCTAAGCTGGCAGTGGGAGCGGACGGATACCTGCTTATCGCAGACTCAACTCAGCCAACCGGACTGCGCTGGGGAGTATCAACAGGAGAGAATCCTGATTTTATAAGTGGCCACATTGAAGCGCCAATTGATCTGAAAGAATACTTTCTCACTAACCATCTACCAATTGGCGGCATAGTAGAATCGATTACTACCCAATGTGATTCTGGAACATGCCAATTAGACGGATATATAGATGGATACGTTCTAGGAGGATCTCCAAATCTAGTATCTACCTCAGAAGAAACGCAGGTTCACACCACCAGCAACGAATTTGTTATCGGACAAACGTTATCAATAATCCTATCACAAGTCGCTGGTTGTGCAGATCTTAGATTTACAGTTAAGATTATCAGGGACAATTACGTAGGTAATTCAGGTGAAGCCAACAACGGCGCAAACGTCGGAATTGGAGGAATAGGTGTATTTAAGCAAAAGATAGACAATATACTTGAATTTAGAAATATAAATACTGGCTCATCTAGAATATCTGTCACCTTAGACACTCCAAATAATGAAGTTGATATTGATGTAGTAGAGGCATCACTACTTCTGGCCAATATTGGAGGAACACTTCCGATATCTAAAGGCGGTACTGGGCAGACCTCCGCAACCGCCGCACTTGATGCACTATCTCCAACTACTACAAAAGGCGACTTGATTGTACGCGATGCGGCAAACAACATTAGGCTCGCTGTCGGTACAGACGGATATATACTATCAGCGGATTCCGCACAGGGATCGGGACTTAGCTGGATCGAGCAAACATTTGCCCCAGAGACGGCACAATACCTTACACTCTCTACCGATGCAACATTAACGCAAGAGCGTGTTTTAACAGGCACGTCAGGACAGATAGCGATTACCGATGCTGGTCCAGGAAGTACGGCGACACTATCGCTGACCTCAACCGGAGTAACTCCAGGAACATATACTACCCCAGCGTTTACAGTCGATGCCCAGGGAAGATTAACCACGGCTACTGATGGATATGCGGCGCCAACCAATGCCCAGTATCTGACACTTACCACAGACGCGGTTCTAACACAAGAGCGCGTACTGACTGGCGGGGCAGGTGAAATTTCAATTACCGATGCCGGCCCAGGAAGTACGGCAACATTAGCGCTTATAACCACTGGCGTAGCGGCTGGATCATACACCCATACAAATCTTACCGTAGATAGCAAGGGCAGAATAACCGCCGCTGCAACCGGTCAAACCTCAATAGCCAATCAAGAGCTTTCAAATCTCACGACAACCAATATAAATGCCAGCTTAATACCTGCAATTAATGATGGGTACGACATTGGCACGCCCGCGCTAAGATGGCAGGATCTATATGCATCACGCACACTGCAGGTATTGAGGGACGGATACTCTACAGAGGGCAGAGGCACGGTGTATTCTGATACCGCTGCGAACAGACACATCCTCTCGCACTACCGCGCTGGCGGAACAGAACTTGCATTTTCTGAAGTTACAGTAAACACAGTTCTGGGCACGCATGAGTTTTATGGAAATGACGGATTCGGCTTTAATCAAGGAGCGCTAGTTGAGGTAATAGCCGCATCTACCTGGAATCCATCTGATTTCGGAACTACACTAAATATAAGCACAGTAGCTGCAGGACAGACGGCATTAGATAGCCGCATATACATTGATAGCGCCGGAAACATAGGCTTGGGTACAGAATCACCGACACAAAAACTTCATGTATTAGGTGATGGGTATTTTGAGGGATATGCAAAGGTAAGTTATACAGGTGAATCTGCCGCATCAGCCGGGGCTGGAGCTATACGGTGGAGCGGAACAGAACTAGAATATAGCAATGGTACAGGATGGATCCCCACATCTACCGGTACCGGCGGCGCCAATATATACTTATCTAATCTATCGCAGACAGCCATAAATGTTAATCTATTACCACAGATTGATGACGGATATAGCTTAGGATCACCATCATATAGATGGATGGACGGTTACTTTGGCCCAGCATCACTACACATACAGGCGCTAGCGGCTGAAACTGATGGATATATAGAGGCTGACTGGTCTGTCGGGATCGATTCTGACGGATACTTATCATTTGCAGAAGATCAATCGGTTAAAGTAAGATTTTCATTAGACGGATACGTGATAGCTAACAACGGATTCCGATTTGCCGATGGATCCACCTTTACAACAGGAAATGCAGCTGGTGGTGCTGGAGCGATACAATTTAACTCAGGCAGCGGATTTGCCGCAGACACGGCAAATCTATTTTGGGATAATGGAACCAAGAGGCTTGGTATAGGAAACTCGAATCCATATGGCGCACTACATGTCGCTGGTGACGGCTATTTTGATGGATTCGTTAAGATTGGAACGTCATACTACGAAGCTGGAGAGGTAGGGGCCGGCGCAATACGATGGGACACTGACATGTACAAGGTTAGTGACGGGTATGTCTGGAGGGACCTACCACCAATACCCGCGTCGTCTGACTGGACTGTACTAACCGGAGATAGCACATTTCCGAATAGCATGATGTGGAAACTCGGATATACCGTAGGTTCGCATATAACGCTATCCACACTAATTGAACGAGATGCATTACCTCTAGAGGCCAGAACTCCAGGCATGCTGGTTTACTGTGAAGATCGAGGCGCGCAATATGTATTATTGGCAGATCTGGCCACATGGAGACTTGCGCGTGTAAATCCAACATATAACGCTGTATGGGGCGGAAATGTAACAACTTTCTATCTAAGCAACGACGGATATGATGGATACGACGGTCTCAGCATTGACATGCCAAAGGCGACACTTAAGTCGGTCGTTGAAGAGATTAATAGTGTAGGTCATTTTGAAGACTCCGTACTAATCCAACCCGCTGCAGGAACATATACTGAAGCAGGCCCAATACATATAACGTGCTCATTTGGAACAGGATATTACCCTAGCGTATCGATAATTCCAGACTACACAACAAATTTAGACGGGTATTACATACAGCGCCTAGGATCGCCGGCCATAATTGGAGATGCGGTTGCCCAATATGAGACTAGCACAACCCCACATCCGACATTTACAGACGGATATTACTTTTTAATAACAGAGAGTGACACAAGCGTGTGGCTATACTCTTATACCGGAACCCTAATGGCATCACCAGATGAGGGATCCATTAGAGTGGCGCATGTTGGTATAGGAATAGATGCGTGGACAGACGGGTACTTGACACCATGGGCAGTTACATTTAAAATATACGAACTAACAGTATCTGATAATCAGGGAGAGGTACAGGGAGATATACAGGGAATTAGAATTCAATCTTCGTCAGTGCCGGAAGTCGTGCGTCTGCGAGGATTCGATATAGGTCGATGCAAGATTGACGATGTGCAGCTGGTTGAGATAACGGGCATGGATGCAAACTCATTTGCACACATAGATCAAACACACATAGATCTAGGAAGTAATAGCAGAAAACTGACATTAAATATAAACCACGGGGGTTACGGATATGGTCTGTGGAATTCGCATATAAAATCAGGAATGGTGCGAATAACCGGAAATGATTCAGATATTGGAGGCAGTGTAACCGGTGGCAGCATAGAGGTTGGTACAACAACATATACTGCCGCTCAGTCAGCATTAAGGATTGGATGGGTAGACTTTACGGACGGTTACTATGCGAACGGAACACTTAGAGCTGAGAATGGGACAATAATTGTAACAAGCGATCTAACATTTTCTGCTTGTCAAAAAGCTATAGTTCTCGAATCTGCAAGTGAATTAAGAATTACTAATCCACCAACAAATACAATTACAGGCCACTGTACAGATATCCCATTAACGATACTAAATAACAGCTTTGCAAGAAATGTATCACACTTGACGCTAGCCAATGTAACTAATCCAGGTCAAGATGTTCAGATTGGAGCTGCCACACCAGTATCGTTTGCGTATACAAATAATCCTCAAGAAATTGCCGCGAGAACTCCAGAAACAACGATAGATAGGCTGGCAATTAATACATCAGTCGGATTTGTAGCCCAACCCAGCGCAAGACCAAATGCATTTGTGATATCAGGATCTGACGGATATGTCGGATTAGGAACTGCGAATCCACTGCAGGCGCTAGATGTTTCAGGCAATGCAAGGATCACTGGATATTTAGAAATTGCCGAGCAACCAGCCCCACCTACCCCAGCAGCTGGCCATGGCCGTGTTTACCCAAAAACTGATGGGTACTTATACTTCAAAAATGATGATGGCTACGAGTACGACCTAACTGCTTTCCCGACAATCGGAAATTCTGTTACGGGAGGAACGGCAGGATCTGTCCTGTTTGTTGGAGCAGGAAGTAATTTAGCCCAAGACAATGCAAACTTTTACTGGGATAACACCAACAAGCATTTGGGTATCGGAACACCACCGGCTACCACTATGGAGTTGCGAAAGGATCAAGATGGCCCAACAGTCCTGCGTATAGAAAATGTTTTTGGTGGATCAGCTTCATTATCTGGAGTGACGGCAGGATTTGATACCGGAACTCCATGGGGAGGCAATCAAACATCATTAATGCATTTTGGAACAGCGTATTCTACAGAGGGACTAAGAACATCTCGTGGTGCAATGCTACTCTCCTCAGACACCGGAATACTGGCGCTAGTATGTAAGAACAACGATGTTGTTATAGGAAGCGGATCATCCTCAAGTGCTTTAACTGATTGTTTGAGAATATCTGCCACAGACGTGATAGTCAATGAACCAGCACAGGATCGTGATTTTAGAGTTGAGGGTTCCGGTACACGGCCAAGCTTATTCCACATAGACGCTGGCCTAGCACGGGTAGGTATAAATCGCACAGCTGGAAATCACGAAGGTACGCTTGATATTGACAATGTTGCGGTAGCTGAGCCAATATTCATTGCCAGAGACAATGGTACTGCTGTATGGAAGATTTTAGATGGCGGAAATCTGGAGATGCAGGGAGAGCTAGACCTGGTGCCACTTATAGATGGCTACGGAGAGATTGGTACCGATGCGAAAACATTTTCTAGGTTGAGGGTTGCTACATCAGCTGCGAACGCGTGCTACAACTCAATTGTTACAAAAATAGATAATTATACAGCGACAAACGCAGATTACACCATCATCTGCAATGCCGGCAGCGGTGCATTTACTGTTACATTACCAAGTGCGGCAAGCGCTTATGTGGATGGGGTAGGCCAGTTATTACAGATAAAGAAAATAGATAACTCTGTAAATGTAATTACAGTAGATGGTGCTGGCAGTGAAACAGTTGATGGTGTAACTACGCAGAGTTTGGTCGCCATATACGAATCAATTACAATCCAGAGCGATGGCAGCAACTGGCACATCCTATAGGATAATACTATGACGTTTCGTCCATTTCCACACACATCCTTAATACCATCAGTAGATGATGGATATAGCCTAGGCTCACCATCGAACAGATGGAAAGACGGGTACTTTGCGAACAATTCATTACATATAGCCTCAACATCAGCAGAGACTGGAACGGCTAGGAATTGGGGACTAGGCATATCACCAGACGGGGCACTATCTATAAAAGAAGGTGGAATCGAAAAGGTTTCAATAAATACAAGCGGCGGCCTAGGAGTAACATCGGGCTATTATGACATTCCAGAGCAGACGGCACCTGCGACACCAGGCTCTGGGGTTGTTAGGCTATACGCTAAAACGGATGGTTATATTTACGCCAAAAATGATGCTGGCAGCGAGGTTAATTTATCATCAAGCAGTGGTGGAGGTGGTGGCGGGATAACTTGGACGGAAGTAACCGGCATCAATCAACAGGCAGTGTCGAATGCTGGGTATATTACAAATAATAGCGACGGCTATCAAGTAACGATTACGCTTCCAGCAACACCATCGATAGGCGACATTATTAGGGTAAGTGGGACGGTTAGATCCGGCTGGAAAATTGCACAAAATACTGGTCAAGAGATTATCAATAATATAATAAATCCCCATGCGAGCTGGACTCAGCGAGATTCATCCAGGGCTTGGACTTACGCAGCCTCATCATCGGATGGAGTAAAGTTGATTGCCACGGTGAATCCCGGCTACATCTACACCTCTACAGATTCAGGGACAAGTTGGACTCAGAGATCGACATCTTCTGAGCGTTACGGTATAGCCTCATCCGCTGATGGAACAAAGCTAGTTGCTGGGACGTACAACAGCTATATCTATACCTCCACAGATTCAGGAGTAAATTGGACCCAGCAGACAGGATCTGGCTCTAGGCAGTGGTATGGTATAGCCTCATCCGCTGATGGAACAAAGCTAGTTGCTGGGACGTACAACAGCTATATCTATACCTCCACAGATTCGGGAGTAAATTGGACCCAGCGAGACTCGACGAGGTCATGGCGCCTGATGGCCTCATCCGCTGATGGAACAAAGCTAGTTGCCATGGTGAATCCCGGCTACAT
>ERZ1292625.3850-Hain-H41-01um-R1-3850-length-11671-cov-7_pt1 | contig 11671 bp, 14 predicted proteins | sample MGYA00564400_ERZ1292625 | MGnify/ENA primary metagenome ERZ1292625 (study PRJEB36523, sample SAMEA6512639) | groundwater metagenome | collected 2019-01-08 | study: AquaDiva: Metagenomics assemblies of 32 groundwater samples
GCAATACAAGGAGCTAACTATTCAATTTCATCAACACGATTTTGTCACTTAAGCCGACGTAATGAATACGTGGATATATTTTAGTTGAAATTATATGAATTTCATACACGGTTTACAAACTATATCGCTGAAGAATAAATCCCTTGTCTGTGTAGGATTGGACAGCGACATGAAAAGGATTCCTGATTGCATACTATCTGATGCTCATCCGCAGTTTGCTTTTAATAAAGCTATTATTGATGCGACTCATGATTTGGTTTGTGCATACAAACTCAATAGTGCCTTTTATGAAGCGCAAGGAGCAAAAGGTATCCAAGAGCTAAAAATGACGTGTGATTATCTCCGGGAGAAGTATCCGAATATTCCTATCATTCTTGATGCCAAACGTGGCGACATTGGAAGCACAAACCATGGATATGAAGTGTTTGCCTTCGATTACTTGGGCGTCGACGCGATCACGCTCCATCCGTATCTGGGACGGGAAGCACTCCAGCCCTTTCTTGACCGGAAAGATAAAGGATGTATCATCCTTTGTAAAACTTCCAATTCCGGATCGGGAGAGTTCCAGGACTTGACCGTGGATGACAAGCCTATGTATCAGATTGTCGCAGAAAGAGTTTTCAAAGATTGGAACACCAATGCCAACTGTATGTTGGTCGTAGGCGCGACCTATCCCGAGGAACTTATGGCTGTCCGGCAAATCGTGGGAGACATGACGCTCTTAATTCCGGGCGTAGGAACGCAGGGCGCAGATATAGAAAAAACAGTCCGTGCTGGTGTAAACTCAAAGGGGGCAGGAATGATCATCAATTCTTCACGGCACATCATATTTGCTGGTCACAATGGTGATTTCGCTCAAAAAGCCCGAGAGGAAGCAGAACGAGTGCGAAACGCGATTAATACATATCGAACCGTATGAAAAACAATATGACAGAAACAGTTACGGATCCAAAAATTGCCCGTGAAGTGTCTAAGCTTCTCTTGTCTATCGGCGCGGTAAGTATCAACACCAAGAAACCGTTCCGTTTCGTATCCGGAATACTCTCCCCGATGTACACCGATAACCGGCTTCTGATTTCTTACCCCGCTGTTTGGAAAAAAATTATTGTGGCGTATATATATGTCCTGAAAAAGACCAAGCTACTCGCTCACGCAGAGGTGTTATCCGGTACGGCAACAGCTGCTATTCCTCATGCCGCAGTGCTGGCTTCGACACTTCATTTGCCAATGGTTTATGTCCGATCGTCCAAGAAAGATCACGGGAAAGGAAATCAGGTGGAGGGAACATTTCCTAAAAAAAGCAACGTGCTGATCATAGAAGACCTTATTTCCACAGGCGCCAGTACAAAAATAAACTGTATGGCTATCCGTGAGGCAGGAGGCGTGGTTGATACTTGTTTGGCGATTACCACTTCCACGCTGCATGCTTTCACAGAAACCATGAAGGAGCTCAAAATCTCACTTATTACATTGACGGATGTGCAAACGACCATTGATGTCGCCGTGGAGACGAAGCGAATTTCAGAGAAAGAGCGAAGCATTGCAGAATCATTTCTTCAGGATCCAGCTGGTTGGGGTAGGCATATGGGATTTGAATAAAGACAGCATAATATGAAATCGATTCAAGTAGTCTATCATCCCCTCATTGATCATTCGCTCACCGTCATCCGCAGGAAAGAGACGACGACGGAGGAATTCCGCCGCCACGCGGGGAAAATATCCATTCTTATCGCAGATAATACTCGATATCGTTAGAATGAAATTATGTCTACGCAATTAAAACAATACTCAGATACCCTTACTCCCCTCATGCGTCGATATGGGGTCGTTAAGGCGGCGTTTTTCGGTTCATTGGTGAATGGAACGTATCGTGAAGGTCAGAGTGATGTGGATATTCTCGTGCTTCCTCCGCGCGGCATGTCCTTATTGGATTTTATTGGTCTCAAGCAGGATATTGAAGATTTGATGGATAGAGACATCGATTTGTTGAGTTATAACGGAATAAGTCCGTATTTAAAAAGCAGCATTTTATCTCATGAACAGGTATTTTATGAAACCAAATAATGCCGCGTATATCGCCCACATCCGGGATGCGATAGATCAGATAGTATTGTATGCGGCCCGGCATACCCACGATCAATATCTTCAAAATTTATGGGATCAAGCCGCAGTCGCGCGAAATCTTGAAATTATCAGTGAGGCGGCGACTCAACTCACTACAGAATATAAGAATGCTTATCCAGCAATACCTTGGCGTAAAATAAGCGATTTTCGTAACGTATTGACCCATGAATACTTCGCCGTGGACCCTGATCTTGTATGGGAAATACTTCAAAAAGATATTCCACTCTTACACAAACAAATCAAAGAACTTCTTGTGGAGTTTCATCAAAAAAATATATGAAGCGTATTGTCATTGTCCAACACCCCCTCATCGATCACTCGCTTACCGTTATCCGCAGGAAAGAGACAGGGACGGAGGAATTTCGCCGGCACGCGGGGATCGTGTCCAAAATACTCCTTGTCGAAGTCATGAAGGGGTTGGGGACGGTCAACGTCCGCATCGATACTCCGCTTTCTCCCATGACGGGCAAGAAACTCAAAGATGACGTGATCGTCGTACCGGTACTGCGGGCGGGGCTTGCGATGCTATTTGCCATACAGGATTTTTTGCCTTCGGTAGCGGTCGGATTTATTGGGCTCGAGCGGGATGAAAAGACTGCCCAAGCCAGGGAGTACTACCAAAAGCTCCCGAAGATTTTTGCCTCTCATAAAGTGCTCGTCATTGATCCGATGCTTGCCACAGGCGGATCTTTTTACGATACGGTGACACTTCTCAAAGCAAAAGGCGCCAAGCATATTACGATCGTGAGCATCGTATCAGCTCCGGAAGGCATCAAGCGGATGCAAAAACGACATCCTGACGTGGCTATTGTCACGGCGGCCGTCGATACACATCTTAATGACCGCAAGTTCATCGTACCGGGATTGGGTGACTTCGGCGACCGGTATTTCGGGACTTGAACCCGACGCACAGTTTTGGTATCTTAAACCATGCCCACGAAGTTTATTTTTGTTTCCGGTGGTGTCATTTCCGGTTTGGGAAAGGGCATTACAACAGGATCTATAGCACTTCTTCTTCAGAATAGAGGATATCGCGTCACCCCCGTCAAATGTGAAAATTATCTCAACATTGATGCTGGGCTCATTAATCCCATCGAACACGGCGATCCGTATCTCTGTGAGGATGGCACAGAAGCGGATATGGATATGGGGACGTATGAGAAGTTCCTCGGGAAAAACATGGAACGGCATAACTTCGTGACCATGGGCCAGATCTATAAGGCCGTCATTGACCGTGAACGGAATTTTGAGTACAAAGGCGAGGATGTCGAGGCGATCCCGCACGTGACGGACGAGATCATCAAGCGCATCCAGGAAGCAGGGGAGAAAGAGAAGGCGGAAATCGTGGTGGTGGAACTGGGGGGGACTGCCGGAGAGTATCAGAACGCGTTGTACTACGAAGCCTCACGAATCCTCTCGCGGAATAAAAAAAATAGTGTGGTGCATGTCCATGTCAGTTACTTGCCGACCCCTTCGCATTTGGGAGAGCCCAAGACCAAGCCGACCCAACTGTCTGTCCGGACGCTTAATTCTATGGGTATCCAGCCGGACTTCATCGTGACGCGATCAGAAAAGCCCATGGATGAGAGACGGCGCGCGCGGTTTGCGCTCTTTTGCAATGTCGAACCAGAAAATGTCATCGACAGTGTGGATCTGCCGACGCCCTACGAAACGCCAATAGTTCTTGCCAAACAAAAGATGGACGAAAAAATTCTTGATATGTTGGGGCTTGCCCACAATTCTCTTAATATCAAAGAATGGTCGGATATGGTAGGGACGGTGAAAACCAAAAAAACGGCAAATGTAACAATTGCCATAGTCGGTAAGTACTTCGCGACCGGTGAGTATCAGCTCCGTGATAGTTATGCCGCACTCATGGATGCCATTGACCACGCGGCATGGCAGGAAAAAGTTGCCACAACGGTGCGGTGGATTCAGTCCGAGAAGCTGGAAAAAGGAAATATGGACGATCTAAAGGATGTTGATGGTATCATCGTGCCGATTGGGTGGGGGCCGCGGGGAGTGGAGGGCAAGATTAAGGCGATCCAATACGCCCGGGAAAACAAAATTCCCTATCTCGGGCTTTGCTATGGTATGCAACTGGCCGTCGTGGAGTATGCACGAAATGTCTTGGGGCTTGTGGGGGCGCATACCACAGAATGCGATGCAGATACGGCTCATCCCGTTATTTATACCAATGTGGGACAGGATAAGAATTTGCTCCGCCGGGCATACGGGGGCACGATGCGCTTGGGTCGCTGGGAATGCCGCGTGAAGGAAGGAACAATTTCAGATGAAAGTTACGCGGTGGTCGGCGCATACGACGATGCCAAAAACCGTGTGGTTGGAGAGCGGCATCGGCACCGCTATGAATTCAATAATGCGTACGCAAAACAGCTGGAGGAAGCAGGTCTCGTGATCGCCGGCAGGTCCGTCATTGAAGATTTAGTAGAGATCGTCGAGTTGTCTCCGAAGGATCACCCCTTTTTCGTAGGGACACAGTACCACCCAGAATATCGCTCACGGCCTCTGTCTCCCCATCCGTTGTTTCTGGCCTTTATGAACGCCTGCTGCCAACAAGCTAAACGATGATGGATTGGGATACACTTACTCCACTCACAGCACTGACCCACCTGGACGGTAGAAATAGCCGGAAGGTTACGCCTCTCAAATCGATTTTTTCTGAATACGCATGGATGAAATCCCGACTCGGCGTGATGAGTAAATACCTCGCGTATATTTCTTTTGCTCTCACCAAGCGAGCGCTTCCTCTATCGGAAGAAAAGAAGCTTCAGGCCATCGAGGATTCATTTTCTCTGTCCGATGCTAAGACAGTCCGGGAAATAGAGCGAACCACGAATCATGACCTGAAGGCACTAGAAGTTTATTTTGAATCCAGTCTAAAAAAGCAAGGCCTTTGCAGGCTCATTCCGTACATAAATATTGGTATCGGTTCGGAGGATATCAATAATATTTCTTTAGGAATTACTTTTCATTCCGGTAGGGGAGAGGTTTTGGTTCCCGCAATCGGGCGCGTGGCTCGGGCTCTGGCAGAATTGGCCAAGGTAGAAGAAAAAACCAGTATGATCGGCCGCACGCATGCCCAACCTGCCAACGTAACGACGTTTGGGAAAGAATGTGCCAATCCCCTTTCAAGATTGTGCGACGAGATTGAATATTTTACTTCTCTCCCTTTGAGTGCGAAATGCGGTGGAGAGGTAGGGAGTTTTCAGGCGTTTATGGGAGTGGATGCCTCGGTTGATTGGATACGCTTCACGGACACGTTTGTTCGTGGCTTTGGTTTAAAGCCTACTCATACAGCGACGCAAATAGCCCCGTATGACAGTATGGTACGTTTCCTCCAGAGCCTGTATCGCATCAATAGCATATTCTTGGATCTTTGTAAAAATATGTGGCTTTACGTGCTCCTTGGGTACCTGAACGTCAAAAAAATTGATGCGGAGGTGGGTTCCGCCGGTATGCCGCACAAGGTCAACCCCATATTCTTTGAAGGAGCGGAGGGAGGGCTGGAAACCGCAAACGGTATCATAGAGCTATTAGTCCGCAAGCTTCCCATCAATCGTTTGCAGCGGGATTTTTCTGATTCGACGATGCGAAGGAATCTCGTGTTACCCTTCGCGTTTAGTCTTCTTTCCTATCAAAGTCTTGAGGAGGCGTTTAAAAGGGTTACAGTGGACAGGGAAATGATTGCAAAAGATCTAAAAAGTCATGCAGAGGTATGGACAGAAACGATAAAAGTATATGGTACTATGCATGGGGTCGAGCATATGTATGATCGTCTCAAGGAGGCGACTCGTGGTAGAGTTGTATCGTTCGCGGATCTGCTCAACATAGTCAATAGCCTTCCACTCAAAGAAAAAGAAAAGCAGGAATTGATGATACTTTGTGATGGGCACCATAACCCGTATCCCGGACGGATTGTAGACGAAGTGGTGAGACGGGCCAGGAAAGTGTTTCATTTCTAATATGCGTTCATCTATCGTCGTTGGATTGCAGTGGGGCGATGAGGGGAAAGGCAAAATTATTGATGCTATCGCCGGCTCCTATGACTATGTTGTCCGTTGGAACGGAGGCAATAACGCAGGACACACGGTGGTCGTTGAAGGAAAAAAGTTCCCTCTTTCGCTTGTGCCGTCTGGCGTGCTTCAAAGAAAAAAGCTTCTTATTGCTCAAGGCGTGGTCATCAATCCGAGTGTCCTTTTGGCCGAGATTGCCATGCTCCAAAACGCTGGGTATCGGGTGGATTTGATGATTGATCCCCGGTGTCATATCGTCATGCCTTATCACAAAGTCATGGATGCAGCCAATGAGGCGTGGAAAGGGAAAGATGCCACGGGGAGCCTTCATTTGGGAATCGGATATTGTTACGAAGATCGCAATAACAGGGCAGGCATTCGTTTGGAGTTTCTTGTCCGTCCAAACGTACTTTGGGATAAATTAGAAAAGATCCTTCTCCTCAAAAAGGCAATCATCGAGAAGGCGTATGGAGTGCAAACAGATTTTTCCATAGAAACGATAGTGTCCGAGTATGTGGGGTACGGAAAGAAACTCCAAAAGTATATTGGTGATGTGTCCTCGCTCGTCAGCCGCAATATCGCCCGCCACTCTTTTCTTTTTGAACAGGCGCACGGGACGATGCTTGATCCGGTCTTTGGTACGTATCCGTACACCGTGGCCCCAGCTACAATCTCTTCCGCGGTATTTCCGAGCATCGGGATCGCAGCCCGGTCGCTTCCGGTTATCGGTGTGGTCAAAGCGTACACGACTAGGGTGGGCAACGGGCCCTTTCCGACAGAGCTTCTTGACGAAACTGGTGATGCTATCCGGCAACGGGGACATGAGTTCGGCACCGTGTCCAAACGTCCCCGTCGCTGCGGGTGGCTGGATATACCGATGCTTCGGTATGCGACGCGGATAAACGGAGTGACAAGTCTCGCCGTGACAAAGCTGGATGTTTTGACAGGGATTCACAAGCTCAAAATTTGTACCGGATACCGGTATCGGGGAAAAATGTTACGCGAGTTTCCGGCAGAGATCTCCCAATTGCCGGACTGTAAGCCGGTCTACGAAACACTCATGGGATGGGTCGTCGAAGACATCAGTGATACAAAAAGGCGTAAGGATCTCCCTAGACAAGCAAGAGCCTATCTGTCATATATTGAGAAGCAACTCAATATTCCTGTCCGTTATATATCCGTGGGAGCGGAGCGAAAGGCGTTGATAAAGAAATAACCATCTCACCATGAAATCCATACCACTTGGTTTGACCTACGATGATGTGCTCTTGGTCCCGCAGAAGTCGCGGATTGTGTCCCGTTCGGAAGTCGCCACCGATACCCGACTGTCGCGTCATATTCCACTCGCCATCCCGTTTGTGTCATCGAATGTCGATACAGTGACGGAGTCGGCCATGGCCATCATCATGGCCAAGCTCGGCGGGATAGGCATCATTCACCGTTTTATGACGATTGAGCGGCAAGTTTCCGAAGTGAGCCGGGTGAAGCGTTCAGAAGGATTCGTCATGGATAGTCCGTTTACCCTCACCCCTCTCCAAACGCTCGATGAGGCCAAACTCCTTATGAAACGGCACGGGGTAACGAGCGCCATTATCGTCGATCCACAGAATAAAATTCTTGGGCTTGTCTCGGAACGCGATACATGGTTTTTGTATGGGAAAAATCCGACGATGAAATCGATTATGACGCCCGTAGACAAATTGATCACGGCCAGTGTCACGACGACGCTGCGGGAAGCGCGTGAGATCTTTCGGACGCATAAGGTCGAAAAGTTACCGCTCGTTCGCCCTGATGGGACGCTCGGCGGGCTCATCACCTCGCGGACCGTCCTCAATCAGGATATCTATCCCAAGGCGACGAAAGACGCCAAAGGCAGACTGCGCGTCGGCGCGGCGGTCGGCGTCGTCGGGGATTACCTCGAGCGGGCAGCCGAACTCATGAAAGCTCATATCGATGTGATCGTGGTCGACATTGCCCATGTCCATTCGGTTCACGGGTTGACCGCGATCAAAAAGCTCCGGTCGGCATGCCGTGGCGCAGATGTGATCGGCGGCAATATTGCCACTGCGGAGGCGGCACGAGATCTTGTACGTTTGGGATGCGATGGGTTAAAAGTTGGCATTGGTCCGGGAGGCATCTGTATCACGCGTATGGTGGCGGGCGTCGGAATGCCCCAATGTAGTGCAATTATGGCGTGTGGAGAGGTGGCGCGGAAGGCTCATGTTCCCCTTATCGCCGACGGCGGAACGAATTATCCGGGTGACATGACCAAGGCTCTTGCGGCCGGCGCATCGAGCGTCATGATTACCGGTTGGCTTGCCGGTACGGACGAAAGTCCGGGAAGCATCATTCTGCGCAAAGGGCAGAAGTATAAAGTGCATCGGGGAGCGGCATCATTTTCCGCGGTCGCATCCCGTATGCTCTCCGGCGTCTCCGGGCAGTCCCGCCTGCCAGAGTTACGCTCAGGAATTGGCGGGCAGGTTAGGAAAGAAATTTCAGAGGAGGAAATAGATAAGGAGCTCGAAGAAATCGTCCCGGAGGGAGTAGAAAGCTTTGTGCCGTACAAAGGACCGGCGAAAGACGTCATCCATCAGCTCGTCGGCGCCGTCAAATCCGGCATGAGCTATTGCAATGCGCGCACAATCGCCGAGTTATGGGGTCACGCACAGTTTATCCAGATGACTTCCTCTGGTCTGCGAGAATCGGCTCAACACAACGTTGAAGAAATGTGACATTCATGGTAACATTCATGAATGTCATCCTGAGGAACGAAGCGACGAAGGATCTCATACAATAATTTTATGGCCAACCAAGTCACCTGGACATTGAGTGAAGGAGAGAATAAGCAGTCCGTACTGATTCACGTCGGAGATACGGTCCGAGTACACTACAAACTTATTGAGCGCGAGAAGATTGCTGGTAAGACGAAGCGGGAAGTCAAAGAAGAAACCCATGAGCGCACCCAGGTGTTTGAAGGGATCATTATCGCCATCCGGGGAAGTGGTGTCAATTGTATGTTCACCGTCCGGCGCATGGGGGCTGCGGCCGTGGGCATCGAGCGCATTCTTCCGCTTATGTCTCCCTGGATCCGAAAAATTGAAGTGAAAAAGCACGGGGATGTGCGCCGCGCGAAACTGTATTACCTCCGTGGCCGCCAGGGAAAAGCTGCCACCCGCATCGATGAGACAGCTGTTCAGGTTCGACCCACCGACGCCAAATAAGAACTTCCACAAAAAACGCCTCGGGAAAATTGGCGAAGACTTAGCCAGTGAATACCTCCTAAAGCACCAGTACACGCTCATTGAACGGAATTTCCAGAAACGCTACGGAGAGCTCGACATTATTGCGACTAAAGGTAACACGCTGATTTTTGTAGAAGTGAAAACAAGAATTGGCAGATATTTTGGATTGCCGGAGGAGTCCGTCACGCACCGTAAGCTTCGTGAAGTGATCCAAACGGCTGCGTATTACAAACTTCTTCATCCCGAGCTGCCGGAAAGCATGCAGATAGATGTGATCGCCATAGAGCTTGAAACTGATGAAACCATGAAAGCCTTCCGCCACATCGAAAACGTGACCATGTAGCGAAATCAACCCGACGGGTGTTTTAGCTTTAAACATCCCTCTTGAAAATAAACAATTCTTCGAGTATGCTTTTGTCATGGCTTCACCTCGGGCTGTCGTATTTCGCGAAGAGCATGTATATCACCTTTATAATCGAGGAGTCGAACGTCGGCCGCTCTTTCTTACGCCCCGCGATCAGGAACGCTTTGTTTCTCTTCTGGAGTATTATCGGTTTTATGGTAATACAAAAAGTTATTCACATTATCTCGCACTTTCTCTTGAAGAAAGAGCATCATTTCGTCAAATTTTGGATCAAAAAAAAGTTGCCGTGGATATACTTGCATACTGCTTGATGCCGAATCATTTCCACTTGCTTGTTCGGCAAAAAATCAAGGAAGGTGTCCATCATTTTCTTTCCAACATTGCCAACGGATATGCCAAGTATTTCAATACCAAACGCCACCGCGTTGGACCGCTCTACCAGGGACCATTCAAGGCTGTTTATGTAGAAACAGACGAGCAACTTATCCATCTTTCCCGATATATTCACATCAACCCCGTTGTTTCTGATGTTATCCCTCTTGAGGATCTTGATGAATACCCGTGGTCATCATTTCCGGCTTATCTGGGAAAGGTAAAATCTTCATTCATCAATATGTCATCGGTATTAAGTCATTTTAATGGACCAAGTTCTTACAGGAATTTTATCTACGATCAAATAGAATACGCAAAGAAACTGGAGCAGATTAAACACTTGGTATTAGAAGAGGTTTGAAGCTATTTAACCCGTCGGGTTGATTTCAACTTATTTTAATGCGAGAAGTATAATACCTGCGACTCCAATGATAGTTCCTGCAATTTTCTGCCACAATTTATTTGTTTCTTTCAGTATCAGTATTCCAAGTACCACCGGAACGATGAGTGATAGGCTTTTGTAAATCGGAAACGACTTTGATACTGTCGTGTTTTGTAACACAAAGAGAAACGCTGCCCAAGATCCGACGTTTAACACGGATGTGGCTAACACCAATTTTGTGTTTTGCCTAAATAATTGAATTCCATCGGAAACAACTCCCTTTCGGAAAGAGAACATCATTCCGGTGATTATGCTGTTTACGAATACATACGTAAATGGTGAAAAATCATTGAGGATGATTTTGTCAAATACGGCAGCTAGCGCGCTCATAATCGCCATGAGGAAAGCAAAAAATATGCCTTTTTCGATAGATATCCTTTTTCCGTCGTAAATGAGAAAGATATTACTTAGGACAATGAGAATGAGGCCGGTATAAGAAAGGAAAGAATACCGTTCACTCAAAAATACTATTCCGATCAGAGCTGCGACAACAACGTTTAGCTTATGGACTAAGCTCACTGTTGAGACATCCGTGAGCTTATAGGCGCGGAAACTAAAATAACTACTTAGTCCAAATGTTAAAGCGGAAACAAGAATGAGTAGCCAGAGGAGCGGATTTTTTGTGATAGAGAAGTTTACAAATAAAAGTGGTATAGAAATAAATGCGTTCACATACGATATAACAAATGTAAGTGTTGAAGCATTTACCTTGCCGTGAGCAAGCTTTTTATTGATAATGTAAGTAAGTCCGATTGCTATGCTGGCAAGCGTGAGGATAAAAAATGAAGCATCCATCCGTTCAAAAGTAACATATCCATCAATATTTTGCTATAATTGGTGAGGATTGGAAGAGAGATGCAGTAGAAGATTATAAATCGTCGCACGCGTGCGATACGAGGATGAATAGCGTGCGACCCTGTTTAGGGAAAATCGTTGGAATCCCGCTTAGCGGGAGTCCACAAGGGTCGGTAGCTCAACGGTAGAGCAATGGACTTTTAATCCATTGGTTCTGAGTTCGAATCTCAGCCGACTCACAACAGTAGCGTATCAAAAACGGCACCTGACCGTTAAAATAATGGCGGTAAATCAA
>ERZ1292625.3851-Hain-H41-01um-R1-3851-length-11669-cov-5_pt1 | contig 11669 bp, 21 predicted proteins | sample MGYA00564400_ERZ1292625 | MGnify/ENA primary metagenome ERZ1292625 (study PRJEB36523, sample SAMEA6512639) | groundwater metagenome | collected 2019-01-08 | study: AquaDiva: Metagenomics assemblies of 32 groundwater samples
CATCCCCGACATACAGGCTCGGCTACTCAGAGAGGGCTTCGCAAAAGATGAAATCCCCTCAACGACAACTATCCGCAATCGAGCCGACGACCATATAGTCGGGTGGGTTGTGCCAGACCCCGAGCTAAAAACCGTTTACTACTCCTACTTAGATGTTAAAGAGATTGCCAATAAAAACAGACTCAGAGATAAGGCTCTGCCCGCTGGCTTTACTGACAAAGATTTACTGACTGAAGATAAAGCGGCTGAGTCAGTGTACCTGCCAATCAAGCGGTTTAAAGAGCTTTACATTGAGGCGGGGCTGCTTACGGTCTATCACCGCAAGGGCAGTCCGATGGTTCTTGCCCCCAAACTACAAGAGGCCATGATCGGGCTCCAGCAGTACATTACAGAGCGCCCAAAAAAAGAATATAAAAAAACAAAGGAGACCTAAATGCCCCCACAACAAGAAATGACCCCGAGTAAATGTAATGAACAGCTCTACGCAAAAGAGGAAATCACCTGCACAAAACTCGAATACAACCGAGATATTAGAGCCACTATTGATCTTGCAGTTGTCAGGCAACAAGACCTCGGCAACGATGAGCTGAGAGACTTCGCAAAGGCCGAACTCATAAGGCTCGATGCAGTTCATGGCTACCTTGTGCGATAATTTGGTTGCATTTTAACTCAACCAACTATTTAATTTTAAACAGACAACCAAGGAGGTACACAATGTCTAGTAAAAAAGCAAAGCCCGCAAAGAAAAGCTCAGCTAAAAAACCAGCTAAGAAGAAAGCGGCAAGTAAGAAAAAATAGTCCACGCGACTCTTACTTTTTTAAACATTGAGGGGTTCGGCCGATGCAGGTTGAGCCCCTTTTTAATTTGCAAGCCTAATGTTTTTACCGCCCCCATCTGAGCCATTGGCTCAATCTGACTCGCTCCTAATGCCGCCCTCCAATTCGGTTTATCATATATGACAGGTCATATAATATAGAGCAAATGGAGGTTCTCATGGCAACAGAAACAAAAGCAGCTTTAAAACCCGTAACTTTTTTAACCTTTGAGCGCAGAGTAGAGGGCGAGGGTAAAGCCCAAACCCAAGAAATTATTACTCTGCAATTCACAACCTACCCGAGCCTATATAAAATTGAGCAATCCCTCAATCAAAAGTGCAGGGGCTTCTTTGTGCATAGCGAGTGGTTTTTAATTAAATGCGAACAAATTGAGGGGCAGTAATGAGCCCCCGCATAGGTTTATATTGCAGAGTCTCAACCGACCAACAATCAAACGAAACCCAGCTCAGAGAGCTAAAGGCTTACTGCGCCGCTAAGGGCTGGGTCAATGTGACGGTCTTCCAAGACGCCGACCAGAGCGGCACCAAGACTTCACGGCCTGAGTTTGACCGCATGCTGGCCTCTGCCAAGGCCAAAGAAATTGATATTGTAATGGTGTGGCGCTTTGATAGGGCGAGCCGCTCAACTTTGCACCTGCTTGAAATTATGAATGAGCTTGGCTCATGGGGCGTTGATTTTGTGAGCTTAAGAGAGCAGGTCGATACCTCTACGCCCTCTGGCAAGCTTATGTTTACCCTCATTGCAGGCTTCAGCCAATTCGAGCGAGACGTTATTTCAGAGCGCACCAAAGCTGCCATGCGCAGACTTAAAGCCGAGGGCAAGCCATGCGGGCGAAGCAGGCAGGCCGACTGGGGCAAGGTCATTGAGCTAAGAGCTAAAGGCTTAAAGCCCGCAGCAATCTCAAAAGAGACTGGCATATCTGAGGCGCATTGCCGCCGCATTATTAAGAGGGGGGGCGTAAGTGGCCAAGGCAAAAAAACTACCAAACTTTATTAACCCCGTTACGCTCGAAAACGCTCAGGTGATTTTTGTCAATCACTCGGGCGGCAAAGACTCTCAGGCGATGCTCGCCATGCTCATTCGGCTAGGCTATAAAGATAAAATCGTTATCGTTCATGCCGACCTCGGTGAAATGGAGCATGAGCCTATGCATGGCTGGATTGAGAGCATCAGCTTCGGCATTAAGGTGCATGTGGTGAGAGCTGGTATTGATTTTTTTGAGCTGTGCCGTAAGCGAGCCAGATTTCCAGGAGACGGCGCCCGCTTTTGCACCGACACTCTCAAAACGCAGCCATGTCAAAAATTCATGCGGCAATATATGGCGCAACATGGCCTCAGCCGAGGCATTTCAGCCCTTGGCATTAGAGCAGGCGAATCAAGAGACCGAGCCCTGCGCAACCCTTGGAAGCTCTTTTATAAAGGCTTAACTGCCCATACTAAAAATCGCTACTTTGCAGAGTGGTGTCCCATTTTCGACTACTCTCTCGATCAGGTTTGGGCTGAAATTAAAGACGCTGGGCAAAAGCCCCATCGCATTTACTCCGAGGGCTGGAGCCGCCTCTCATGCGTTATTTGCGTGTATGGCAAAAAGAATGAAATCGCTATGGCCAAGCAGACCCGCCCCGAGCTTTTCGCTAAAATGGAGCAGCTTGAAAAAGATTTAAACCGCACGATTAAAACGAAGCAGGTAAAAAAGCAGACAGTGCTTGTGCCCTTGGCTGATTTCATAAAAGAGACCAAATAACGAACCAAAATGAGGCACCCCTCCAATAGGGGTGTCCATATATGACGAGTCGTATATAATAGAGGCATACGGAGGTGCTCATGGACTTTAAACCGAACTCAAAAAAAGCAGTTGCTCAATGCCCCCGCTCTGGCCGCTGGTATATTCAAATGGCCTATGCGGGCTTTAATTCGCCAGCCAACAACGGCTTTGGCTATGACTCAGAGCTTGCCGCTAAACATGCGCATTTGCGCTACGCAAATAAAGGCCGTGCGTCTCGGGGTGAGCCCTTGCTCAAGCTAAAGGATTTACAATGAAGCTCTCAGGCAAGCCCTGCTCATGCGGGGCAAGAGGGGTTGACCCCAAACGCATGTACCGAGCCATTCAATACGGCCACACTTATGACATGCGCCTCTATAATTGCGCCCGCTGCCACACAACTCGGGTGCGCATTATCGAGGGCAGCCGTAGGCCGCCTCCCCCGCCCCCGCCTGAGGCACCCGCCTATGCGAGCCATGAGCCCGATGCTATTTCGCAAGAGCTATTTGATGAAATTATGAATGACTTAAACAAAAAGGAGTGCGCATGAAAACGCTTTTGAAAAAGTATTTAGGTTCCCGCAAGGCTCAGGTTTTGTCTCTCGACATTACCCACAAAGGCCGCTATTCAATTATCACGGCAGAGGTGCGAGTGCCCCTCATTGTGGCGCCGCCGCCTGACATGCCGAAGTTTAAAAAGAGCGGCGACCTCTCAGCACAAATTCGCATCGCCCTTAATGGGGCTCGGGTTCGCTTTTATAGAGACGCCCGCAAAAAAGGCATACGCTTTAAATGCATGAGTGCCCCGCCTAAGGCTTTGCTTGCGCAGCTTAAAAAGGCAGGCGTAGAGGTTAAGCCCTATGTGGCCACCAACCCGCATTTTTATGCGCATACTATAATTTTTATACCCAACGCTTTAATCGGGCGAATTGTGCCGAAAAAAAGCTCCAAATAACGGGACGCTGGGCTTTAACCGCCCAAGGAGTTGGCATGATTATTTTTCTGTTGAGACTATACGGCTTATCGCATAAAGCTAATCGCAGAGGGCAGGTACTATGAAAGAAATAAGTTTGCAAATTACAGCAAGCGGGGGCGTTCAAATGCTCCACGACGACGCCGTTGACTTGGCCGAGCTAGGCCATATTGAAATGAGCAGGGCAAGCCATGTTGAATTCGACAACGACAAGCAGGCTTGGTTTGTCCAATCGGCGGCTACAATGAAAATTCTTAAAGACGATTTTAAAACCCGAGCTGAAGCACTCACTTGGGAAAAAAACTATTACAGCCCCACTGGCGAGGGCTGGCATGAATTAACAACCAAAAAAGAGGAGGCAAAGTAATGTCACATTTCACAAAGTTGGCTAAGGCCAACATAACAAGCGCTAATGCATTTGCAAAGGCAGCGGAGGAGCTGGGGCTTAAAGTCTCGCTAAATTCCCCCGCCGTTTCTTATCACGGCCGTAATAAAATCGACAACGCCGATGTCGTTATTCACATGATTGAGGGCGACGATATTGCTCTCACAAAGAATGATGAGACTGGCTTCTTTGATATGCAGGCTGACTGGGGCTACATGGGGCAGGCGATGGTTGCAAAAACCAAGTTTAAAAACATTGGCGATTTGCAAGATAGGCTCATTCAGCTCACAACCAAAAATACAATCGTCGATAAATACCGCAGAGAGGGCTGGAGAGCTGAGTTCTCTGATGCTCAAAACGGCGACCTAAACCTCAAGCTCTCGAGAGCAGACTAGGGGCTATGCATGCAAACCATTAACATCACCATAAAAAAAGACGGCACAATGGACTATAAAGTTGAGGGCGTAAAAGGCGGCTCATGCAAAGATGTCACAAACTTTATCGACAAGCTCGGCTCGGCAGTTCTTAGCTCTGAAAAGACGGGCGAGTATTGCGAGACGGAGCCCAATAAAAGAGAGCGCATCACTGGTGACGGGGGCTAAGCCCCTTTCGCCTCATTCTGACCCAATTTAATCTACTCAGCGCCGCCGCTCCTATTCGGTGGCGCATATATGACGAGTCGGCTATGTTTAGAGCATAGGAGGTATTTTATGTTCAAAAAAATGATCGAAACTATAAACGCTGAGGTTAAGGGCGCAAGCCTTGCTCAGGTACATTCGGTGCTGGCTTTGGCCGCCCCTGAGCTTCGAGAGCTATTAAGCGCAGCTCATGGCGTAGAGTGCAGCTCAGAGCAGCGGGCTCTGGTTATAGACTTTGTGCGGGAGCAATGCAGCTACGGCCGTATTTATTTAGTAGAGGGGCGCTCTCATAGCGGCATGACCCGCTTCGCCTTTATCGACTACGACGAAAACAACTTAGACGAGCCCTACCAGCTCCTAAGCCCAACAGTTTTCGATAGCAAACAAGCCGCCCTCTCAGCTTTGGTTGAGAGAGCCAACTAATTTTTTAACAAAAGGAGCTTTACATGCAACAAGATATGAAACAGAGACTCATCAACTACTTTAAGGCCGCCTACCCCGCCGTCGCTATTCAAACGACAGAGGAGCCCCGAGCTATGGGCGATGTCATTGCCGCAGCCAAAGAGGCCAAAAAGAAAGTCTATACTTGGTCTGCAACTGAGGGGCTCTGCCCCATTGATGCCGTTGATACTAAGACGGGCAAGCCAAAGCCCGTTGTCGAGGGCAAAGACCCTCTTGATGCTTTTCAGTGGCGTACGCCAAAAAAAGACAGCATGCATGAGGAGGCCATCTACATTTTCCGAGACATTAACCTCTACCCTCTGGGCCGTGACCCGATGCTTGCCCGCTCGCTGAGAGACCTCTTAACTTGGGCGCCTACTGCGGGCTGCACTATTATTTTTATTTGTACCGAGTTTAAGCCTGCGCCCTGCTTCGAGAAGCTCGTAACGGTAACAGACTACGCCCTGCCTGACAAAGAGGCCTTACGCAAAATCGCAACCAACGTGGCTGAGAGCTGCGGCAAAAAAGGCATGGTAATTTCTGATGAATTGCTCTCTGCTCTGGGCGGGCTCTCAACTTCTGAGGCCGAAAACGCTTTGGCTCTGAGCTTTATTGAGTGTAAAGAGTTTACCCCTGCTGTAATTTTTAGAGAGAAAGTGCAGGCTGTGCGCAAGACTGGGTTGCTTGAAATTATAGAGGCCGACCCTAAGGGGCTCGACAATATCGGCGGCCTTGATTTACTTAAGGCATGGGTAACTAAGCGTAAAAGAGCTTACTCGCCTGAGGCTGAGAAGTTTGGCTTGCCAGCGCCAAAGGGCGTTCTCGCCGTCGGCGTTCCAGGGTCGGGTAAATCCCTCATCTCTAAAGCCATCGGCACGGCCTTTAATGTGCCAACAGTTAAGCTCGACATCGGCGCCCTCTTTAATAGCCTTGTCGGCGAGTCTGAGAGCCGCACTCGGGACGCCCTTAAATTAGCTGAGGCCATGAGCCCCTGCGTACTTTGGATTGACGAAATCGACAAGGGCTTAGCAGGCGCCTCGGGCTCGGGCTCTGGAGACTCGGGCGTTACCCGCCGAGTTTTCGGTACAATTATTTCATGGATGCAAGAGCGTAAGCGCCCCGTCTTTTTAATCGCTACGGCAAATAACGTATCAGCGCTTCCCCCTGAGCTTTTGCGTAAAGGCCGCTTTGATGAAATCTTTGCCGTTGACCTACCCTCTGAGAAAGAGCGGGAGGCTATTTTTGCCATTCATTTAACTAAGAAAAAACGTGAGCTTAAAAAGTTTGACCTCTCTATATTAGCGCAAAATACCGAGGGCTTTACGGGCTCTGAAATTGAGGCCGTGGTTGATGATGCTATGTACTCGGCCTTTGACCGCAACAAAGACATCGACGATATAATTCTTGTTCAGGCCGCCAAAGACACAACGCCCCTGAGCAAAACTGCGGCTGAGCAAATTCAGGCGATTAGAGACTGGGCGAAAACCAGAGCCCGCTACGCCTCAAGCTCGAGCGAAGAAAATGAAGTAGTAACCAAAACAGGGAGAAAATTATCATGAGTAACAATCAAGGCTTAAACTGGAACGCCCTTTTCGCCAATGGGCAAATCGTCCAACTAACAACCACAAGCTGGGGGGCGAACACAAAGCTACGCCCCGCTGACTTGGGGCTCGATGACACAGAGGCCGTGAAGCAGGCCTTGTCATTGGGGCGGGTGCGCCTTATGCCGACTGTCAGCTTCAAGCAAATTAAAAGAGCCGTTGCTGAGGCCAAAGACGCCATCGACGAACATAGCATTAACTTTGCCATGATTCGGGGCGCTCGCTATATCCCGCAAACCAATATCGAAAAGCTCTCCCCAAAGCTCATTCGCTCAAAGAATAAATTTCTCGAAGCGGTTGATGCCTTTTGCAACGGCTATCAGGCCGCCCGTGACGCTTATATGCCGACCATAAGAACGGCACTTGAGGCGACCAAGGCCTCTGATGCGGCTATCGCCCACGCCTACGAGCGCCTCATAAGTTTCTACCCAACAAGCGCAGAGGTTCGCATGAAGTTTACTCTGAGCTGGAGCTTATACGGCATCAGCGGCGCCCGCTCGCAGGCGGCAATGGCTGCTCTGTCAGACGAGCAGACTCAGGTTAAGTCAATCGTATCGGGCATGGTTGAGGAGCTGAGAGGCGAGGTTAAAACCAGAGTTACCCAGCTTTTAAAAGCCACAACCCGAGGCGGCAAGCTCAATAAGAAAATGCTCGAGGGCAGCCGCAATATGATTGAGCGCCTTGAGACTTTAAACATCTTGGGCGATAGCTCTTTAAATACTCAGCTCGCCGCTCTTAAGTCGGCCTTTGACTCTATGGATGAGAATAAGATGGATGAGATGTTTGCAGCCGACCTTTCGGCTATTCAGTCAGCCCTCGAGACCTCAGCCGAGCAAGCAATCTCCGATGTTGAGAATAACTTAATGGGCACAGGCCGAAGAAGAATCGGCTAGGCATGCGCCAATCGCCGACCCTGCCCCTTTATTATAGGTTTACTGACGGGCTTCATTCTCTGCGAATGTTGCCCGCTCGGATTGATGAGGCTAATAACTTCTACCAATACCTCGGGCGGCATTATGTTCGCAATGACAGAGACGATGGGCTGCCCCGCTTCACCCACCTCACCTGCCTTGATTATACTTTTTCTCAGACGGGCGTCTGCCCGATTTGCACCTATGCCGCTCTTGTAAGGCGGGAGCATGGGGCTGCGCAGGCGAGGCGCTTTGAGCCAGCGCAAAGGACTTTGGTGAATGTGGTTGATATGCAGAATACCCCACCGCAGGGAGTGCAAATTGCGGAGCTTGTGCCATCAGTAATGTCGGCCATGCTCCAGTATATTGATGCGGATTGCCCCTCTGCTATCCTGAGCCCAAAAATGGGGCGGGTACTCGACATTACAAGGCGCAGGCGAAACGACGAAATCCTCTCGCTAACTTATGAGGTCAGCATCTCAGAGCCTCAGGCTAGTATTGATTTAAGTAAGCTCATGCGCTACCGCCATAATTTGCGAAATGAAATTGTGCAGAACTCAGAGGGCGAGTACGCCAGAGCACTCGAGTTTTTAATCGAACACTCGGGGCTCTCTACTAAAGAGAAGCCGCCTGAGCCCCCACTTATTTTAACCCCAGATGAAATCACTGAGCGGCTCAGTAGCCGCAGGAAGTTGGTATTATGAGCAAAGACCAAGGCAAATCAAACTACGACAAAGACCATAAGGAAATTGAAGATCACCCAGCGGGGGTCACTGTGCAATTCTCCCGAGTGACTGGCTCCAAAGAATTCTTCGGCTCGAGCGTAAAAAGCCATAGCTGGATTCAGCTTAGAGTTTTTAAGGCGACTCTGCAAAGCAGCTTCGGCCACGATCAAGCCCGCCAAGGCAGGCAACTCCTAGAGGTTGACCTGAGCCCCTCGCAATTTGCCGAGCTGCTCACGACTATGAATTATGGCGTTGGCGTCTTTGGCACTCTCAACTATTTTAACGGCCAGCATATTGAAAAGTACGAGGCGCCGCCCTCTGAGATGGTTCGCACTGAGGGGTATATTGAGCAGCATCTCACCGAGGCCTTTGAACGGCATAATGAAAATATCGCCCGCATGAAAGCGGTCATCGAAAACTCTAAGCTCAATAAAAAAGACAAAGAGCAAATGCTGCATGAGCTGCGAGTCGATGCGCACCTCGAAAGCAATTTTAAGTTCTATAAAGAGCGCCTCAGAGAGACGGCCAGCAAGCTCATCGTGCAGGCTAAGGCAGAGGTCGAAGCGCATATTACCAGTTCCATTTCAAACGCAGGGCTCGAAGCCATCAGGGGCACAATGCCAGTTCTGCAAATTGGGGGTAAGAATGAAAAAGCCTAGCCCAGAGATAAGAAAATTTATTAAAGACCTCACGCTCCTCAAAGATAGAGCGGGGAGGCTTGAGCTTTTTAAAACCATGCATGCGCTCGAGCCTGCGACTCAGGCCGTGGGCTTTGAAGTGGCCGAGCTAATTAAAAAGCAAAATCCAATTCTCAAGCTCGGCAAATTCGAGGTAGGGCAGCTCTGGGCGAGCGAGGAGTACGGGCACTTTTTTATTGTCATGGCAATCCCGCACATGCAGCCGTTTGCTTTCGGAATTGTGACGATGTGCAATTTAGCGTGGCCGATTAAAGGGGCGCTAGTGAATTATGACCAAAGAAATATCCTCGAGAATTATGTAATGGTCGGCATGGCAAAAGATGTCGTGGTCGATATTCGAGAGGCCGTAGCAAAGGCGGCAAAATGAGTGAGCCAAGCAAAGATGAAAAATTAAAGCTCTACCCTAAGACTGAGAACTTTGAGGTCGTCGATACCATTGGAGTACCGCACCCGTTTATGATTAGCAGCCCGCATGTCGTGTACGCCTCAGACCACCACTCAGGCATGCTGACCGCTGAGGCTATTAGAGGCCTTGAGAAAAGCAAAGGCAACCGCCCGAGCTGCGGCATGCTTGGCTGCCAACTTAAATACGATGAGCATGAGCAGGCGTTGCTTGTTAAGTGCAAGAGCAAAGACAATGACCTTTTAAAAGAGTATTTGCTCTCGATTAAAGACCTCTGCGAATCTCATGGCTTTGCGGGCTTTGCTTTCCTCGACGGCACTGAGAAAAATGGCGGCTAGTAAATATGATGACCGCATTTATTTTGATACTAAAAAGCTTTGGTTTATCCACTTGCAATACAGCCACAAAATTGGGGGCGTACAGCACTGGTGGTATTCAGATTACCACGGCAAGTTCGGGCATATTAAGGGTAAGCTCAAGACCCCTAAGCATTGGGTCTTGCTGGGCAGATTGCCCGAGGGCACCATTAGCGCTTTAAAGAGAAAGAAGTAAGGAGGATTATATGGGTAAAAATGACAGAGCAAACACAGCGGCCACCGCCGAGTATTATGCGGCAAACCCGCAGGCCTACAACCCAAATGAGCCCGTCGCTATGAGAGCGATAAAGATAGCAAAGAGTCAGCTCCCGCTCGTTAGTGCGATGGGTGGCCTCGGCATACATGGCACATGCAGAGACTACTGCGACGGCTTCATTGATACTGAGGGCAACTTTCACGGCGTCCCTCCATTTAGCCATGAGCAGGCCAACATGCGGCTTGAGATGGTAATGGCCGATGATGAGTATGAGTTCTTTTATAAAAATTGGGTTAAGGTCAGCCGCACGATGGGCGGGCTACCAGCCGCATACCTTGGCCAAGACGGCAGCGATAAAAAAGTGCTACCGCCGAAGCAGAAAATTGGGATTCAAAAGTGGCTCAAAGACTCAATCCGAGATCAAGACTGGGTTGAGATGGAGATATTTAGCTGGGGCATAGCCGAGAATAATGACGGCAAAGTGCGCTTTAAGAAAGGCGATTAGCATGGAACTAAAAGATTTTATTATTAAGAAGCTATTACTCAAACCAAAAGAGGAGCTTGCTGAGTTACTGGCTGGGCATATTGGCCGCAGCGCAGACCGAGATCAGTGGGCTCAAATGCAGAGAGACGAAGAAAAAGAGGAGCGCAAAAATGACAAAAGCCAAGAAAACAACCAAGCGTAGTGAGATTGCCAAGCGGCAAAAAAAGGCCTCTGACGATTTCAGTAATGCGGCAATAAAGTCCATTATTGGAAACCCGATTGAGGGCTGGCTCGAAAAGAACGGCAAGACTAAAACATGGCTGGCTGATGAGATCGGCGCCAGATTCCAAGCCGTTTCGAGCTGGGTCAATGGGCACCACTCAAACCTCAGAGCCGATCAAATTGTTAAGATCGTCTATGTGACGGGCATCCCGCACAAAGACCTCATTCAGTGGGCAGCTTTTAAAGCCCTGACTGAGGAGGGCTGGTTTAAAAAATATCCTCAGCACCTCGCTGATTTTTATTGAGTCGAGACCGCCCCTACCCTATTCTTAGAGGTAGGGAGGGCTCAATGCTCGAAGTCACAGGTAAACCAAAAGATAAGCTCATCATGGAATGGCGCACATGCCCCTGCGGCCAATCTTTTAAAGCCCTCAGTACCTCCCTCCAAATCTATCACAACGCCTCTTGCCTCGAAAAAGATGACGGCAAGACCAAAAAACCAATTAAAAATAAAATGAAGCCTTGGGAGTCTTTAGACCTCGACCGCCAGAAGCATGGCGAGGGAGTCCTCCGTCAAGAGCCAGCTTCATCTGAGCCCAGCATGGCCGACCGAGTTGCGGCGGTAATTAAAGCTAGCCAAGACGGCCAAAGCAAAGGCGAAGCTCTAAAGATGGAGCCCATTGACCTCTCAAATGTAGTAGTCGTTAAGGGGAGCTTTACCGCTCCCGCCCCTGCGCAAGACCCCTTAGCCGTATCAGAACCAGTCTGTGCTGAGGCCGTCACGCAGGCCATAGGCCTCATCTACACAATCAATAAAGCTCGCTTTGATATTGCGGCACTGGCTCTCAAGGTCTGCGTAATTAGGCAAGGCGGCAAGCAAGGCGATAAGTATAAGACTGGCCGAAGCTTAAAAGATTTCGCAAAGCAAATTGGTATTAACCATAAAACTCTCTGCGAGTGGGTTCGCATTAAAAGAAACATCATTGATAAATTACCAGAGGGGCTTTACTTCCCTGA
>ERZ1292625.3854-Hain-H41-01um-R1-3854-length-11662-cov-6_pt1 | contig 11662 bp, 13 predicted proteins | sample MGYA00564400_ERZ1292625 | MGnify/ENA primary metagenome ERZ1292625 (study PRJEB36523, sample SAMEA6512639) | groundwater metagenome | collected 2019-01-08 | study: AquaDiva: Metagenomics assemblies of 32 groundwater samples
GGGAGTGGAGATAGAAGACGTCGCCCGGATACGCTTCGCGGCCCGGCGGGCGGCGAAGGAGAAGCGAGATCTGCCGGTAGGCCCAGGCGTGTTTCGAGAGGTCGTCATAGATGACGAGCGCGTCCTGGCCCTTGTCGCGGAAGTACTCGCCGACCGCCGCGCCGGCCAAAGGAGCCAAGTACCAAAGGGCGGCGGGGGAGGAGGCCGAGGCGGAGACGACGATGGTGTAGCTCATCGCTCCGTGCTTTTTGAGGGTCTCGACGATGCGGGCTACCTTTGATTCTTTCTGGCCGACGGCGACGTAGATGCAGACGGGAATATCTTTCTTCGGGCTGTTCTTCTGGTTGATAATGGCGTCCAAGGCAAGAGCTGTCTTCCCGGTACCCCGGTCGCCGATGATAAGCTCGCGCTGGCCGCGGCCGATCGGGATCATGGCGTCCACGCTCTTTAATCCCGTGTGGAGCGGCGTGCCGACCGGTTCGCGATCCAGAACCGACGGGGCTTTGTTCTCGAGCGTGTAACGGGCGGCGGGTTTATCCTTAAATAGTTCGCCTAAGCCATCCAGAGGATTGCCGAGCGGGTCGATGACGCGGCCGAGAAGTTCGGGGCCGACGCCGATATCCAAAACCTTGCCGGTGCCACGCACGGTGTCGCCGCTTTTGATGGCCGTGTAGTCATCTAAGACGAGAGCGCCGATAGTTTCTTCTTCGAGGTTCAAGACCATGGCGCGGCGCTTGCCCTGGCTCGTCTCGATGGTCAAGAGTTCCTGACTCACCGTTTTCGGGAGGCCCTGGAGCTTGACGATGCCGTCACCGACCTCGATGATGCGGCCGACCTCCGACCAGCGCGCTTCGTCTTTGAAGCCGCCGATCTCTTTTTTTAATTTTTCGATGATGTCGTAGGACATGAATAGTTTGTGCCAAAGCTCAAAATCCAAATTTCAAACGCTGGATCGGAGTGGCTGTTTTTGGTTTGATGCTTGGATCTTGTTAGTTGGCGTTTACGGGGAACATTAGGTCAAGCTTGTGGCGGAGCGAGGCGTCGAGTTCTTCGGTTTCGTCGATCGTTATTCGCGTGCCGGCGATAAGCGCCGGGTTCATCACTTCGCGCACGGCATCTTTACTTCCGGCAAGAGCGCGCAATCTTTTCTTTTCCGATTCGGGCAGGGCGCGCGCGGTTTCAACGACCCACTCCCGACCGCCCAGAGATCTGCGAATGAACCGTTCGGCGAGGAGGGCCACCTTGGGAGCCAGGGACCCATCGCCGTTCTTTTGGAGCGAGGTGGCTAGATTCTTGATGAGCGCTTCGCGCTCTTTGTCGCTTTTCGCCTCATGAGCGAGAGCGGCAAACGCTTTGGCGTAGTATTCGGCGCGATGCTTCATATTTTTACTCTGCCTTGGCCGCGGCGACGGCTTGCCCGACGAGCCGCTCGTCGATGAGCTTCGGGTCTAGTTCGACCGTTTTCGCGACGGCCGAACGCACCAAGAGGGCCGCTTCGCGCTCGACTTTGGCGCGCGCTTCGTGCGCCTTGGTTTCTATCATCGCTTCGGCCTCAACCATGAGCGCTCGCTCTTTGGCCCGGGCTTCTTCGAGAAGTTTCGCTTCAAGGATCTTGGCTCGGGCTTCGGCATCTTTCGCGAGGCGAAGTGATTCGGCATCGACGGCTTTCATTTTTTCTTTCACCATCTCGTTCATCTCCGCTAGCTTCCCCTCGGCTTCCTTCGTGTAGGCGAGGCCGCGGGCTATCTTATCCGCTCTGTCCTTCAAGAGTTTCATGATCGGCTTGTACGCGAAGAGGCGAAGCACCGTGAGGAGGATCGCAAAATTCACGGCCTGGCTAAGGAGTAGCCGCCAATCGATACCGAGTTGATGGAAGAGTTCGGACATTCCTAAACTTACGACTTACGACAAACGACTCATAACAGAAGCCGTTGTTAGTTGTCGGTTATTGGTCGTTGGTCAGTTTGCTAGACAAACTTAATGATGAGCGCGGTGACGAGAGCGTAGATGGCGATAGCTTCGGCGAAGGCGAGGGCCAAGATCATAGCCGTCTGGACCTTCGGGGCGGCTTCCGGATTCCGGCCGATAGCTTCGGCGGAGCGGGAGCCGATCATGCCAATGGCGATGGCCGGAGCGATGGTGCCGATAATGATGGTGCCCATCGTGGCCCACAATTTGACTGCTTCGAGTTCCATTTTGGTTTTTTAGGTGTTTTGGTTGGTGCGTGTCGACCTTTGGATTGCAGTGCAAAACTCGCTTAGAATAGCAAATAACGGCTTTATTTTCAATGGTTTGACGGCATAGAGATGAGGTTGTAAAACTACGGGTAGCGCGAGCATCTTGGGATGCTCTTTGAAGAACCCTCTGGGGTTCAGCGCGGAAAAGGAAATAGCCATGGCTAAGCTCGTAGTCGCGGACGGACTGAGGACGAATGACGGCAGGGTAGTGCCCTGCGAGAACTGCCCGCTCGAGGGCGAAAAGCTCGCCCGTTTGTTCATCGGAGCTGCGGAGGCCGCCCTCTGGGAACTTAGCCCCGATTCTCCGGCGGGGAAGTTCGTGGAGGTGATCCGCATCGTCTTCGAAGACATGCGTGGCCAAGCGGAAGCGCGTCTTCCGCATCGCCTTACCGATATCACTCTCGAGGCGATGCTGAACGTTCCCGGAACGCCGAAGGTCGTAGTCGTGCTCTGCCGTATCAATCGGGAACACCTCGAGGGTCTCGACGCTGCGCTGTTCGTGAAGGCGTGGATTCTTCAAGGCGTTGGGGATTCCCTTTTCGGTCTTCATCAGTACCAAGATGAGGTGGCAACGTCCCTCTGGAGCGCCATCGCCGATCTCCGCCGGGCGACACCCCCCGCCGTCGGTCGTCGTCCAGGCGCCTCGACGGAAGGAACGCCAAAGAGATGAGCTAGCTCCAGACTATCGCGGCCCGGTTTCCGAAAGGAACCGGGCCGCAGAACGTTTTGCCTCTTTGGAGGAACCTCTTTATACTGCGGGCAGAACTTCACAAAAATGAGCGGAGATGTTTCCGCGAGGAGGAAGCGTGGAGAGGAAGGATTTTTCGTCTCACGATCCGGTTGCCCATTGGCGGCGGCGGGCGATCGAGAAAACCGCCGAAGAACAGCGCGAGCTCATTCTTCAGTATAGGGCCGGAAGCAGTGAGGCGCTTGATCTCGTTATTCGAGCCACCATTCGCTTTGTCATTCGGGAGGCCTCGCGGTACGTCCGCATCAACAATGCTGGGCGCTGGTTTCCCGACTTGGTGCAAGAGGGCGCTCTGGGCGTGATGGAGGCGGCGGAGAGGTACGACCCCAGGCATGAGAGTGGCGCGTCGTTTCTCACTTACGCCGAATGGTGGATAAGGACGTACATGAGTCGGTTCCTCATTCGGCAACTTGAAGACGTGCGTTTGCCAGAAGACAAGGTTGTTCGCCTCAGCGGATTCAAGGGGTCAGCCGTGTTTTCGTTCTCCGATTCGCTCCACGACAGTGATGATGAAAGAACGCAGGGCGATGTCATCGCTGATGAACGCCAAGAAGATCTCGTTTCCCGTCTTTCGTTTGAGAGAAACGCGAAAGAGGTGATAGCGTTCATCCGTCGAAAGTTCGGTGAGCACCAGGCGGACTTCGTGGCCGCGTTCTTCGGTCTCGATGGGCATCGAGAATCTTCGTTCGTGGAGATCGCCCTGGAGCACCACGTGAAACCGCGCCTTGTTCAACAGACGATCGCAAGGGTTCTTCGCCACTCGCACACCCGGCGGTTCGCCTTGGGCTTGCTTAGGCGAAGCGAGAAGCTAACCTCTCGGTTATCGCATCGTTCTTAAAACCGGCGTCGCAGAGCTCTGCGACGCCGGTTCGTGCTTTCTGCGGGTTTTTACTAATGCGCCGGAGCGTGGGCCTTGTCGTGTTCCTCGGCGTGATGATCCACCGTGGCGATGGCGATAAATACTATGGAGAGCATTGAGAAGATGAGGGCCTGAATGACGCCCACGAAAAGTTCCAGAAAGAGGAAGGGGAGGGGAATAATGTAGGGCGCCAAAAAGCCGATGATGGTGAGGAGCACCTCGCCGGCAAAGATATTGCCAAAAAGACGGAAGGAGAAAGAAACGACTCGGGCGGCTTCGGAGACGAGCTCGATGAGGCCGATGAAGAGGGCGATGGGGTTCGAGAAGTTGAAGAAGTTCTTGAGGCGCGGGCCGATGCCGATTGCCGCCGCTCCCAAAACGTTCACCGAAATAACGGCGATGATGGCTAGGGCGATAGTGAAGTTGAGGTCGGCCGAAGGCGCGCGGAAAAGCGGCGCGGTTTCTTCGGGGCCATGAACCACGATGGAGCCGACGCCCGGGAGAAGCCCGAACCAGTTCGAGAAGAGAATGAAAAGAAAGATAGTGGCGATGAGCGGCAGATATTTTTCCGACTTGCTCCTTTCCCCGAGGACCGAATCCATGAGATCGAGGAGAAATTCAAGGAACACCTCGAAGATGTTTTGGATGAGTCCCGGCACGAGCGCGAGCTTGCGGCGGCCGAACATGGCGGTGCCAGCGAGAAGCACGAGGACGATGACCGAAAGGAGGAGGGAGTTCGTAACGGGAAAGCCGCCGAGATGGAAGATGGGCTCGGCTTTGAGCGATATATGAATGGCAGATTCGGCGGCGTGGGCTATCATGTTTCATCCCCAATATATATGAAGGGACGGGCTGAATGATATAGGAAATCCAGGATAGAATCAAAGATTTTCGGTAACCTTCCGCCTGCTTGCTTCGTTTCCTTTATATACGACCGCAAATAGGGGATTTCTTTTATTTGACACCGTATGGTATCTATTGTATACTAAGAAAATGCAGAAACACTGCTATCAGGTTAATACGAACATTAATAACCTTTCGGCCCCGAATGGCTGGATGGTTTTGGTTTGGTTAGCCCAGGCAGTGTTTGATGGAAAATCCGTAGCGCCGTAACTTTTTCTCAACGCTCTCATTCAAAGAATGCCTCGGCTAGCCAAGCCGGGGCATTTCTCTTATGTCCCACTTCGCTAGAGCACTTTGAAAAATAAATATAACGGTCGAGGCATAAACCAATAAGGAGAAAGTTTATGGTGCAACAAGCGATCCGTTCGTACTATCTCATCGTCGTGCTCACGACTCTCGGGCAGACGCTTCATGCGGCGACGTACGTGACGTTCCTCATCCGCCAAGGCGGCTTGAGCTTGTTCGAGATAAACCTCGTGAACGTGGCGTTCTTTTCTACGGTCGCCTTGATGGAGGTGCCGACCGGCGTCTTCGCCGACGTCTTCGGCCGACGAGCATCGTTCCTAGTTTCGTGCGTTGTGACGGGGGCGGGGCTCTTCATCTACGGCGTCTCGACGAGTTTTTGGGGTTTCGTTTCCGCCGAGATGATCATTGCCCTCGGAGTAACATTCGCGAGCGGCGCCTTCGACGCCTGGATCGTGGACCAGCTTCAGCATCACGGTTTCGAGGGAACATTCGAAGGTGTTTTTTCGCGAGGCGCCGTCTTCGGCAAAATGATCGGTATGGCGGGCGCGGTTGTTGGGGCTTCCGTTTTCGACTTGTCGATGGCTCTGCCCTGGTTTTTGGGTGGCGCCGTTTACTTCATCGCTGGCTTGGTGGCGTGGCGGATAATGCGTGAGGATTATTTCACGCGGAAGTCCGCATCGTGGCGTAGCCACTTCCAAGTGATGCGCGAAACAATGATGACTGGCGTAGCGATATCGCGGAAATCGTCCATCGTTCGCTTCGTGACGATCCTGGTCGTCTTGCGGGCTTTCGCTGTGCAGGCACCGAACATGCAGTGGCAACCGTTCTTTGGGCGGTTCCTCACCACACAACTCGGCCAGGGATTCATCTGGGTCGGCATCGGCATCGTGACGATCTTCGGGGCCGCTTTCGCACCGCGATTCAGGAGATTCTTCGGTGATGAGCGTAACGGTTTGGTCATGCTTCAGGTGGTGGCCTGTGTGGGCATCGCGCTCGTGCCCGTTTTTGTCGGAAGCTTTGGCCTGGCCATCGGGATCTACCTTGCTCACGAAGCGGTGCGTGGCATCTTTGGTCCGCTCTGCGACAGCTATCTCGCTCGTGGCATCACGTCGTCCGCAGAACGAGCGACGATACTTTCCTTTCAGTCGCTTTGGGGATATGCCGCTGGCGCCCTGGGACTCGTGGCGTCTGGTTGGGCGGCCGCACATTGGTCGCTCGGCGCGGCCTGGGGCCTCTCGGGCCTCACCCTCGTCGTGGCGGGAGCGGCGCTGTGGCGTCGGCGGGCGTAGGTCTCTCTCACCAGAGACGGACGTGGGAGAAATCACAATCGGGCGGGTTGAATGCTTCAACCCGCCCGCATTTTTTGCGCTTTGACATATTCATTATGGCGTGTCAATATGTTCCCGGTTCGCCGCGAGCGCGGCTTTGAGGGAGGGAACAGACATGGGACGTGAAGTCATTTTCGTTGCCATTGCGGCGTTGCTCGTGGCACTCGCCAGCTTTGCCGTGGTCATGGCAGGAGAACATAAGGAGCGATCGCGGTGGCACGATGCCCTGAGGGAAACACTCAAGCAGAATTTCCTCCTGGCGATTGCCTCGATACCCGGCCTTGATTTCAAGATGTCCCACCAGAAAAGCGTGGACAGCGACGTCTACATCTTCTCCAACGAGGAAACGAAGGGAACCATCGCGTTCGTTCGGATCCGCTGGGGTTGCGCTCCGGAGGGAGTGAACGCGATCGAGTATCGAGTCGGGGCGATGCTTCAGCTCGAAACGGTGCCGATCTTCGAGGTCAGCACCGTACTCGACAGGATCGTGGAGTACTTCGCCGCGTCGCCGTCCGGATAGGCCGGCGAGCATCAACATCAATCAAGGGCGACCATTCGTGGTCGCCCTTGAAACGTTTTTGTTGACAAATACGGAGAAAAAAGCGAAAACAATCGTAGCAACCTCCGCATTTTTAGGAAAGGAGCGTGCCCCATGATGATCTGGGGAGTGTCCGTTTCGATAACGTGGCTTCTCGGCGGCGCCGTCGCTCTTCTTGCATTCGGCTTCTTCGCTGGGCGTCAGAATGCGAAGCTCCGGGCGAGCCGCGCCTTCGTGCGGCTGATGCTCGAGGAGGCGATTACGGCGACCGGGAACCCCGACCTCTTGGTGTACGAGGATGGTCAGGGTCCGGTGAGGCGGTATCACGTCATCTCCGGAGCGGTGCCCCTTCTCGACCCGAACGCTGGCTTCCGGATACTCTCCGTGGTTCGGGTCGACTTCTACGACAAGAACGAGCGGGGTCCCTTCGGGGAATTCGTTCTAACCTTCGAGAACGGCAAGAAGGTGATCTACTCCGGCAACCGGCCGTTCGCGATGATGAGAGACGCGCGGGAGTACCTGGTGCTTCACTGCAGTCCGCGGCCAACTGCCATCTCGGCGTAAGGAGCGCCACCGGCCAGGCGGGCATCGACATCAACATCAAGGGCGACCATTCGTGGTCGCCCTTGAAACGTTTTTACCGGCCTTGCCACCACGATGATTTTTACTCCGCGAACTGCAGGTCGTGGAGGCGCCGATAGGTGGGGCTCTTTTTGAGGAGCTCCGCGTGGCTGCCCATCGCTTCGATCCTGCCGCCTTCGAAAACCAAAATGAGATCGGCGTGGATGACCGTCGAGAGGCGGTGGGCGATGATGAAGGAGGTCCGGTTTTTGATGAGCGCATCGGTGGCTTTTTGGATGAGCCGTTCGCTTTCGGTGTCGAGATGGCTCGTTGCTTCATCGAAGATCAAGATGCGCGGGTCCCGAAGCACGGCGCGCGCGATGCCGACTCTCTGGCGTTCGCCGCCGGAGAGCTTGATGCCGCGTTCGCCGACCACGGTGTCGTAGCCCTCATCCATTTTCAAGATGAAGTCGTGGGCGAGAGCCGTGCGGGCGGCCTCCTCAACCTGGCTCTCCGTGACCTGCGGCTGGCCGTAGGCAATATTTTCGCGGATGGTGCGCGAGAAGAGGTCAACCTCCTGGGGAACGACGGCGATCTGGGCGCGAAGCGAGTCCTGGGTGACCTCGCGGAGGTCGTGGCCGTCGATCGTGATCGCGCCTTCATTCGGGTCGAAGGAGCGGAGGAGGAGATTGATGAAGGTCGTCTTGCCCGAGCCGGAGCGGCCGACGAGCGCCACGGTCGTGCCGGCGGGAATTTTGAGATTCAAATCCTTGAGCGCCCAGGGGCGATTTTCGGCGTAGCGGAAGCTCGCCTTGTCGAAGCGAATTTCTTTAGCGAGAGGCGGAAGCGTCAAGGCGTGCGGGGCATCCACAACTCGAACGGGCTCGTCCAGAATTCCGAAGAGGCGTTCCACGCGGGTCATATTGCGCCGAAGCCGGGGGAAGATGATGGCCAGGCGGCTAAGGGGGCTGTAGGCCATGTTTTGAAGGGTGATGAAGAGAACAAATTCGCCCACGGTACTTTTGCCCCAGAGCACGAAAAATCCGCCGACCACGATGACGGTGATGCGGCCGATGGTGGCGATGAGGGTCTGGGTGCTCTCGATGAGCGTCCAGAGGCGTTCGGCGCGATATTGCGTGTCGCGGGCGACGGCGAAGAGGCGCGCCTGATTCGTCGTTTCCGCATCCTCCTGCGAGAATTTTTTGACCGTCAGGACGTTCGAGGCCACGTCGTATGATTCGCGGCCCACGGTCTCGAACTGATCGTTCACCAGTTTCTCTATCTCATACACTCGGCTCGTGAGGCGTCGGACAGCGAGGAGATAAATAGGAAGCGGCAGGGCGATAACGAGCGCGACGAGCGGGTTCTTGAGGAGGAGGGCGATGGTGACGCCGGTAAAGGAAAGGAAGGGCGGGATGAGGTTGAAGCCGAAGAGGTCGTAGGTGATGGTGTAGATGGCATCGCCGCCGCGCTCGATGCGGCCGATCATCTGGCCGCTCGAGGAGCCGTGATGAAAGAGCGCGTGGAGGCGCAGATATTTTTCGAAGGCGCGGTTCTTCATCTTGTCCTGGATGGAGGTGGCGAGCTTGAACATCCGGTAGCCGTAGGTGGAGTTAAAGGCGGAGGCGCCCAAGGTCGCGAGGAAGATGCCGCTCGCGGCAAAAATGACGGTTTGAACCGGCGCCGCGCCGCCCTTCGTGAAAAAGTGAATGAGCGTATCGATGAGGTGCTGGGAAATGAAGGGGACGGTGATGTCGAGGACGGTGGCGCCCACGACAAGGCACGCCGAAAAAGCCACCTCGGCCTTGCGGTCGGCGAGGAGTTTGAATATCCGTCGGAGGGGGGATTGGGTTGGCATGTTTTTGAGCAGAAAAAAGGCCTGCCTGGCGGTAGGCAGGCCCGGTCAGCCCGGCCGGTCTGCCTACATATAACGTAGGAAGGAGGGGAAAAGGTACTTAGTTAGACCGGGGGAGCCCTTTGTTTCTGGGATCTGTGGATAACTACCCCTTGACTTTTTGCATTTTATGGTATATAATGAAAGGACGGTGAAAGATCTTTGAGCTTCGGCGGTTACAAGAAGGTGATTTCCGAAGCTCTCCCATACCGACTCTGTACCGACCCAATATTCTGGCCGCGTTGATACAGTTCACTATTCGTACGCTGGACCCCCCCAGCGTTAAATATGTCTGTTTCTCAAGTGTCGTCCCTTGACAATGAGTACGAGTGGACATAATATGGGAGGAATATTAAGTAAAACAAAGGTCATTTGACAGAATGTCCATAAACAAACTAACATCATAAAAATATTAACGAAGGAGAAATACTGAAAAATATAGATAAAAAGCTGTCTGCCGTCATTGCTTTGCTTTCTGACTATCGTGAACGAGATGGCAAAAAAATGGACAAGGATGCCGTAAAAACAGAAGTTTTACTCAAAGTAGCAGGCCTCCTTACCCCCGAAATTGCAAAGCTACTCAACAAGAAGGTCGGAGCAGTTCACAAAACAATTCAACGAGCAAAAAAATAATATGGGAAACGATAAACAAGAAAAACTTCTGGAAGAGATAGTCGGACTTTTGACGATACTCGTAAAAAGAGACTCTCTTCAGTCCACAACTATAAAAGAAATGGGTAGCGTGGGTTTTAGCCCAAAGCGAATAGCGGGGTTACTAAAAACAAGCCCTAACGCTGTGAGCGTTACGCTACATCAAGCAAAAAAGCTAAGAGTAAAGGTCGGAAAGAAAATTAATTAAACCTATGAACGACAAAGAATCTTTGGATCTCTTGGAGAGTATCAAAAAACTTCTCATCCTCCAGCTCATCAAGCAAGGAGCTACCCCCGAGGAGGTTGGTATGGTTTTACGAGTAACACCCAAAACCATCCGCAACATTGTCCCAATGAGAAAAGTGAAAAAATAATCAGGAAATATTTAGCAACTAAAGGGCGTAAAGAAAAATTATAAATATCATGTCAAAAAAAGATAAAACAGATGAAGTCTCGGAGCTCCTCCAGAATCTATTCATCCTTGAAGCTGTTAGGGCGAAAATGCCATCGCACGAAATTAGGAAAATACTTAAAATAAACATAAACCGTGTTAACGCTATCTCAAAGCACGTCAAACAATAAAAACAAATGCCGAAGAAACAGAAAATGCAGCCAATGGAAGAAATAAGAGATCTTGTTAAAAAGTATCTTATTTTGGAATTGTTCAAAATAAATGTCCCCCAAGCTCAAATCGGTAAAAAACTACGAGTAGATCTCGCAGCAGTAAACAACTTCCTCAAAGGCATTAAAAAGCATCAAGATTAAAATGGACATAGAGAACGCAGAAACCATAAAAAAGAATTGCACCGAGTACGCTCGAGCTAATAAAAAAGCAATCGATGTATTAAGAGAAGCTAATGGAAAGACGTATTATAAGGAGATTGCCAAAGCTTTGATGATGCACCACACCACCGTAAGTAGTCTTTTGAAAAAAGCTGAAAAGTGGGGGCTCGCAAAGAAAATAAGCCCCGGAGTTTATAAAAAGAAAGCGATTTTGGGTTATATGCCTAAAAAACAAAATATCAAATCCCCAACTCGCACAGCTTCAGATTTGATAAAAAAAGTAGCAAAAAAGAAGAAGTTAGCAAAAGAGATTCTGTCCGGTTTTAATATTCCAAGCACAATTTTTTCTAATATTGATAGAATGACGACTGCGTATACGGGATTGTACGCAGTAGAAAACTCACTAAGAGCCTTGATTCGAAAGGTTTTTGGTACGCAAACCGATTGGTGGAAGCTACGTGTTCCCTCTGGTGTTCAAGCAGATGTCACAAAAACAATCAGTATAACTCCTTATTATGCTGCTAAAAGAAAAGATGAGCTGGAGTATGCGCATCTAGGCCAATTGAAAGAAGTAATCATCGCAAAGAAAAATTGGAATGATTTCCTACCATATTTAAAGGAAAAAAATAAAAATTCTTTTGGAGTGACAATCGACAGAGCAATTCCATCGAGAAATGCCGTTGGACATTGCACCACGCTTCAAGCAAAAGATTTGAAGATTGTTGACTTAAGATTTGAGGATATTCTAAAAATGTTAATGTAGCTCCGACGTCCGGTCGGAGCGTAGCAAAATCTATCCCTCGACTAGCTCGGGATGATTTTCTAACGTAGCCCCAAGGGGAAGCGAACGTCGCGAGTCGCTATACAGCAACTCGCTCCCACGAACCCATCGGTTCGTGTGCTCCGCCACGGGG
>ERZ1292625.1204-Hain-H41-01um-R1-1204-length-32696-cov-13_pt1 | contig 11658 bp, 10 predicted proteins | sample MGYA00564400_ERZ1292625 | MGnify/ENA primary metagenome ERZ1292625 (study PRJEB36523, sample SAMEA6512639) | groundwater metagenome | collected 2019-01-08 | study: AquaDiva: Metagenomics assemblies of 32 groundwater samples
ATCCGAGATTACTGTTTGCAGAACAAGACCACGATCTTCGGTATAACTGCCACCACCCCTCAATTGCCTGCCAGCACGAAAGTGCTCCGAACAATTAGAGAATCAGCCCCATCCGCGAAGGTCATCCTTGGTGGACCCCACGTCACGCTCGTGAACGCCGCCCGCAAACGTGAACAACGATTGGAAATCAACAGGCGTGCCATTACCGCCTTCAACCAGCTTGCCAGCGATTATGACGTTTTGGTGGCCGGAGACGGTGAAGAAGCCATCTTTCGTGCCATCAAGGAGGATGCAAAAAGACTTATCGATGCGGACGATCCTAAATCCGTATTGTTCTTGACTAACCAACAACTTACCGAGCAACCGTTCCCCGCTCGGCACCTTGTTGATGTCCAAAGCTATCACTACACCATTGATGGTGTCCCCGCCTTAAGCATGATTGCTCAATTGGGTTGTCCGTTTGAATGCGGGTTCTGCGGTGGACGAAATTCTCCGTTCCTTCGGCGAATCCGAACACGGACTAGCGAAAGTATTGTGGCTGAAATGACGCATCTCTATCGCACCTACGGCACACGTGGTTTTATGATGTACGATGACGAACTCAACGTGAACAAGAGTATCATCCAACTCATGGAACTGATTAGAAAAACCCAAGACGATTTGGGTGTGGAATTCCGCCTGCGAGGATTTATTAAAGCGGAACTGTTCAATGAAACACAAGCGCGAGCCATGTATGCGGCTGGTTTTCGATGGATTTTGGTTGGATTCGAATCAGGTTCGCCACGAATCCTTGAAAACATCAATAAGAAGGCCAACCGCGAAGACAATACGCGTTGTTTACAGATTGCCCACAAGGCTGGTCTCAAGGTTAAGGCGTTAATGTCCATCGGCCACCCCGGAGAGTCCCCGGAAACGATCAAGGAGACCCAAGATTGGCTTCTAGGGGCCCAGCCAGACGACTTTGACCTAACCATCATCACTACCTATCCTGGGACACCGTACTATGACAATGCGGTCCCACATCCCGACAAACCTGGGATATGGGTCTATACATACGAAAAAGGTGATCGCCTTTACAGTATCGAAGTTGATTATCGCACGACGGCTGACTACTACAAGGGCGATCCTGAAGGTGGTTACCAGTCGTTCGTATACACCGACTATATCAGCCGTGAAAATCTCGTCGCCATGCGCGACCAAGTCGAAATACTTGTTCGCGATCAGCTCAAGATTCCCTTCAATCCGTCGGCGCCGGCCCAACGGTACGAACATTCGATGGGCCAACTTCCGGCCCATATCTGGAAGACGACACGCGCCACCGACCCGGCCCTCTAAGGAGGGCGCGGGTCGGCTTTATTTTTCTAGAAAATCATAAAACTTACGCGCCACTATTTTGTAATCAAAATTCTCAATAATGTACTGCCGAGCGGCCACACCCAAAGATTCACGAAGCGAAGAATCTTTTGCCAACGTAAGCATCGCGCTAATTAATGCCATCACACTATCAGGCTCCACCAATAAACCCGTCTTGTGATTAATGATCACTTCGTCAATTGAACCGGAATCAGTCGAGATAATCGCCTTTCCGGCGGAAGAAGCTTCCATTAACAAGTATCCAAGTTGTTCCTCCCAACCCTTATATGACATGCTCGGATACACAAAAATATCCGTGATGGCAAAAACTGTTCTCAACTCTTCGTGATTTAGCCAAGAAATTTGAGTAACCGAAGCCGTAAGATTGTGTTCTTTTATTAAATTCGCCAGTTTTTTTTCGTATTCAATATCACCCGTGCCGGCAATTATTAAATGAGCGTTTGGTACTGTTTTTAAAACCCCGCTTAAAGCTTCTATAATAAGATGAACTCCTTTTCTAAACTCCAACGCCCCGACAAAAGTAAATAATAATTTATCTTGGAAATTAAAATCACGAAATACTTTTTCGGTCATAAATGGTTTTAAAAAATCGGTGTCAATACCGGAAAAAGGAATGTTCACAATCGGTTTATCGGTGTATTGACCCATGATAGCCACTCCTTTTTTATTACCGCAAATAATCCCGTCCGAAAAAAATATATTAAGACGAATAATCAAATTTTTTAAAAATAAATTCAAACTATGAAATTTTGCGTCATAAGCGATGTTTTCCCACGTAAACAAAAAGTGTCGGAGGCCAAATAATTTACTGACTGTTGACTGATACAGTGTGGAAAGAAGAATCGGTTCGGTCAAGGTAATGACCGTTCCAATATTTTTTCTTTTTTTATTTTTCATCATAAACCCTAAAAAACTGGGTATCCACCCTTTGAGTAACCCGCCAATAATGGGATAGTGCGAGTGGGAGAAAAAGGCTTTCGCTGTAAAAACATTATCTCTCTTAGGGGCGTGATAGACGACCTTGCCTCCTTTTACTTTCCAAACATCCGGCAAAAGAAAAAATACCTTGTCTTTCTCGGGATAAAAATTAAATGTATTTAAATAATTTTCCCTAATATAGGGATAACCCACTATTAAAATATTCATCCCGTACGAAGTCCGACTTGCTGACAAGTCGGCATAAATCTCTGATTTATTACTTCGTTCGGGACTCATGGTGTTTTAATTGATTCAGACATAGATTTTATTAATTCCGGCAACAAATGATTACTAACCACGTAGTCTCTTAACTCATCGCCGACATCCCATCGTGTAGCCTCTTTTATCTGTTCGGCCAAATCATTCGGATTTTCAGATCTAATAACCAGTCTCGGGGGTAAGAATTTTTTAGCCGAATCATTAGAACTTAAAACCACGCAACCTGAAGCCATGGCTTCCAATATCGTTTTATCCAGACTACCGGTACGACTCAAATTTATATAAATTTTATTTTTTCTGTAATAATTCGGCAAATCGTTATTTGTAATCTTGCCGACAAATTTTATTCTTTCTTCTATTCCTATGTCTTTAACCATTTTTACAAGCTTTTCCTGATATTTAAAATCCACATTAAGCGTCGGTTCTCCAACAATTGTAAGATTGACATTGATTCCTCCATCTTTGATTATTTTTATAGCCTCGATTAATGGCTCGTAGTTCTTAATGGGGGCAATCCTCCCCACATTAATAAGCGTCTCAGGAGCCGGACTAACTGACTTGTCCGGTTTAAACAAATCCGTATTAATACCTTGCCCCACAACTTTAACTTTTTTAGAATCGAGTCTAAAACCATCAAGAGTTGAAGTAAAAATTATATCAGAAAATTTCTCTGCCAATCTTAGTTTAAAAGTAACTGATTTATGAGCGTACCACAAACAAACTTTTTTATTTGTCATATGCCAATACCATGATCCCAATACTACCCAAATCGGATTCATGTGGATAAAGACGGCGTCATATTGTTTTCGGTACCGGAAAAGATATTTATAAAAATTAAAAAACCAAAACAATTTAGACAGGTTCCTGTCTTTACCTAAACTAATTACGCTAACATTTTTAGGCAAATCAAACTCGCCTTTTTCAAGACACAAAATCGTAACTTTCTCAAATTTTTGAGCGAAACCAGCAATCCAATCGATAAAAAAACCAAGAAGCTGATCGTTTTTATCAACCTTTTGAGTAATAATAAGCAAGTTTTTCACTTGCTAATGCTATAATAAAAACAACCTAAAATCAACACAAAAAAACACAATGAATGTCATTATGTTTTTTTGATATTTTACTAAGCCACCACTATTTTCAATTCTTGACGGTCGCTCTTACATATAATGGAATCTGATTGACAGATGTATAGGGAGCGCCTTGTTTGTACCAACCGAACTCTTTAGTGTTGATACAAAATACCTTTTTAAAGAATCCCGGGTCGTCAGCAACCGCTTGCGCGCCGGTGGTATTAACCCAATGTAATATACCGGTGTCTTCACCGGTGGTTTCCACTCCATAAACCTTTAGATCATTTGTCTCGCAATTTCTAAAAAGACCGGACGTAACGAGAGTATCCCTTATCGGCGCGACCGTAGTTTTGACCTTATTAAATCCACCGAGATGCCCGTAGAAGCCAAATATCACGGGATTCAGGAACAATCTCTTGTAGCCCCAGACATTAACAATGTAAACATCGGGGTCGCTTGAACCAGCGGCGCTAATAACGTCACCCTCTTTAAGTTTTAAAGCAAGCAAACTGATAAAACCTTTTGAAGCGGGAGTCGCGGATTTAACATTAGGAGTTGGAGTCGCGGATACAATAGGCGCGGGCGTCGTCCCAACGACAGGAGTTGGAGTTGGGGTTGGGGTAGAGCTTGCCGTTGTTATTGAACCGCCACCACCGCCACCACCAGTAGAACCTCCAACACTTGTAGAACCGCAGGTGGTTGAACTAGGCGAGATTATTACTGTTATCGTAGTTGAACTGGTCATGGTAATTGACGATTTGTCATCAGTACAGGTATATGAAAAACCGCCATCATTGTTTAATAACTTTCGGCCGGCCGATTCAAGGGTAAAACTTTGACCGGAAGAAATCGTAACCGTGATTGTGTCGCCGTTTGTCGTTACCGTATCAGCGTCCGAACCGCCAATTATGGTAAGGTCTCCCGCGCTAACGGTTACGGTAGTATTTTGAGGAAAAGAAGCGTTGCCAACGGCTTTGGCTTGATTGAGACTAATCAAAAACACCCCGCCTATTAAAAGAAAGAGGAGTGGGTACAGATAAAATTTATTTTTTATGAGCGACATATTTTAATTTATTTTTTTTGCTGAATGGCTTTGACCACCGGAGAGTCTGGATTCAAGTTCTCCCAGAACAAAACTTGATCCTGGTTTATTATCATTCCGTCTCTGGGGCCATGAGGCTCACCCGCGCCAAGTTTGACAAGCTGACCGGCGCCACTTTCGTTTACTTTCACATAATAAACATCGGACAGAATCAAATAATCAGAGCTGATATTCTTAAGACGTCCAAAGTATATCTGGTCATTTGTTAAAAATACAGCCTGATACGCGTCAGAATCAATAAAATCCTGCTTATCGTATCGGGTATATTTAAGAAAACTTGTTAAGGATAAAACACTTATGACGCCAATGGCCACAGTCAGAACCATAACACTTATCCCTGTAGCAATTGAAATATGCCTGCTGCTAATCATATTTCAATTATTATTGGTGGCATTTAACGTAACCGATATTGATGGTCGGCGTCGTGGCATGACCGTTAATACTCATGAAGACCCACTTTCCCGTATTATCTTTTAATTGGAAGCAAGTGCCCCTAGTAGACGCGGAATTCCCGCCGCCGGCAAACAAGAAGCTAGCCGTGCCAACAGCGGCATCGCTAAATTCAGCAGTGTATAATCCGACAGAACCGGAAGCGGTGCCAACGACAAGATTACTGGACACGCCTAAACTGCCGGTAAACGAATGGGAAGCGGCCGTGTCCGCGATAAATCTGCCCGACATCTGAAAATTACCTGACACGGAAGCCTTGCCGTCTAAGAAAGCGTTGCCGTCAACTTCTAAAGCGCCTGTTATAAGAACATCGTTAGAAGCATCAATGTCTCCGGCATGACCGGTGGTACCGGTTCCGAATCTTGAATAAGCTACTGACGCGGCGGCGCCAGCCACCTGAATTGTTCGTTGAGTAAAGAAGTAAGCCGCCGAGGCCGTGCCTTGAACTTCAAATTTTGTCATTGGATCTTTATTGACACCAACACTGCCATCGAAGAAAGCGTTGCCGTCAACTTCAAGCTTGCCGTTAATTAAAACGTCATTTGAAGCCGATAAACCACGCGAAGTGGCAGTGGAACCAAAACGGTTATAAGCCACGGACGCAACAATTCCACCTCCGGCTTGAATGGTATTCGCGGTAAAAAAGTAAGCCGCCGAAGCCGTGCCCTGAACTTCAAAAGTCGTCGAGGGCGCGTCGCCGACACCCACTCTGAAGTTGGTGGTATCTACAACTAGCGCATTAATAGTTCCAGCCGCATTTTGAAATCTAGCGGCCGTAGCCGAACCAACGGTCTGGGTAAAGGTACCCGTCGTACTCATGTTGGTTCCGATTGTACTGGCGGCATCAGCCGCTCCAACCAACACCAGAGACAAAACCACCGAGAGAGAAACAATAAAATATTTTTTCATAACTTTAATTATAAACCAAGACCTAGGAGGCGCAATAGTCAAATTGTTGATAACTTTATCCCAGAATTTCTTTCAATTTATCAGCGTAATTCCTTATTGTTTCTTTTTTTTCAAATTGTTTGACAATTTCAGACCCAGTAAGACCATATCTTTTATATCCGTCAGAATCGTTTAGTAAAGCCCTTATTTTCAGAACTATATCTTTCACGTCCCAAGTTATTATCTCGCCCCCAGAGCCGTTTTTAAGCAAATCAGGCGCTATTCCAACGGGAGTGGCCAAAACCGGCACTCCGCAAGCCATGGCCTCTACCACTACTCTCGGACCGCCTTCATTATAGGACGGCATTATCAGGATTTTTGATTCATTCAATAACCGCGCTATCTCCGAAGAATCTTTGGCTCGGCCATACATCAGAACCTTGTCCCGCAATTTCCAATTTTCAATTTTCAATTTACAAAATGTCTCGAGGGGGCCATCGCCGACAATCAAACACTTAATTGGAAATTGTAAATTGATAATTGATAATTTTACTGCTTCCAGCAGTAGATTTATTCCTTTGTTCTCGGCTAACCGGCCGACAAAAATCAAATCATATTTCTTGGGCAAATTCATCGGTTTGAAAATATCCAAATCTATGTACATAGACGATATGTAGGCAATTTTTCCTTCAGGCACGCCGGCTTTTATCAAAAAGTCGGGCGTCTGATTTTTGTTCACCACTCTCACCAATTTTGCTCTTGAAGAATCTATTTTAATGAACAACCGCGCGAAGACCTTGTAAATCCACTCTTTTAGATTGGCCGCTTTTGGATAACCGGGAATATGATGAATTTCTAAAACATAAGGGACGCGAGTAGCGAGATTCAACAGATACGCGCCCAAACCATTATAAAAAGGCGGGTAGTCATGGACGGTCATGAGATAGTTCTTAGCCATTAGTGAATAGCCGTTAGCTTTCAAAATACGGAGGCCTTCGCGATATATCCAGAAAGGTTGAAAAATTAGGGTCCATGGAGATGTGTGAATGAAGACATTACCAAACACATTCGTAATTCTTAATTCGTAATTCTTAATTCTCGGAACAATAATATCTACCCGATCCCAGTGTTTATGGAATTCTTCGAGCGTATTATAAAAGGCGCCGCGCTTGTCTTCGGCCAAAGACCGATCGCCTGAAATCATAAGCAAGTTCATAATAAATTTCTAATTAATCTAATAAAGCGACCGTTTCATTAAGCATTTTTTCGACACTGAAATGAGAGGCGGTCTTTTTACCTTCGGCAATAAAATGTTCCTGCAATTCCGGATTATTCCAAACGGCTCGAATCACTTCGATTAAATTAAACTCGTCATTATATTTCACCATAATTCCGTTTTCACCTTGATGAATTATCTCTTTATTTCCGCCGGCATTTGTGGTAATCAACGGCACGCCCGTGAGCATGGCCTCCAGAATCTGGTGGGAAAAACCTTCATACCCGCTATTTAAAATCGCCATATCGGCCGCGACTAGATATTCGGCCACTTCTTTTAAATTTTTTCGGCCGGCCAAAATTACTTTTCGCTCCAGCTTCAAGTTTTTAATCATGGCCTCAAGAATGGGTCTGTCGGGTCCAGAACCGACAATCACTAATTTAAAAAACTGGTTTATCTCGGTAAGCTTGGGCATAATTTTAACCAACATTCGAAAACCTTTCCAAGGCACGAGCCGGCCCCAAGTAAATAAAACATTCCCCGCAATACCCAGCCTTTTTTTAGCTTCGTCTTTAGATAGTGGGGAAGCTTTAAAATCGGAGCCATTGTAAACAATTTTTATTTTTTCTCGAGGGATACTCCAGCCGTGAACAATACCTCCCAAATACTCTGACGGAACAATAATCGTGTGAGCGCTTTTGCAAACCTTAAGCTGTAATCCGTGCAATATCCGCGCTCGACCCGAACGTTTTACTTTTTGAAAATCATTCAATAACAGGGAGGTCCTACTTTGGCCAATCGCCCATTCCCACGCCGAATCACCAACAATTTTAACAATAAATTTCCTTTTAAATACTCGAGCGGCAAAACGAGCCGGTATTCCCGCGCTGACCGCGTTTAGGGCAAATATAACCCTGCTATTTCTCGCTTCCAACAGCATTCTGATCGCATATATTAAATGTTTAACGCCTTTCGGCCATTTCGCCCAAATTCTCACCACCCGAAATGGCAACGCCCCGTCAGCTGGCAAATTCCAAACCGAGGAATAAGTTACCACGGTCACCTTTTCTTTCCCGGCCAACCAACCGGCTAAAGTTTGGGCATACGAAGCCGGTCCGCCAATATCGGGAGAAAAAATACCCGTCGCAATTAATATGTTATTCGTTTCACTCATAAAATTTTAATAAATCCTAAACTCAAAATTCTAAACCCTAAATAATATCTAAATCTAAAATTATAAATTTCAAACAATTTCATTTTATATTTTTTGTTTGGGATTTATTATTTGGGTCATTGTGATTTATTTAAGATTTAGCGCTTAGGATTTAGGATTATCAGATTTAATTTTTAGAAAAAATTAAATCTGATAATATGCCAAACCGCGGCCAGTCCGTCTTTCCAATTTATTTTTTTACCTTCGGCGTAAGTGCGGCCTTTATATGAAATCCCGACTTCGTACACTCGAAATTTGTGTTTGGCTATTTGAGCGGTCAGTTCCGGTTCAATTCCAAATCGATTCGCCGTCAAACAGGGTAAAATTTTATCAAGAGCTTCTTTCGTGAAAACCTTATAACCAGTTTCCATGTCTGACAAATTAAGACCAGTGAATATGTTTGATAAAAAGGTAACCAACTGATTGGCCATATAATGAGAAAAGTAGAGAACTCTCCGCGGAAAAGCCGTAATAAACCGGGAGCCATATACTACGTCGGCATCACCATCAAGAATCGATTGTAAAAGCAACGGATACTCTTTGGGGTTATATTCCAAGTCGGCATCCTGAACAAGTATAATATCCCCGGTGGCGGCCTGAAACCCTTTTCGTAAAGCCGCTCCTTTACCATAGTTCTTTGATTGAATAATAACTTTATGCTTTACGGCGTACTCTTTTATAATATCTTTGGATCTGTCGGTTGAATGGTCGTCAACGAGAATAATTTCCTTTTCAAAAGGCATAATAACTCCTTCGACCTCTTCAATAATCGCTCGCAGGGTCCGCTCTTCGTTATATACCGGAATAACAACGCTCAATTTTTTACATTGATAAATAGACATTTTCAAATTTTTTGGCAATTATGTCCCAATCATATTTTTCTTCAACCAACTTACGGCCATTTTTAACCAATTTTTGTCTTAAATCTTGATTTTTTACAATTTCCATGATCTTGTCGGCAATATCTTTGGGATTTTTCGGCTGACAGAACAAGCCGGTCTCTCTGTCTTTAAGAAAATCTGGAATTCCGCCAACCGGTGTCCCGATAATCGCCAGTCCGGCCGCCATAGCTTCCAGAAACGCCGTGCCGAGACCTTCTGAAAGCGATGGCCGGACAAAAATATCGGCTCGAACTAACCATGACGGAAGCTCTTTGGGGGCCACCTCGCCAACCATGGTAACATTTTGTTCTAATTTTAGATTTTTAATTTTAGACCTTAAACTTTTTTCTAACGGACCACCGCCCACGACAATAAGTTTATAGTTTTTAAATTTTGAACCGGCATTAAGGACGTGAACCGCGTCAATCAGGTCGGCAACACCGTTTTTCTCGACTAATCGAGAAACAGTAATAATAACTTTATCTTGAGGACTAATACTTAGTTTCTCTTTCAATTGGTAACTGGAAACTGGTAATTGGTAATTGTTTAGGCCTACTCCGTTTGGTATCACGCTAATCTTGTTTTCAGAGATACCTTGATTAATAAGATACCTTTTTAAATACTGACTGATAACCACAAAGTGGTTAGCGCTTTGAAGTATTAATCTGCGAAAAAATCTGGTAAGCCATGACTGGCCATCCAGATTTTTACCCTCCTGAATATTAATAATCACAGGCTGACTAATATACCCGAGTTTTTTTAGAAGCCAGACCGCCCCGCCCGCTTGAGAGGCCTGTAGAACGTAGACCAAGTCGTACCTATTTTTTTGAAGGAGAACGCGACCTTTCAAAAAACTGGCGAACGGAAAGAGGGCCTTAGGCAAAAAGAAGCTGTTCATCGCATTCCGCCCTACTCGAAAAACGTTAACATTCCCTATTCGCTCTTCGGAGGTACCCCCATAATGACCCGTAACCATATCAAAATTAATATTTTCCAATCGATCAGTGATATTTTTTAGAGCTAATTCCGCCCCGCCCACTAAGGGAAGATAAGTCGTGGCAAATATAAGTATTGATTTTTTAGCCATTTTGCTATATATTTTACCATAAATGGATGTCCACGACAATGCCTTCGGTGATAAGCCAACAACGCTTAAAAAACGGGTTCTTTTCATTGTAACTCAATCGGAACTTGGCGGCGCCCAGCAATTTATTATTCAACTTATTGGTCAGATGGAAAAAGATGCCTACGCCATTGATGTGGCCGTTGGAATTAATGGCAACGGTTCGTTCACTCGTGCTTTGGTCAATTTGGGAATTCCTGTTTTTACGCTGTCGGCCCTGAAACGCAATTTTAGTCCAATCTCTGATATCCAGGCAATCGGTCAAATCAAAAAACTTATCCATAAACTAAGACCAGACACGCTTTTTCTTCTAAGCTCGAAGGCTGGTTTTATTGGTTCATTAGCCGCTAAATATTGTCGACCACGGCCAAAGGTTATTTACCGAATTGGGGGCTGGACCTTCAACGATCCCTGGCCAGCCTGGAAAAAAATGCTCTGGCGAATGCTTGAGAAAATTAGCGCGCCCTGGAAAGATATCATCATCGTCAATAATACTCCCGACCTCATTCAAGCCAAAGAAATGGGCATCAAACCCCGTCAAGGCATTATCTTGATTCACAATGGCCTTGACCCATACAAAATTGATTTTCTGCCAAGAGACAAAGCGCGTACGCAACTAGGTCTAAATAAATCCGCCAGAGGCGGACCCGCCTCTGGCGGGAAAATAATTGGAACCGTCGCTAATTTTTATCCGGCCAAGGGATTGGAATATCTTATTGAAGCCGCGGAGAAGATTACCCGCGAAGATGTTGTCTGGTGTATTGTTGGTGATGGCCTGGGCCGCCCTGTCATTGAAAAACTTATTAAAAATAAGGGTCTTACTGAAAAAATAGTGCTTATCGGGCAAAAAGAACGCATTGTCCGATATCTCAACGCTTTTGATCTATTTGTCCTACCTTCGGTCAAGGAGGGCTTTCCCTGGGCCGTTTTAGAAGCCATGGCGGCTAAATTGCCCGTTATCGCCACTCGAGTGGGGGCCATACCCGAAATCATCGAAGATGACGTCAGTGGCTATATTGTCGAACCCCGTAATTCAGAACAGATTGCCAAACGCGTCATTACCCTTCTTGACAACGATTCCCGAGCGAGAGAAATGGGCATCCAGGCTCACCAACGCGTCCTCTTTGCCTTCAATATCGAC
>ERZ1292625.3856-Hain-H41-01um-R1-3856-length-11658-cov-7_pt1 | contig 11658 bp, 16 predicted proteins | sample MGYA00564400_ERZ1292625 | MGnify/ENA primary metagenome ERZ1292625 (study PRJEB36523, sample SAMEA6512639) | groundwater metagenome | collected 2019-01-08 | study: AquaDiva: Metagenomics assemblies of 32 groundwater samples
CTCAGCATTAACTTAGTCGGCCTGTCTGTCAGATCAAGTTTCGTTCAGGACAAATGATCTTGGCAAAAGCTCGCCTGCCTCAGTTGCCGAGATGATTTTCACCGCCCGATCCGACATTCTTTGGGCCAGGGCTGCGTCAAATGGGACGAGCTCGGTGTAGATCTCCATCGTGTCGGCATTGATCGCCGTGAAAATGGCCGGGTTCTCGTGCAGTTCCAGATAGGCCTGATAAATCGCAACCTGCGCCGCATAGACAGGTTTTGAGATGGCAAGATGTTTTTTCTCAAGATCACGCCAGGATTTGTTGCCTAAGCATTTGGTTTCCCATAGACAAGGATAGGCAAATCCCGGTGGGCCACCGACGATGACGCCATCGACGTGTCCTTGCAGACGACCGTTTACTACTGAGAATCCAAACTGCTCGCCATCAAGCTTGCGGGTCTGTAAATCAAAGCCGGCACTTCGCATCCATGCAACCATACAATCCTCGAGAATGTGCCCCCGCTCGAAGATACGCAGCATCCGGCCACCGGTTTCGCGCCCATAGTCAACCGGGGCCTGCGCAAACTCATACTGCAAAGCGCGCTCACAAGAAACACCCAGCCGTGATGCACCAAGATAGTGGCGTGCTGCTTCCTGAGCACGTGTTGCCTGGATGCCGGCATCGACCAGGGCGGTCAGTTGCCCGGAGATGCTTGATATGGAATTGAAATCCATCATGGTTTTGTCTCCCATGGCAGATCACCCTTGAGGTCGGCAAATGGGTCGCTGACCGGCTTGGATAGTCCTTGCATTGGCGGAAACTTAATCAATTCGTGCGCATCCACCATCGCATCGGTATAGCAGGTGACAATGGCATCGATCACCTGTAGCGCCTCAACTTCCGAGTAAGCCCCGAGGGGCTTATCGAAACCGATTATTCCTGCGGCTTCACCAAAAGCCTTGAGGCAAGTCTTCATAGAAGCCAATTCCAATTCAGAACGATCGATCATGACTACCTCCTGGCCAAACTTTTTGGCATCGCTCCAGTTGCCATACATTTTGTGGAAGATATTCTGGCAGCGACGGCTGCAGAACACCCAATCGATGGGATAGCGCCGGGGATCGGCAATTGTGTAGCGGCCATCTGTATGCCCGAATCCCCGGGCTTGTCTTTTGCAGACCCAACATTTCATTGATTCTTCTCATTACTGAGCCCAGGTTGGTTTGCCGGTTGGCGCCGGATTTTGCTGAGGCGGATTGGCCGATGTGCTGGGTGATGCAGAAACTGGTGCTGTCCCCATCAATGCTGCGTAATCCTTGTGGTCGGGTTCAATGGCGAGCTTCACTACATTACGATCTTCACCTTTGTTATCTTTCTCCACGTCAACACGCGCCAGAAATTCGATACCATCCAGTTCATGGAAACTCTGGATGCGCCGGGCACTAGCTGCTTGCGGTGAATTGTCCTGAGGATGAACATTACGCGCCGAATTGAGGATGCCCCGGATCATGCTGCGGCCCATTTGTCCCCAGGTAGGTCCCTTGCGAGATTGCAGGCCGATGTTCGACCACAACTTGCGTTTGGCGTATGGGCCTTCCAATACGATAAACTCGCAGGCAAGATAGACACTGCCGGTCTCGAAGCTTTCCGTGGCGTAGCCGCCTGCCCAACCTTGCGCTGGATCGTCATAGCCACCGGGCTTGATGGCCATGCGTAAGCGCACCAACGTGCCTTTTGGGATTAGATCAAAAGAGGTTTGTTGATCAGCGTCGTTAAAATCATTCCAGTTCATGTTCATGGTTTATTCCTTGTTCGATTGGGTAGTGGAGGCGGCGGCACATTTGGCGATCAACCGTCCGAGATGGGGTTCTTCCTGCATGGATAGATGTCCAGAGCGATCCTTGGCAGGAAAGCCGCATGGATTGAGCGTGTGACAGACAAAGGCACGATAACTGGTTCCATCATCAGCTTTAAGTTCTGCGAGTGTGATGACCTCATCGACGATGCCCGGCAGTTCCAGTGCAGTTTTGGAACCTTCGATCTGGGGCATAAAAACTTTGCGATTGAAATCATCGAGTTTTTCGTCGAGAATGGCTACGAACACCACGTTCTTGCCACGTGCATGCTGCAGGTGGGTGGGTGAGTGCAGTGATCATTTCCTGGCCGAGCAATCCATAAGCACCCCGGCTGTCTGGCTTACCCGATCGTTCGGAGAATGCAGCAGGCTGACTCTTGGCCCAGGTGAAACACAAGCGCGATAAGGCAGTAATCGAATCGCAGAAATAGGTTTGATACTTTGCGAGACTTGCCGGATCGCCATATTGCAGGCACACATGCTCAAAATGCGCCTGTGAAAATGGCTGCTCGGGTGGCAGAGAGGGTTTGGGCCTGCCAGAAAAACCGCCAGATCGCGGAACTCCGGCCATGTGCGTGGACGGATGGTGTCACCAGACCAGCTTGCTACGGCCAGATCACCCGCTTCCAGGTCAATGAACAGCGTGTTGTCGACGCCCAGTGTCTTGAGTTGAGAGGTTTTACCCAGTCCGCTCTTGCCTAGCAATGCCATCTTCACACCACGTTTTTCTGCACGGCGTTGTTCAGCGGAAATGATCGGCAAGCTCACATGCCACCTCCCGAATCATGTCAGTTACATCAGGATTCCAGAGAATCTGGTAACCAGAATGTCCGTGACGGGAATAAGGCAGGGCTTCGGCCCAGTTCTTGCCGGAATCCGTCAATTCCCATTCGTCGCGATCATTTTTGAACTGACAGCTAAGTGCCTGCAATCTGAGATTGACTGCTCTTGCAGAAAGACCCACCAGTTCTCCGATTTGTGTGGGATTCATGCTGCAGACTGGCTCATTGGCAACCGGCAGTGCGCGGCGCAAGGTTTCGACCGCAAGCCCGGTGTTTTCATGTATACAGGTGAGCGTGGCGGCCATGGCAATACCGGGTTTTACGCCGGGCACCCTGGTGATGGCTTCGCTGATGGCCAGAATTGCACTCACGCGATCCTGTACCAGAGTAGGTGAAACTGCGAGGGCACTCGGTTCTGTATAGCTGCCGGTTTTGCGAATTGACGGTAGCACCTCATGAGTGATCCACCGCTTGAACTTTTTTGCTTTAGGCAGATTGCTGCCAAGAATCAATGCATACAACCCGGATTCATTAACATGGTTGGCATGTTGATTACGCCCTAGGCTATCGATGACGTCCATTTTCTGGACATCATCCTTGTCGACATGAGATTCAAGTGCCTGACGTGCATTGCCATGTTCCAAAGCCTTGCATATATCGTTAGCGTTGAACCACGGCGCATGACTTGCATCGAGATTGATGCGGATGGTATGGTTTTCGAATTCAAACGGAATGATTGGGCTCATGCTCGTTCTCCTGTTGCATTAATCAGTGCAAGCCGGTAGCTGGTCTTGCCAGGTTTTACTGTGCGTGCAGGGCCAAACTGTTCTTTCATGGAAGTGGGCCAGTTGTTATAGCGAGATTCCGAAATAGAAAACTCGATATCAATGTAATCACTGACCTTCTCGTCGGAGTCGGCAATGCGAGTTGCAATGGCAGATAGTTGGGACTGATCCCATGACACACGCTTGGGTAAATCTACGGTGACTTGCAATGGGCCATCGGTAAAATGGCACACACCGAAGTCCTTGCCGATTTCGAGGCGTATTACAGATGCTCGATCGCCATAGCGCTGATCCAGTGCTGAGTGAACGCGATCAAGTACTGCTTTGACGTTGGATTGCATCGCCAATAACGTAATCTGCAGTTCCTGGAGTTCTTCCGGCGGTAGTGCGGCGATATCCTGGACGCTCAGTTCACCAATGCGCATATTTAGTTTTTGCGCAAAGTTGGGCGGGATTATGGTGGCTGGATGATTCATACTGCACCGCCCGCACTGACGCGTTCAGAAGTGCTTTTGCGCAAGCTCTCAGCCTCAAAAGCTTCGATATCCTCGACGCGATACAGTACGCGCCCTTGCAATTTCAGGTAAATGGGACCGATACCTTCGGTTCGCCAACGTTCCAGCGTGGCTTCACTCACACTCCAGCGTTCGGCCAATTGTTGCTGGTTCAGATGTTTGATACTCATGCCTTTCTCCATAAAAGTAATTGCAAAAATGCAAAATCATTTTCTAAGTTGGCATGTACGGGCGTCTGCTACCGTCATGTACGGGCTGATGTACGGGCGCAGCAAAAATGGAGAAATTCGAGCTTCAGAAAGCAAAAAACCGCCTGAAGGCGGTTGTTCGTGATGCGAATGGTTGTATCTTGGTTCAGTCCAATCGGAAACCGTATTTCCCTTTTTCTGGATTTACGATGTAATCCTTCCATTCATCATTTCCACTAAAAAGATTCTGCATTCTGCTGCTCTTGCCAGATTGCTTATCCGGATAGGCGGCTGAGAGAACCTCACCTGCATCAACAAGCCAGCGATCGTTGCAGGCCTGTTGATATAGGTACTTAATGGCTGCCGCATGACGTTGCCCTTTAATGTGCCATGGTTTTTTATTGCTGCGGATCGTCAGTACGTTGCTATATTCGTCAAAGTAGACTGGCAAGGTTGGACGGAGAGTGCCATCCGCTGGCGTAGTCAGGATGCGCTCAAGCAGAGACATATCGATGCATGGTTCTGGTGAGTAATCCACCAACACATCTCTTACACTTGCGATTCGATAGTTTCGAGGTGGTCGAATGAAGCTTGGTAAAGGTTGACCAGTGGTCAGGATCACTCCCTGCTCGGGAAGCGCTGTGGACAAAAAGTGATCAAACACAGTTTCAACATGGATTGCCAGACTACGAACCAGCCACACTGGCGTCAGAGCTGGGCCGATCCGCGCGTCACCCAGCTTCCACAGCACGCTTTCAATAGCTGCATTGTTGATGCCACGGCGTAACATCTGAGCGATTCCAAGCAAATCAGCAATCTGATTGAGCAGTTTCGCTGGATTGATAGCGTAGACGGCAACAATCGGTGCGTCCACATACTTTCTTCGAAATGTCTCCGGACAACGATATCGATATCGCCCAGGATCTTCATCTTCCTCCAGATCAGCAGGCACAAGCTCATCACCATAGGGCACCGGATAGTATCCGGCGTAGCCAATACAATCCGCCCATGCTTTAAGTTCGATGACTGAAAAGGATGTCTTGCCAAAAATATCCCATCCAGGCACACCGCACAGACGTTGCCCTTCAATGTCGGTGATTGCATGACTTGATCGTTCGAACAGATCAAGTAACTCAAGCAGCGACTTGGTCGACTGGTGTTTTTGCGGCATCACCGATCTCCTTTACCAGATTCCATTTTGCGAGCAGACGGTCGCACAGCGCCCGATCTTTCTCACGCTTGGTTTTGATATTGCATTTATTGTCGTCGCGCAAGATGATGGTGATAGTTCGCGCACGATCCTTGCCGATTTTCTTTAAACAAATGCACAGCTTGACGTAGTTGAGATGATGTTGACGAAAATCGAATGTGGGGTTGATCAACGATTTGGCCGCTGTATAGATATCGTCAGGATTCTTGGCCCAGATTTTTACCAGCAACGTCTGATTTGATACCGTGTACCCAAGTTCGGTGACCCTGACGGATGAAATGTTTTCGCCAGCAAGCTCAAAATTACGGGGTGCTGCCAAACTCTGGTAGTCATATTGCTTGATCGGGATCTTGTCGCCGGAGATGGGTGACTGAAGCAAAAGATCTGCAACGATACGTGCCAGCATCTCACGTCCACTCGTATCTTTGGACAGGACCTCGAAGTGGCCAGTAGCCGGTTCATAGGTGATATGCGATGAAATGGCGCGGATTATTTCCTGTGATACAAGTTCACTGTTATGGACGCAATCCATGATTTCCGGTGGCCGATTGTGGTGAATGCTGATTTGATATAGGTCGACGTCCTCTCCGGTTTGAGTATCCGGACGCAAGCGCTTGAAGATCTGGATTGCCACAGCATCAATCCCGCAGCCCAATTGCTGTGCGATTCTTTGGTGAAATGTGATCCCAATCGCCGCATCGATCATCACCGAAAGATTTGTGGGTGCAATGAAGCCGGAGTAACACGAAACACTTTGCCGGAAAACGTCCGCTTGGCGAGAATCCAGTGCTTCCTTAAAAAGATTCGGTTCATTGACGTAAAGCCATAGTGCGCGCTCATATTGGTTGCGCAGTGCGGCGAAGTATTCACGATCCGACTCGTCAAAAATATCATCACGAAATCCTTCGATGACATCCTGTCCAGCGCCATCAGACAGTAGCACGATGCGCTCGGCTACTTCTTCGATTCTTTGCCGTTGATTTACATCGATTGCTGTTAGCGCGTCCTCCATGGCCTTGCGTTGTTTCTTTTTGGATTCTTTTGTGTCCAATGGTGCCAGTATTATGCCGAGTTCATTCGTGATGAAATCATGAAATGTCTCAGGTGGCAGGTGGCCCAGGAGTTTGGTCAGATTCTCTGCATCATTCATCTACATACCTCTTACTAAATGTGGATCGAGTTGATATCAGTCTCAGTTGGTCCATTATTGCAAATGGTATGTTCAGACCGATTGCGTTCAGCGTGCCGAACGATTACAATTATTTCTGAGTTGCACATAGTTTGTCAAGCAGATACATAATCGTTCGGTATATTGGCAATTAAATCGGACTCATAAGATAAGATCGGGAGAAATGCGTGCCTTCACTATTAGGTGAAAAGATTCGCGCTTTGCGCAAGCAGAAGAAATTGAGCCTTGAGCAGTTGGCAGTGCTGACTGATTCCAGTAAGAGCTATATCTGGGAACTGGAAAACAAGGACGAGCCGAATCCATCAGCAGAGAAAATAGCCAAGATCGCTGCTGAACTTGAAGTCACAACGGAATTTCTTTTATCCGGATCAGTGGCAACGCCCGATGAAACTGTCATTGATGAAGCGTTTTTCCGCAAGTACAAGAGAATGTCAGAATTCGATAAGAAGAAAATTAGAAAAATCCTTGACGCGTGGGAAGATGAATGACGGGCCACAAAAAGCCCATAGCCGAGGCCAATCGTATTTCGACCATGCTCAACACGGTTCTCGGTCTGGATCGATTTCCCGTCAATGTCGATGAGTTGGCTTTGGAATATTCACGGCAGTGCTTTCCGAGCTCGCCAATCGACAAGGTTCTGGGTGAGGATTTAGACGGTTTCGATGGCATGTTGAGAAAGCACAAGTCGCAGTCGAAATGGTTGATTCTATACAATATCGCGGTTACATCGGGTGGGCGCAAACGCTTCACGATTGCGCACGAGTTTGGTCACTACATCCTTCACCGTCACCAACAGGATCAGTTTGAATGTGGCAGTGATGTGATTGAGGTAGGGGGCGGCAGTGAACGTAATATTGAATCTGAGGCGGACCTGTTCGCATTGACATTACTCATGCCGCTGGACGACTTCAGACGACAGATTGACGGGCAGCCCGTGAGCTTTGATTTGCTTGGGTGCTGTGCGGATCGGTATGGTGTTTCGCTGACTGCTGCTGCATTGCGGTGGATCGAGATTGCTCCCAAGCGTGCCGTTTTGGTGGCCAGTCGCGACGATCACATGTTGTGGGCAAAGTCGAATCAGTCTGCTTTCAAGTCGGGCGCCTACTTTGCCACCCGAAAGAGCACCATAGAACTGCCTGGTAAAGCATTGGCGCACAGTAATAACGCTTGGGCTATGAGTCAGCAACAGACAATAAGTGCGCAACTATGGTTTGCGCGCGAGCCGGCAAACATGTCGGCCATCGAGATGATCAGGGTTGCCGAGCAATACGATTACACTCTGACCCTGCTGCTGATGCCAGAGGCCGTATGGCAAACGCCAACGCATGACGATGCTGAGCCTGAAGGGGATACCTTTGATCGTTTTATCCGCAGCGGGCAATATCCGGTGCGATAGCAATGGCAGATCAATTATGAGTGATTACAAATGGCAATTTGCCCCCCGATTTCGCCGCCATGCTTTTGGCTGGCGATCCGACACGCCTATCCAGCGGATCAAAGAAGCGGTGTCTGAGATCAAATCAGTGGCACGCAAGGATACTGCACTCGCTGCAGAAGGATCGGTGATCTTTCTAGAGAAACTCTCGCCGGCACTCGAACAGGTCGATAGTTCTTCCGGTGCAATCGGTACAGCGGTAAACCGCGCAATCGACATATTGGTGCCGATCATCGCCAAAGCCGATGTCACTTCTTCAATACGGAAGAAGTGGCTGGAGCGCCTGTGGCAGGCTATCCAGGATGATGCCATGCCATATATTGAAATTCTGGGTGATTCGTGGGGCGAATTGTGCGCGACACCCGAGCTGGCTTCCGCCTGGGCTGACGAACTCATGCCGGCAGTTAAGCATGTCTGGAGCCCAGAGACTTCCGACCATGGATACTTCAAGGGAACGACTGCCTGTCTTGCATCACTTTTTGTTGCTGGTCGGTATGAAGAATTACTTTCTCTGCTAGAAAGTTCCCGCGTCAAGTGGTGGTATGACCGGCGATGGGGTGTCAAAGTACTGGTAGCCATGGGGAAAAAAGCCGACGCTATCCGCTATGCCGAGGAATCGCGCGGACTAAATGATCCAGGCTGGCTAATTGCAGAAGCTTGCGAAGCCATCTTATTGTCATCCGGCTTGGTCGATGAGGCCTATCGTCGCTATGCAGTGGAAGCCAATCAAAGTACCACCAATCTTGCCACCTTCCGGGCTATTGCCAAGAAATATCCACATAAACCGCAAACAGATATTCTGCGCGACCTGATTGCCAGTACACCAGGTGACGAGGGCAAGTGGTTTGCTGCTGCCAAGGGTGCTGGTTTGTTTGATATGGCGATAGAGCTGGCTTCGCGCAGTCCGACCGATCCGCGCACATTAATTCGAGCAGCCAAGGATTTTGTTACCGATCGACCTGATTTTGCTCTTGCATCAGGAATGTCCGCTTTGCGCTGGATTTCTCTCGGGTATGGCTATGAGATCACGGGCATGGATGTACTCGATGCCTACACCGCTGTGATGGCAGCCGCCTCCGGAGCTGGGGTGGATGAGCAACAAGTCAAAGAGCAGATCCGTTACATGACTTCAGGCCCCCAACCGAGCAACCTTTTTGTCAAAAAGATACTGGACAATCATTTGTCGATTTAAATTATCGACTCATTCCTGAAATAACCCGCAGCACTCCGCACATTTCCGAAACTCCCTCATGGTGCAGATAGATAACTATCTGCATAATTTCACTATCAAACAAGTTGGATAGAATAGAAGTGATACCGATGATGGATGTAAACCAGATCTCGCCCGACCGAATGACCCCAGAGCAGCGCAGGCTGGAAGTTGCGGCACTGTTGGCACGTGGCATTGCACGTTGCCGCCAATCAAATCTGCAAAGATCTGCAACTTCTCATGCAGAGAGCGAGTTTGAACTTGCTAATTCGCTCAGACGAAGCGTTCATGAGGGTTCCAACAACTCAGAAAGAGAGGAATCCTGATGAAAGCCAAAACCAACCAATTCACCATGCCCACCTCGGTCGTGGCGCAGATAGTCAAATTGCCGCACCTGGACATGACCGAAATCAAGGCATTGTGGAAACGTCTGTTTGGCGGAGATGCGCCGACACATAATCGCCAGTTTCTTGAGCGGCGTATTGCGTACAAATTGCAAATCATCGAATTCCGCAAAGTTGATCGCAATTTAGTAGAGAGTAACCAACGACGTATCAAGACATTGATAGAAACGGGCAAATTACGTAAACGCGACAAGGATAGCCATCCAATGGCGGGTACCGTGTTGACACGGTTATATCAGGATATTGAACATCGGGTTGTGGTTGAGACGGATGGACAGTATGAATACGATGGCAGGCGTTACGCCAGCTTATCCGCAATCGCACGCGAGATCACGGAGACTCGGTGGTCTGGACCACTCTTTTTTGGGTTAAAGCAAAAACAGCCTGACAAGAAACTGAAAAATGGAGCGCGTAAATGAGCGAAATGATCAAACGGCGCATGCGCTGTGCTGTTTATACGCGAAAATCTACCGATGAAGGATTGGACCAGGAATACAACTCCATCGATGCGCAACGGGATGCGGGTCATGCATTTATTGCCAGTCAACGTGCCGAAGGTTGGGTGGCGGTGGCTGACGATTATGATGATCCGGCGTTTTCCGGTGGAAATATGGAGCGTCCTGGGCTTAAGCGGCTAATGACCGACATCGAGGTCGGTAAGATCGACGTGATCGTAATCTACAAGATCGATCGTCTGACCCGCAGCCTAGCTGACTTCTCCAAGATGGTGGAAGTGTTTGAGCACCACAAGGTGTCATTCGTATCGGTCACGCAGCAATTCAATACAACGACCAGCATGGGGCGGCTGATGCTCAACATTCTGCTGTCCTTCGCCCAGTTCGAACGCGAGGTCACGGGGGAACGCATTCGCGACAAAATTACTGCCAGCAAGAAGAAGGGGCTATGGATGGGCGGCATTCCGCCACTGGGCTACGATGTTGATAATCGGCGGCTGGTCCAGAACATCAAGGAAGCTAAACTGATCCGCCACATCTTCCAACGCTTTGTCGAGCTCGGCTCCGGTACTCTGCTGGTCAAGGAACTGAAACTGGATGGTGTGACATCAAAATCATGGGTCACGCAGGGTGGCAAAGTCCGTGAAGGCAAGCCCATCGACAAGAGTTTGATCTACAAGCTCATCAACAATCGTACTTATCTTGGGGAATTGCGCCACAAGGAACAGTGGTACCCGGCTGAACACGCGCCTATCATCGATCCTGAGTTGTGGGAAAAGGTGCAAGCAATTCTGGCCAGCAACGGACGGGTGCGAGGCAATGCCACTCGGGCGACGGTGCCATACCTGCTTAAGGGCATCGTATTTGGAAACGATGGACGTGCGCTATCACCCTGGTTCACCACCAAGAAGAATGGGCGCCGATATAGATACTACATCCCGCAACGTGATGCCAAGGAACACGCTGGAGCATCGGGATTGCCGCGTTTGCCTGCTGCAGAACTGGAATCGGCCGTGCTCGAGCAGTTGCGCGGAATCTTGCGTTCTCCAGATTTGCTCAAGGTCATGCTGCCATGTGCGATTGGATTGGATCCTGATTTGGATGAAGCCAAAATTACTGTGGCCATGACGCGGCTGGATGTAATTTGGGATCAGTTATTTCCGGCGGAACAGAGTCGAATCGTAAAACTACTGGTCGAGAAGGTAATCGTGTCGCCAAATGATCTCGAAGTAAGACTTCGTGCCAACGGAATCAAAAGTTTAGCGCTGGAACTGCGCCCGGAACAAGATAAACGGAAGGAAGAGGTAATGGTATGAGCGGGACGCGCATTCACAGAACCGGTACACCCAATGTCATCTCATCGAGTGACGGCAGGCTGACCCTATCAATTCCAATTCAAATCAAACGTCGCAGCGGGAGAAAACTGGTCACACTGCCCAATGGAGAAATCGTTAAGCCCAGACCTTGGGATATGGCCGCTACACCGCTGCAACTGGCATTGGCTAGGGGGCACCGTTGGCTTGCCATGCTGGAGTCGGGTGAGGCAAAATCCCTGAAAGAGATTGCTGTTCGCGAGAGCGTTGATAACAGTTATGTGTCCTGAACGAAACTTGATCTGACAGACAGGCCGACTAAGTTAATGCTGAG
>ERZ1292625.3857-Hain-H41-01um-R1-3857-length-11655-cov-60_pt1 | contig 11655 bp, 12 predicted proteins | sample MGYA00564400_ERZ1292625 | MGnify/ENA primary metagenome ERZ1292625 (study PRJEB36523, sample SAMEA6512639) | groundwater metagenome | collected 2019-01-08 | study: AquaDiva: Metagenomics assemblies of 32 groundwater samples
AAGAAAAAAGGCGAGCGAATTGGTACTTAAAAAAATCAGCGAAAAAGATTTAAAATTTTTTGAGAAATTATTTTCTGAAATAAACTATGGCGAAATTTAAGACAACAATAATTATTCTTGGAGACATCGCGGCGCTTTATATTTCCCTGATTTTAACCTTAATTATCCGTTATGGTCAGGATTTTTTCAAAGAGTCTCTTATTGCCCACTTAAAACCATTTTCATTGATTTTCATTGTTTGGATATTGATTTTTTACCTTTTTGACCTTTATAAGGACAAAAAATTAAGAATTGGCTTCGAAACGATTCAGACATTGGTTCTAGCGATTTTCATAAGCGTTGTCGCTTCAATTATTTTTTTCTATCTTTTCCCGCCGCTTTTCAAACTCACGCCTAAAACTAATCTGGCGATTTTCGCCTTAATTTTCGGGGGGTTAGACATCGGCTGGCGGTTTATCCTGATTAAAATTTATGTTTCCGGCGGTTTAAAAAACCGGTTGCAAATAATCGGCAATTCGCCGATTATCAATGAAATTGCCGATTATTTAAAAAACAACCCCCAGCTCGGCTATGACCTTAAAGATAATCAAGCAGATACCATTGTTATTCAATCGCATCTCAAAAAAAATTCGGAATTCATCAAAACAATTTATCAATTGCTTCCGAAAAAAATCGCCGTAATTGACTTAATAACGTTTTACGAAACTATTTTTCAAAAAGTTCCGCTAAAAGAACTTGATGAAAGCTGGTTTATTGAAAAAATAACCACTTATCGGAATTTTTACAACGCCGCCAAAAGAATAATCGATTTTTGTTTGGCGCTGTTTTTTAATATTGTTTTTCTGCCGCTAATCCTTATTATCGCTCTTCTGATAAAATCAACCTCCAAAGGACTTATAATTTTTAAACAAGAAAGGGTTGGATTAAATAACGAATCTTTTACGCTTTTTAAATTCCGAACAATGCGGCCGGACGCGGAAAAAAACGGACCCCAATGGGCAAGTGAAAACGACTCCCGAATCACTCCTTTTGGCAAAATTCTCCGTCGGACTCATTTAGATGAACTACCTCAATTATTCAACATTTTAAAAGGCGATCTTTCCTTTGTCGGGCCTCGGCCCGAAAGACCGGAATTTGTTGAAAAATTAAAAGAGCAAATTCCTTATTATGAAATTCGCCATATTATTAAACCGGGGCTTACCGGCTGGGCGCAGATTAATTATCGCTATGGCGCTTCAGTCAAAGACGCTTATGAAAAACTGCAGTATGAAATTTATTATCTTAAAAACCGCTCGCTGATTTTGGATTTGCTAATTATTTTAAAAACTGTCAGATTGTTTTTTATCAATCCAAAATAGTTAAAACATTGTATGTTCTCTAAAATCAAAGTCCTTCTTTTTGAAAATCGAACTCTTCGCCAGACCGTGATGAAAAACGCTTTTTGGTTGAATTTCGGAGAAATAATTGGCCGCCTAATTAGAGCCATCATTATTATTTACGCGGCTCGGGTTTTGGGATCGGCCGGTTACGGAGTTTTTTCTTATGCTCTTAGTTTAGCCGCCTTTTTTGCTATTCTTTCCGACATTGGTGTTAGCGGCATTCTCACTCGGGAAGTAGCCAAGAAACCTGATTTGAAAACTCAATATCTTTCCACGATTTTCTTTATCAAAATCGGCTTGCTGATTTTAAGTATCATTTTAATAATTTTTATTGCTCCTATTTTTACAAAAATAGAGGTCCTTCCGCTGCTGCCAATTATTGCTTTTCTGTTAATTTTTGACAGTTTGCGGGATTTTGGCATTGCTTTTATCCGGGCTTTGGAAAAAATGGAGAAAGAAGCGGTAATAAGAATTTTTACCAATGTGGCTATCGTTGTTTTTGGTTTTATCGCCATACTCATCTCCCCAACCAGCCGCTCATTAACTATCGGATATACTTTAGGCAGCGGCTTGAGTCTTGTGGCTATTATTTGGATATTAAGAGAACAAGTTGGGAAAATTTTCAGCTATTTTAAAAGAGAGCTTATTTATCCCATTCTTTGTTCAGCTTGGCCATTCGCTCTTTTGGGTTTATCGGCCGGCATTATGATTAACACCGATATGATAATGCTCGGCTGGTTTCGGTCGACTGAAGAATTGGGATTTTATGCGGCCGCTTATCGACCGGTCCAGCTTTTTTGGATTATCCCGGCAATTTTGGCCAGCAGTCTTTTCCCGATTTTCAGCCGTTTAGCCAATAAAGACAATGGAAAATTCCGTTCAATTTTTGAAAAAGCCACTGTAGCTGTTTTGTCAATTGGTTTACCTCTGGTAGCCGGCGGTCTAATTCTTAGCGATAACATAATCAAAATTCTTTATGGAAACGAATATTTGCCGTCAATCCCAGTTTTTCAAATTCTTCTTCTGACTACTATTTTTGTTTATCCCGGCGCTTTAATCGGCAACGCCATTTTTGCTTATGACAAACAAAAAAGTTTAATCGGCTATTCTCTTCTTGGCACCTTAGGCAATGTTTTTTTTAATTTTCTTTTAATTCCTTATTGGGGAATGGTGGGGGCAGCTTACTCAACCATCGGCACCCAAATTATCATCAATGGTTTCAGTTGGTGGAAAATGAAAAAAATTAACAACTTTACAATCCTTCGCCATCTTAAAAAAATAATTATAGCGACTCTTTTAATGGCTCTTTTTGTTTGGGGACTAAAAGAATGGGGAGTAAGCCTCTTTATTAACCTTCCTCTCTCAATCTTGTTTTATTTTAGTCTTCTTTATTTGCTGAAAGAACCTCTAATTATGGAGGCTAAAGAAATGTTATTGAAATTAAAATAAATTGATTTATTATTAATTTATATGAAAATTTTAGTAACCGGCGGAGCTGGTTTTATTGGGAGTCATATTGTCGATGCCTATATTAATCTTGGCCATAAAGTCGTTATCATTGACAATTTTTCAACCGGCTTCAGAAAAAATCTCAATCCAAAAGCAAAATTTTACAAAACCGACATTCGCAATTTGCCAAAAATCGAAAAAATTTTCCAGAAAGAAAAGCCGCAAATTATTAATCATCTCGCCGCGATTGCCGAGGTGATCAAATCTCTTTATGATCCACTGCCAACCATAAATGTCAATGTTGTCGGAACAATTAATTTATTGTTGAGCGCCGGCAAAATCGGGGTCAAAAAATTTATTTTTTCTTCAAGCGGGGGCGCGATTTACGGCCAGCCCGATAAAATTCCGGCTGATGAAAATACTCCGGCTATTCCTCTTTCGCCTTATGGTCTTTCAAAATTACTTGGTGAAGAATGCATTAAATTTTACGCCAAACATTATAATTTTGATTATTTAATTTTTCGCTATCCCAATGTCTACGGTCCCCGACAAAATCCCAAAGGCGAAGGCGGAGTAGTGGCGATTTTTAGCGGCTTAATAAAAGAAGGCGAGCAACCAACAATTTTTGGCGATGGCACTAAAACCCGGGATTATATCTATGTTGATGATGTCGTCAAAGCCAATATTATCGGATTTAAAAAAGGCAAAAATGAGATTTTAAATCTTGGCTGGGCTAAAAAAATCAGCGACCAGAAAATCTTTGATACGATTGCAAAAAACTTAAATTTCAAAAAACCGCCAATTTATACTTCTTTTCGCCGAAGTGAGGTTTATCAGACAGCAATCACCAACGCAAAGGCCAAAAAAATCCTTGGCTGGGAACCAAAAATAAATTTAGAGGAAGGAATTAAAAAATACTTACATACTATTGAATAATTTGTAAATATTTCTGAACGTCCACATACCGTTCTAATGTTCCAATATCTTTTAAATAATCGGTGGTTTCGTAACCGTAGAAATTTTCTCCTTTTCCCAAAACATCCGGTAATAATTGGTGGTCAATTTCATAATACTCCCCCTGCGGAATGTGCGGCAAAATGCGTTCGTTGAATATAAATGTCGTCCGCATTACCCTCCAGTTCGGCGGAAGCTCTTTGTTGGGCTTCGGGTATACTTTTATGAATTTGAGATTTTCATCCACCTGCGCAATGTCCGAATCGTGAGGGTGGTCGTTGAATCCCACAATGGTCATGCCTATGGGATTGTCCTGTTTCTCAATAAAATTCTCCGCCATCTTAGTGTAGTCGAGTAGGCTGAAAACATCGCCGTATACCACGAAGAAATTATCTTTCAGTTTTCCGTCGAAATCCTTTATGCCGCCGGCGGTCCCGAGTATTTCCGGTTTTTCCAAAAAATAATTTATCTTTATGCCGAATTTCGAACCATCGCCGAAGTGGTTTTTTACAACTTCCGGCAAATAAAAAAGGTTTATGAAAAATTCTTCAACGCCGTGCTTTTTTAATTGCTCAATGTGCCACTGAAGAAGCGGCTTTCCCGAGAACGGCGCCATCACTTTGGGGATTTTATCAGTTATCGGTTTTAAACGGGTCCCGAAACCGGCCGATAAAATTACCGCTTGAGTAATTCTATTTTTCATATTTTTTGATAATTTTAACCGCCTCGCTCAAATTCCCAGCTATAAAATCCTGCTTAATATCATATTTCCCATCTTGCCCGGCATAACCGGTTTTAACGAGAATCGTTTTAAGTTTGGTTCGCTTCCCAGCTAAAATATCTGCCGTTCTGTCGCCAATTATAAAGCTTTTTTTAATATTGATTTTAAATTTTTTAACGGCTTTTTTAATTAAACCAATATTCGGCTTGCGACATTGGCAAATTAAACGATACTTTTTCAAATTCGCATTGGGATGATGGGGACAATAATAAATAGCATCAATTCTGGCGCCTTGTTTGGCTAACCTTTCAATTAAAACTTGATGAATTTTTTCTAATCTCTCTTCGGTCAACCAACCCCTGGCAATCACCGGTTGATTAGTCACAACAATAATCAAAAAACCGAGGCGATTTAACTTCTTAATAGAAGCGGCTACATTGGGTAATAATCTAAGCTGTTTAACGTTTTTTAGATTATCTACTTCTCGGTTAATAACGCCGTCTCTATCTAAAAAAACAGCTCTTTGGAACATATTTTCTAATTTAATTTTTCTCTTTCAAGCTTATGGTCAAAATAATCTTTAAAGTATTTCGTCATTAAATGAAAAATCGCGCTATGAATGCTTTCGACAATCTCATATTCGCCTTTCGCGGTTGATATTAAAATTTTTACATCGGCTAATTTATTTAATTTGCCTCCGTCAAAACCCGTCAAGGCAATTATAGGGATGCCGAATTCTTCGGCAACCTCAGCCGCCTTGATAATGTTGGACGAATTTCCCGAGCTGCTGATAGCGACTAAAACATCTGTCTCTTGTATATAATTCTTAAGCGGTCCGGCAAAAATCATATCATAACCAATATCATTCGCCCAAGCCGTAAGTTCAGAATCGGTGGTTGGCAAAGCAATGGCCTGAAAACGTTTAGTTTTTTTATTAAGGTGGCTGCTAAACACCGTTTTATTCAAATCGCCGACAAAATGCCGAGCAATCGCCAAGGAACCGCCGTTGCCGATAATATAAATTCTGCCGTCGCGTTCATAAACCGCCTGCAAAATATTCAAGGCCTTGGCAATTTCTTTTACGGGTAAATTCTTTAGCGCTGTCTCTATTTTAGCTGAAAAATCTTTAATATATTCTTCCATGGAAAAAATTTAATCAATAGAATTAGTATCGCTGTTGAAAATAATATCGCAACCCGACTGAACAAATTTCACCGGTATTTCGCAAAACTCGTTTAATTGGTTTTTTTTGGCGATTTTTTGAACCGCTTCCCGAACGGCTGATTTTTTATTAATTGGCGCCAAAAACATTATACAGCCGCCGCCGCCGGCTCCCAAAATCTTTCCGCCCCAAGCGCCCGCTTTTAAACCCGCGCCGTATAAATTATCAATTAAATCATTAGAAACATTTGAGGCTAACGACTTTTTATGGAGCCAGCCCTGATGAAGTATTTCGGCCATCCTATTAATATCGCCTTTAATAAGATTTTCTTTAAAATCAAAAACCGAATCTGCCATTTTTTTATAAGTTTCAAAATTTATGTCTATTTTCGATTTCTGTTCCGTTAAAACACTGGAAGCTGTTCGAGTAATTCCTATGAAAAAAACCAGCATATGGTCTTCGAATAGAGCTTGTTTTTTATAATCAAGCAGGATTGGCTCAATATCAACGGTTCCGTCAGAATTAAATTGAAAAATATTAAAACCGCCAAAAGTCGCGGCATATTGGTCCTGTTTGCCAATCGGTTCTTTTATTAATTCAATTTCTAAACGGCAGGCAGCTTCGGCTAATTCTTTTTTGTTCACTTTTTTCCCCAAATAAACATGTAAAGCATTAATAAGAGCGACAGAAAAACTTGAAGAAGAGCCAAAGCCGGTTTTGGCCGGCAAAGAAGCAAAAGACGCGATTTCTATATTGCTTAAAATACCCAAATCCAAAAGCGCCGATTTAATCCGCGTATGTTGAAGGTTAGTGGGATGACTTACTGTTTCCGAGATAGAATAACGAGCGGAAACTTTATTAATCAAGGGAGTTCTATTGACGGCGACATAAACATATTTATTGATTGTCGTAGAAATAACCCGGCCGGGCGTCCGACGATAAAAATCAGGCAAGTCTGTTCCCCCGCCGACAAAACTTATTCGTAATGGCACTTTAGCAATAATCATATTTTTATGATAATATTATAACTATCTTAATGAATTTAAGCAAAATTAGCAAATTTTTATTAATTTTAGCCGCGGTTTCTTTAATTTTTAGAAAGGGATTGTTTCTCCAAACCTTTATCCCGAAACCATTTGAATTTTTTTTGCTTCTGGCTTTAATTAGCGGTTTTTTTTATTTTTTCCCAAAAAATCTCAATAAATTTAAAATCATTGATAAAAAAATCTATCTTGCTCTGTTCATTCTTTTGTTCTCGGTCGGTTTGGCTACATTGATTTCTTACTTAAGATACGGCGTTGGGTTTAATACAGAGGGAGTGCTAAATGCCGTAAGATTTCTAATTATGATTATTACTTTTATTTTATTTTATGTTTTCTTTAAAGACGATGAGGTTTTTTATAAAAGAGTTTGGTTAACTTTTCTTGTTTCGGCGATTTTTATTCCTTTTTTGATTTTCCCCGAATTGGCTTATAAATCTTCGATAGCGGGGGTAGGTGGCAGGTTTTATGGTTTATTACAGAGTCCCGCTGACGCCTCTTTATTTTTTTTAATTGCTTTATCTTTCTTTTTTGTCTTATTTCTGGAAAACTTTTACCAAAAAAGGAGGGGCTTTTGTTTGGCTTATTTTTTGCTAACGGTGGCAATGGCGTCTTTAACTTTATGGTCGCAAACCAGAGCGGCCTGGCTTGGTATGGTAGGCAGCTTAATGATAGCCGGCTACTTGGTAATTATCGCTTTTAGGAAAAATTTGTTAAAAAATTTGTTGTTAAACGCGGTTATGATTATTTTAATTTTAACTCTGTCTTTCGCTATTTTACCGTCTTCGGCTAAAATTATGTTGATATTAAGAATTTTTCCTCAATATAATTATTATGTTAGAGAAAAATTTAACAATAATATTCCTCAACTTTCTTCCCAAAACCTCGGCGATCTAACTTCTAAAATTAAAAGAGAGAATGCTTCTCCTGATTTATTTTATGACCAACCAAGACTGGCAATTTGGAAAGATTATCTTAAATTAATCCCCAAAAATCCTTTAGGATTGGGTTTAAACTACTATCGCCCCGAATTAGCGGTGAAATTGCAGGGGAAGCCTCTTGGCGGCTACCACAATCTTTTATTGGAATTCTGGACATATGGAGGAATAGCGGCTTTGGGCGCGTTTTTATATCTTTTATGGAGAATAATTTTAAATGTTAAAAATAAAATCGATGATTCCAAGAATCTCCTGACTATTTATAATATTGGAATCGCTTCGGCTTTATTTGGCTTAATTATTCACTCTCTCTTCGGAGGTTTAATATTTTTCTATTTTTTTTGGATTCTTTTGGCTATGGCGCTGACGCGAAAGATACCAACTTAGATATTCTTCAATTGAATCTTTTGGGGTGTGTTTGGGCGACCAGCCGAGTTTTTTAATTTTTGAAATATCGGAAATAGCGTGGCGGGTATCGGTACGACGAAAACCGCCAATAACAACGGGTGAGGGACATTTGGTAATTTCTTTAACCATCTTGGCAAAATCCAAAATTTTATAACCCTTTCCGCCGCCGACATTAAAAATTTCAAAATCAGCTTTGGGATTTTTGAGAACCAAGAGGTTAGCTCTTACCACGTCTTTAATATTGACGAAATCGCGAAGCTGGTTGCCGTCTTCATAGACGGTAATAGGTTTAGCCGCCAAAGCTTGAGTAATAAAAATCCGCAAGGCGCCGGAATAAAGATTATGCGGAGATTGACGTGAACCCTGAACTATTGAATAACGCAAAATTACGGTGAGGATATTATAAGTTTTTCCCAGACGCAAAGCCAGATTTTCTAAAGCCGCTTTTGAAAGTCCGTAAGAATTAGTCGGATTTAGCAATTGGCTTTCTTTAAAAGGAATAAATTTAGCAGGCTTTCTATTGGGACATAAGATATTCCATTGTTTATTTTCTAATTGTTTGAGAGTTCTCAATTCCGGATAAAAAATATTTTTTTTGCCGGGGAAACAATAATAACAACCGTCGCCATAAACAAATTGCGAGCTGGCTAAAATTATTTTTTTAACCGGCAAATTTTCTTCAACGATTATTTCATAAAGAAGGGCTGCGCTTACTGTGTTGGTTATAAAAAACTTGCTAAAATCCGGTCTTTGGTCTTGATAGGCGGCAAAATGATAAACATAACTTACGCCTTTTAACGCTTCCTTTAAGCAACTTTTTTTGGAAACATCGCCTCTGATCAGCTCATAACCCTTTCCCAGCGCATAATTCGGCCATTGACCGGCATGAACCGGCGGTTCTAAATTATCCAAAATCCTGATCTTATAACCCTTCTTAGCTAAAGCGTCAGCGGTATGAGAACCGATAAAACCCGCCCCGCCCGTAATTAAAATTTTTCCTTTTTTCATAAATTTAAAATTTAAACCCTTTTGTATAACGTATTTTAACTATCCATCTTTCCAGAAAAGCCGGCCGTGGCAAATAAGCGTAGCTCAATTTCAGATAATTCAATAATAATGCTTTATAAAAATCAGGGTATTCTTTTTTGTGCTTTTTTGTAAATTTTATAACTTCCTTTAAATTTATCAAACGATGAGGATTTATTGGCGGCACTCTGTATTTAAAACTATATATTGGAAGATTATACATTTTACCGACCTTACCCATTCTCATCCAAAGTTCCCAATCTTCCGCTCCTTTTAAAGCGCTATCATAGCCCCCGACTTTTTCAAAAATATCGCGCCTGAAAAGAGTGCTTGAGGCAAAAAACGGATTCCTGAAAAGCATCCTGTTTCTAATAATCTCATCGGTTTCAGGCGCCAATACTTTGCACAATTCATTATCATCTAAAGTAATAATTACTGCTCCGGTGCCCACAACAACATATTCCGGATTCTCCTCTAAAAACTTTACTTGCTTCTCTAATTTCGTATTATCAACCCAAATATCATCATCATCCAAAATAGCGATGTATTTGCCTTGAGCCCGAGAAATCGTTCTTTGGCGATTCTTAATTAAATAAACATGTTCGCCGTGAATATATTTCAGACGCGGATCGCCGGAAAATTCTTTAATAATTTCCGGCGTTTTGTCCGTAGAACCGTCGTCTCCGACCAAAACTTCAAAATCCTTAAATGTTTGGGAAAAAATACTATTTAAAGCTTCTTTTAAAAAAGAAGCGCGATTATAGGTCAGAGTGATAATTGAAACCAACATAATTATGAAACTTTCTTTAATTTTAATCTTAATCTTAAATTATATAAAAATAAGAGCGCTTTTGACAGAATATTCCCCTTAGCCATTAATTTGCCGATAAACAGTTTTTTCGCGGCGGATTTTTTTAGTTCATCAAGCGGGTATTTTTTTCTTTCATCCGGACCAAGCCAGGACTCAACCATATCAAGCAACTCTAAAAATTTTTCATAATTTTCTTTCAGATAAACAGATTGATTGGAAAGACTGTTCTTGCTGACGCGATAATAAGCCAATACCTCGTCAAGATAGCAAAATTTAACTTTATTAAACGCCAATTTTAGCCATAAATATTGTTCGTCGCATCTTCGCCAGTCATCTTTAAATCCGCCGTATCTTTCCAAATGTTCTTTTCTCAAAACCGCGGTTAAAGGGTTCACCACGCTGTGCTTGAGCAATTTATCAAAAATAAAGCCCGAATAATTCGGCACCGGATTATAAAATAATTTATCTGGACGGTCGTCAAAAAAATTGTAAATCTTGCAATAACAGACACCGCAATCAGGATGAATTTCTAAAAAATTAACCTGCTTCTCTATTTTTTGCGGTAAAAACAAATCATCGGAATCCAATAAAGCGACGTATTCCCCTTTCGCGATTTTTATACCGGCGTTCCGCGCCGCTGATTGTCCTTGATTTTCTTGATGGATATAAATAATACGCGGGTCTTGAATAGATTGAATTATATTCTTGGTTTTATCCGTTGAGCCGTCGTCAATAACAATAATTTCAATATTTTGATAAGTTTGTTTTAACGCCGAATTTATAGTTGTTTTAATATATTTTTCGGCGTTATAAGCGGGAATAATGATGGAAACCAAAGGATCTTTTTTCATGATTGAAGTTTTCCGGATTTTCCCCTAAGAGCGTCCAGACTGCCTTTTAAAATCATTTTTATTTTTTTCAACTTATTTTTTTCAAATAAAAGCATTTTTGCGATAATATGAAAATTGGAAAATATACCAAATAATACCGAACTAAAATCCGTCCGCCAATAATCGGCGTATACAAAAAGAGAATTACGAAATATATAGTAATATCTCCATGGTAAACTATTGGACACAATAGTTTTGTGCCCTAAAATACTGTGAATCTCCGGTTTTTCTTCCTTTATTCGAAGATTTTGCTGGTGCTTCAAAAAGGCATTAGGAATAAGAACGACTTTCAGGTGATATTTTCTAATCCGAAGAGAAAATTCCGTATCTATGCAGTAAATAAAAAAGTCATCCCGGAAAAAACCAATCTTTTGAAAAGTATCTTTTTTTATAAGCGATCCCGAAGTTATGGCTCCAGGCACTTCAAGGGGATCGCTTCGGTGGAAAACGGGTCCTTTAGGAGTGATATAATTTGAAGCCAACATAGCTATATTTCTCCTCTTTTCGTCAGTAAAAGAAGAATACGCTTCCAGCATCTTCGGCACCATTTCCGGTCCCACCTCGCTATCATCATCAAGGGTCAAAATCCAGTCGCACTTATCTTCCCGTAGCGCAATCCTAACCCCTTGATTTAAAGCCGACGCCAATCCCACATTCTCTACATTTTCTATCAATTCAACATTCGGAAATTTTTGTTTTGTCTCTTTTAAAATTTCGCGCGTATTTTGATTAGACCCGTTATCAATAATAATAATCCGCCCTACTTGTTGATAAAGAGATTGTAGGCGTTGAATAAATTCCTTATCGGTATTATAGGTAACAATAACCGCGCAAACACTTGATTTCATAAGAGTCGATTATAATTTTAATTATTTAT
>ERZ1292625.3858-Hain-H41-01um-R1-3858-length-11652-cov-4_pt1 | contig 11652 bp, 10 predicted proteins | sample MGYA00564400_ERZ1292625 | MGnify/ENA primary metagenome ERZ1292625 (study PRJEB36523, sample SAMEA6512639) | groundwater metagenome | collected 2019-01-08 | study: AquaDiva: Metagenomics assemblies of 32 groundwater samples
AGCTCGATGCGGCGTGTATATCGGAAACTGTAGCCGCATACGTCGCGGACATCCTGCCGGAACTCGATAAAGCGCCCGGCCAGCTGTATCTCCCAGGGGAATACGCGCACGATTGTGTAGCGGAAACTGATGCGGTAGCCGAACACCGCGTTCGAATTGTATTCTATGTACTCCGGCTTCATCGGCTTACGAAGTTCGCCCACGCCGATGCGCACGAAGGTCTCGCCCGGTTTCGCCTCGTCATAACCGAGCGCACCGTATGCCCCCGCCTGCCCGGTGCCGAAATCGCCGCCCATGCCGATGCTCGCGTTCGCATCAACGGGATCATGCTTCCCCGGCAGCCATTGCCCGAACCACGTATGCCCGCGATAGCCCGCGCGCCCCACCATCGCAGAACGGTCGAAACGCGGTCCGCGGCCGAAACCTTTTTCCGCATCGGGGAGATACACGATAAGTTCAACGGACCCGTTGGTCAGTGTGACGGAAGGATATTCATCGACAACACCGCGCAGGGCATTGGACGCGCCGAGCGCTGAGAACGATTTGATGAACGGTGTATCATCGGTATCATTGATAATGGCTTTTGCGAGTACCGCACGTGCGCTGCTTAATACGATGACCGACGCGCCCTTGAGCCTTCCGCTGCAGCAGGGGTCGGTGCGGTTCCACACGCGTATACAATCGATGACCGTATCCTTTCCGAGATCGACCTCCCACCATGCGCTCACCGCATTGGTCGCATCGGATGTGTGGGTGATGGAATTGCCCGCCCATGATCCGGCCGTATTGCCGTCAACTGCCCGCGCCGCCTCGCCGCCGTATGCGGTCGATGACTGCGACGGCGTGCCTTTATGCGCGATATTCGCCGTGCCGGAGAACACTTCCACCTCGGCAAGCGCGAGAACGCCGTTCGCCTGCTCGACGCGGATATACCGTGCAGAGAGAGCCGCCTCGCCGTACGCCATCACCGAAGCGGCGAACATGGCTGACAGCATCGGGATGCAGAGCATACGTTCATGCTTCATTCGGGCCCCCAGGGGATCTTCTACGGCAGTATCGAGTATACGCCATTTCGGTCGACCATGTCCTTATAACTATTCAGGAAAATGATATACAATTTTCACCATGCGGTCCGGACGAAGGTGCGCCGGCATGGCAGCGTTTTACCGCATCGTCGATACGATGGCCTCGTATACACCGGCAGCGGTCTTGAGCGACTCGAACGCCTTTGCGTTCATCGCCGTGAACGTATCGTTCTTGCCCGCCTTCGTGGTCTCAAGCAGTATGCCCGCGCGTACCGCCTGATCGAGCACATCGGTCAATAGGTCGACGTACTGATAATTGAGCCACACCTGCTGTGCCGGCTGTTTCTCATCGCGGTCCACTTTTTCACGGAACATCGTAAGCATGTTCGTGGCCTTGGTCAGATACTTGTTCTGCTTTTCAACGAGCTCGAGGATGACGGGGTATTTCGATGCCCCGACCTCACGCGCGCGGCCCTTGTTCAGGATGACCATTTTCTCGTTGACTTCATCCTGATAGTTCTGTTCCGCGGTGCTTTTCCAGTCGGCGTTCTGAGCGGCAAGGCATCCCGAAAATACGATGACGGCGAGCATGAGCCTCATGAGAATACCTCCTTCGATGACAGGTAATTGTAGCTCTATCCGGCGTAATAACAAGTGTATGCGCATCCCTGTGTATGCATCCCCGCAACAATTGTCATCGGGCATGCAGCATGAAAAAATCCCATAGAACATCGGTAGCGTTCATTTTCTTTGTCATAGCCCCGACGACCGAGCTCGGCAGCAGAGATCGTCCCCCCGGCCAGGTGTGGCCCATGTCGTCGATAGTATAGGACACAACTTCCTGTGAGCCGCCGCCGGTGAATCGTATCGCGGTAACGCCGTTCGTGTTCACGATTGTTTTCGCTTCGGCACCGCATCCCGCATGCGCGGCATAACGTCTGATCGAGTCGATGATCGGCGGCCGAGGGTCGGCCGGCAGACCGAAATCGTGATGCGCTATCGCCCCGCCGTCGGGCGGATTACGCGGATCCGCTAAACCTTGTATGCTGATAAGCGGCGGCGCCTTCGTTCTCGGCGCTGTATTCACGCGAAGGCCGCTAGACGCGACGGGTGCTACCGCGGCGATCTTTTCCGCGAGTTCTATGCCGAGCCGGTAGGTGAGCGATGAACCGTTCGAGAATCCGGTGATGTATATACGATTTATATCCGCAGCGAAGATGCGTACCAATTCGTCGATGAGCGTACCGATGAATGAAACATCATCGATGTTGTTCTCCCCGGCGTAGAACCGACCCGAGCCGTCATTCCATCCCTGCGGATTTCCCGCGAATTTTGCAGGTTTTCCCGGATGGGGGCGGCTCCCTTCCGGGAACACGGCGATGAATCCCTCACGTTCCGCTTTTTTATCCCAGCCGGTTTCGATGCGCGCGGCTTCTCCTGTTCCGCCGCCGCCGTGGAGCATGATGACGACAGCAAGCGGTTTTTCCCCATTGTATACGGACGGCAGATAGATGAGATATTCCCGTGTCATCGCGCCGACACGGATAGTCCTTTTCTCGAGACCAGCGCCGAACAGAAAAGCGGCGCTTGCGAACAGTATGACAATACGCAGCATCAATCATTCCCCATGCGACGCCGCATATTTTGAGAAGAACGCGAGTATGCGCGGATTGTACTCCGCCTGCCACAGATGCGCGAGAACGTTCTTCTTGCCGACGCTTGGAATGATAAAATCCTCTTCCATAGCATATCCGTGCGCAACAAGCTGCCGCACGAGTTTCTGATGACAGGTGATATCGACGATGCCGTCATCGCGATGATGTATCCCGATGAACGGCGGCTTCTTCGCAGGGTTCATCGTTTCCCATTTCTTTTCGTTCGGATATGATGCGTCAGGTGCTCCGCCTGCGCCATCCTGAGTGATCTGCTTTCCCGTGTCCCGGTCTATGCCCACACCGCGCGCTTCCCGCCCGGTATCCACTGACGCATCGAAATAAGTGCCGTACGGATCGCAGGCTGCGCCGGGCGCAAATGCGGTGACGAGACCGTCGAAATGCGTGGATGCACGCACGGTCATGAAACCGCCCGTCGATTCGCCGGTGATGAAAACGGAAGGACTGCTCCCCTTCGGGCGCTTTGATGTCATCACCTCGCGTATCACCTTTTCGATGAACGGAAGATCGATGTTCTCACGGCCGTCGACAACGGTGGCATCGAAGCGCTTCCCGCACGGAAGTCCCTTGTCGTCGGTGACGAGGTCGGTACTTGAATCGAGTGAGAACACGGCAAAACCCTGCTCTATCGCATCGCGGCTGAAAGCGACCTGCGCCTGCATGGATGCATCGATGCTCGCTATGCCGGTCTTTGTCGCGTAACACCAGTCGACAGCGGTGCCGCTCCCGCCATGCATGACGATGATCGCACCTTTCGTCCACTGCTTCGGCCCTTTCCAGATAAGTTTGCGCTCCGCGTTTCCGACTGGAACCGTAACGATCTCCCAGCTGAGTTTGACGGCAATAGCTTCATTGTACCGCGCGCGAGCGGTACTCCTGTCCTCGGCACAGAGTATCCCAGCGGTCACGATCGTGAAAAGCAGAATTGCTGTTGCTCGTTCCATCGACGGCCTCCTTTGCATGAATAGAGATAAATTTTTTACCGATCCGTTTCACGATGCTCGTAGCGCGTCAGACGTGTGTCGTTCCCTGACAGTATCACAACGGCGTGCTCATCCCCGAGTATATGCCGCTCGAGGAAGGCAACGGAGTATTTCCGTATCACGCCGAATTCCGTCTCTGTGCCGCTCATGCGCTGCGCCCACGTATTATCACTGAACCTGTTATTGAACGAAAAATGGCTCGCCCCTTTGACCTCGAGATAATATTTCGTTGCCGGAAAACAGCGATACGCGGCATCGGCGAGGTCCGCCATGGTCCTCTCCCCGCGCTTCTCATCGCGCTCACGCTCACCGAGGAAAAGCATTACCGGCATCTTAACCGCGGCCATTTCCTCCGGCGTATAGAGGCATGTGCCGGTACCGGTGGAGAAAAGCACTACCGCTTTGATACGGCTGTCCTTCAGTTCCGGCAACGTTCCGCAGAGCCCGAGCGCCGTATATCCGCCGAACGAGTGCCCACCGAGCGCGATCTTCCCCGTGTCGATGCTCGGTCCGAACCCAGGGGATGCGATAATGCCATTGAGCACGGTGCGAAGCTCATCGTAGCGGTATCGATACGCATTGCGGTCATCGATGGTCGAATCGGCAATCTCCCGCGCGTGTGAGAAAAGACCAGCGCGGTCGAACCCCTGCTGTCCCTTTCTGATGCGCACTGCGCTGTGACGGTCGTTATAGTCGGGCGATACTACAATCCAGCCGCGTGCGGCAAGTTCCTCGGTGAGAAAAACAGCGGTCAGGCCGCCGCCGCCATAGCCATGGGAGAATACCAGGAGCGGATACGGTCCGCCGTGTTTCAGTGCTCCGTCAACGGCGAGCTCCCCGCTGGTGCTCCCGCCGTACACATGTATTTTTGTCCGCGCATCCGTGGGATACCATACGGCTGTGGTGACGGTTTTTTCCTCGGTGCCGCTTTTGTATTTAAAATCAAGCACGGTATAACCGATATTCATCCGCGGTACTTCACCGGCAGCTGCGGGCGTTCCGGCATACAATGCATGCACCACGACCCATGCGAGGGATGCTGCGACGAACGCAAAACGTCTGCGGGATGTTCCGTTCTGTGTGCTCACGGCTCATCCGAAGCAGCGGTCGTTCTCTGTTTTTTCGCTTTTGCCGCTACCGACCTCAAATGCCGGAAGAAATCCTTCTGGAACAGCACGAATCGCGCTTTTTGCTCGGCGGTCAACTCTTCTTCCACGGCACGGTTGAATTCCTCGCCGCGCAGGCGGTATCGTTCGCGGACTTTTTTATAGCCGGCCAGGGCAGTCTCAACGGCAGCCGGGTCGGACGGGGAGCGTGCAAGCGCCGCCCGAAGCGCTTTTTCTTTCGCATTGATATCCGCATAGGTTACCGGATTTGCCGCGATGACACGCTCGATGGATGAACGGATGTTCGTCATCTGTGTCTCGCTCACGCGGCATTCCTGCGTAAGCCGCTCCTGATACAGCACGATGATGCGTTTTTCGATATCGCCCGTGCTTGCAGTCGTACGTGCGCAGCCGAGATGAAGCGAGGCTGCGAGCGCGATAACAAATAGTAGGTATGCCATGCGTATCATGAGCGCCTCCCGCGTATCACGGCTATTTCTTCATCGATGCGTCTAAGGAAATTCGAACGCTCATCATCATCCATCGCCGTGACGATGGGCTCCAGAGCTTCCTCGCCGCCGATGCCTATCGAAAGCATATCGGCATCCGCGGTGCCGTTCGCCATACTGAGCGGGATGCCGATACCGACCGTAAGCAGGAGCGCGGCAGCTATCGCGAGCGGTATGCGCACACGCAGAGGGAAGACGATGCGTTTTTTCTCGTCAGCGAGGCGCTCGGCAAGACGCGCGTCGAATGTTGCCCAGTATCCCTTCGGTGCGGCAACGGACGATGCAATACTCCCGTTCATGCGCCGATACGCATCGACAAGCGCTCTGCACGATACGCAGTGTTCGCAATGCCGCATAATACGCGACGACTCGCTTGTGGAGAGCGCCCCATCAATATGATCGGATATTTTTCTTTCGGATAGATGTTCCATCGTGTACCTCCCGTCAGGGTTTTACATGCCGCTTGAAATAATCCCAGATCACATCAACCGCTATCATCTTGTCCGTCATGTTCCCGACTATCGACGCGGGCAAAAGGCTTTTTCCGCCCGGCCACGTATGCCCAAGGTCATCGATGGTTATCCATTCGATCGCGGTGCCGCCTTTTCCCTGTGCATACTTCCGTGTCGTCACGCCGTTCACGCTTTCTGTCGATATCGGCGATGGCTGACATTCGATAAGCGCCGCCCAGCGTGCGATATGATCCTTCACCGGCGGTTTCGCTTTTCCCTCGCCCATTTTTATCCCGCCCGCGCTCGTCGGCACGCCGCCGTTGATGGGGTTCATGGGATCGGCCGTGCCGTGAATATAAAGAAGTGAGATCGGCTCCGCGATCGGGGCATTCGTGATCCAAAGCGCTCCTGACATGGGAGCGATGGCGGCGATGCGCCTGGACAGTTCGAGCCCGGTACGGAACGTCATCGATGCGCCGTTGGAGAAACCTGTCGCGCAGATGCGCTTCGGGTCCGCTTTGAATTTCGATAGCAACTCATCTATGACGGCGTTGACATAGGCGATGTCGTCGACACCATCCTTCCCCGCATGAAAACGCATTGAGCCGTCATTCCATATCGCCGAATTGCCGCGGAAGCTCGCCGGACGCGTCGGATCGGGCGCTGTCGCCTGCGGGAACACGGCGATGAATCCTTCTTTCTCGGCTTTTTTATCCCAGCCTGTCTCCGCCATAGCCGCTTTCGACGTGCCTCCCCCGCCGTGGAACATGATGACGACGGGAAGGGATTTTTCGCCGTCATACGCAGTTGGAAGATAGATGGTGTACTCGCGTTTCAGATCGCCGACGACGATGGAGCAGACCTGTGCACCGCCTGCGGCGAATAGATGTCCGGTACATACTGCGGCTGCTATACAGAAAACAGCGCACCGTGTGATGATCGATGTCCTTCTATATCGTTCCATGCATCCTCCCCCTGAGCGTTTTTCTCGCTTCATGTATCCTCCACGATACCGTACCTTCCGAACACCCCTGTATCCGTGCCGCTTCGCGATGCGATAATCCGTCGCGGGCCACGAGCAGAAGCGTCAGCCGCTGTGCTTCGGGAAGCGAGGAAAGCATATCCTCGATGTCCGCACGAAGTTCGCTCTGTTCGTTCATGGTGTCGCTTTCGGCGATATCCGCTTGCGCCGATGTGACGTGCCGCAAACGGCGCCGCTCGTGCTTGCGATGATCACGCGCCGTATTCACTGCGATGCGGTAGAGCCAGGTGTAGAACTTCGCCCTGCCGAGGAATGAATCCATCTTGCGATATGCTTTCACGAATGTCTCCTGGAGCGCATCGTCCGCCGCATCATGTGAGCCGAGCATGCCGTACAAGAGCCCGTAGAGCCGCTCGCGATAGCGATGGACGATGGTCGTGAAGGCAGCGGTATCGCCCCTGCGGAACGCCTGGACAGATATCGCATCATCCGTAGTCTCCCGTCCGTCCATCTGCACGCATTGGTCTCCATGGGTCACTTCGATACTTTTGCCGGAACGATCACGGTGCTTCCCCGAATATGCCGCGTAAGGAACGCTGTTGCGGAAGCGTTTATCAGGGCGAATTGCCCCGTCGTTCCCCCGCTCGCGCCGGCGACCGGTACCGTATTATATACGAAATGATTACCCCCTGCAATTTCAACGCCGTAGCTCGGAGAGGGGGAATAATAGTAACAGAAGGCGGCATACACGTTCGTGCGCCCGGCTGTAATTGCGGATGCGAGCTCATTGCTCCCGTAGAAGTAGATCGTAGGAAATGTCATTGCCGTGAACACGGATGCGTTGAAATAACGCTGCCCGGCGTAAAGCCAGTTGAGTTCTCCCATCGAGAACAGCAGCATCGCCGAAGGTATCATACCGTTCGTCATGGCGGACATCACCGTCCACGCACCCATGGAATGCCCCGACAGGATCAACAACGCCGGATCGACATGCAGGTCCGTGCGGCCACGCATTGCATCGACGACCGCACGGATCTCGCGAACGCGATAGGAATAGGTTGATCCGTCGTTGAACGGATGCGTTTCGAGATAGGAGAGCGCATCGTTGAGCGAGCCTGTTGCCGTGCCGCCAATGCGCACACAGAGCACCGCGTCGGAGTGATCGGGCGCTGCGACGATATAGCCCTCACGCGCTATCGCCTCGCATATCGCCGTTTGTCCCACGCCGCCGCCGGAGAATCCGTGCGAGAATACGACGATAGGCCATGAACCCGGACGTACTTTCCCGTTCAATGCCACCGTACCGCTGATGTTGCCCCCGTTCGCAGTACCATACGTATGGGTCGATCCTGCCGATACGGAGGGATACCATACCGCCGTCCGTACCGATACCGATGCTGGCACGGCGGTATCGACTATCGTATATCCGACCGATACTGCAGAAACTGTATTCTCCCCTACCGGCGACACCGGATTGGACGTACATCCATGCCAGATCATCGCGGTGAATGCCAGACACAGAAGGGTTAGGGTGCGCATATCAGCTCCTCGTTATATTAGACGACGAGGGAAGCGAATTCCTTGGTGAGCTGCGGATATTGGCAGATACGAACAGCCGTTATTCACCCATGCGCCGGTAGAGCATTGACGCCGCTGACTGCCGCGGCATGTTCGGTCCCTCCACCTCGAGCGTGAAGACGTTCGGATTATTGTTGAACTTGATCATCTCTATGCGTACCGCATGATATCCGGCGGCGAGCGCAATGCTGTCGGTATCGTTCGTCTTCAGATACGTCGGGCTCACTGCCGTCGGCATCACAAGGTCTTTCGCCGGATCATAAATGATGATGTTCGCCCCGCTCGGCGCCGTACAATGGAATGTGTATATACCGCTCGTCGGTATGCGGATAGAGCCTTCCCAGATCACACAATAGCTCTTTTCTTTCGCCCAGCGGTCAAGGGAAAGATCTTCGCTGCTTCCGCGTTCGGTTACAGGGCGCATCATGATCTCATGAAGCCGTGCATAGCCGCCGACGTAGCGTATGAAGCGGTAGGATAGTCCCCGAGGGATCACCGTCTCCGGAGCGGCATCCGCATCACGTACAACCCAGGAACACGGCTTGTATTCCACTGCTGATACAAGGGGCAGCGGATCGTTTCCCCGGAAATAACGCGCTTTCACGACGGCTTCCCGGTCAATGGCGAACGCTCCCGAATAGAACGGCGATGAGATCGTGGGTTCCGACCCATCGATGGTATACCGTATATCGTAGCCGGCACGCGGCGCGATGACCACGTTCGGTGCATCCGCCATCGACACGAACGGCCGCGGTTCGGCAATGGCAGGGACCTCCGGCAGAAAGAACGGCGTCGTGCGCATCTCGTTCCCGACGACGACAAATTCAAAATCACCGGTGCGGTCGACCGCGGCGCCATTCCATGTCATAGAACTGCAGCCGATCACAATTCCTGATATACCGCCTTTTGTTGCAACGAGTATGCTCTTTGCCGTACCCGATATCCTGTCAAGCGCCAATGGTGCCGGCGCAGATGCGCTGCGGTATCGTATCGTCGTGCCGTCGGTAAGTTCCGCATCGAATCCGCGTGATGCCGCTGCGGCGGCCGAACGCTGAGACTTGACGAGGGATGACTGCCCCGTGCGCAAGGGTATCATCATCGTCATGAGTACATCGCTGTCATCGCTTTTCCAGGATACATGCACATTGGGTGCCGGCCGCGCATCGCCGATGCCCGCGGCATACCAGCCGAGCCAGCGCTTCCTGTCGCCGTGCCATTTCCGGTATTCGATCTCTTTCGGTCCGAAATGCCTGAACTCGACGTTGGGGCCGCCCTTGTCAGTCGTGGAAAAATGCTTTTCTGCGGGCGTAAGAACGAATTGATCTTCGGCAAATCCGGCGATCTCCCGTTCGTAGACATCGTCTTTGCAGAGCGGCGGGAAATTCCACACCTGTGAATACTCATGCCCTGCCGTACCGTTATTGATCATCCGGTCCTCGATGATCCAAAGCGATGCCGCGCGCACGAAGACGACAGAGCGATAATGCGAGACCGACATATCGATGTTGATATCCGTATTCTTCCTGATATCAAAATCGCCGTAACCGAGATCATAGAGGCCGTCCACGATGTCGAAATTCGGCGAGGTATGCCATCGGCTCGCTGCCGGTGTCTTGTACCCTTTCAGAACACGCTCGGCGTTCTTCGACTGCGAGCGCCCGTCGATGATGACGGTATTGTTCTTGAGGCTGGACGCCTCGCTCAGAAAAAAATGCGCACCGCGCACATCATCGCTCTTGAACACATCGTAGGTAGGACTTCCGCCGCAGACAACGAGCTGGCGCCCGTACGCGGTCATCTGTACGGCATTATTGTCCCGCATGGAATGGCCGCGCTGCGGACGTCCATTCATGAAGAAGAGATAGAGATCGTCGATGCCCCATCCCGTGCGCTGTGCATAGAATCCGCTGTAGGGGAAAGCGCATGAGAGGAACGGCTCTGGTGTCGGCATCTCCTTGTGGCGTATCGCGGTCGACTCGATGTAACGCTTTTTCGCATCATCGCTTACCCATATGTTCTTGCCGAGCACGTCGTGTGAGTTCCCCACCTGCGGGAGGCCGCCGAGCGGCGTGCGAAGCCCCGTATCGATACCCCGGCGAGATCTCGCCTTCAGAAGCGCTCGTGCGGCGAACGGCGGCTTTATTCCCGGAAAGAAACGCACCATATTCTCAAGCCCTTCCTTATCCTGTTCGTTATAATTGAACGACTGCTCAAGGCTGCCTCCGTCCGGAAGAAAATTGCTGTCGAGCATTTCAGCATAGCCGCGCGTAATAGCATCTTTGAGCGCAGGCGTCTGTCTGAAATCCGGGAATATCCCCGAAAGATACACGAGCGCAAGCAGTCCCTCGGAACGCTGATTGGGAACAGCACCCGGCTTTATGCAGAAGCGCATGAGCGGCCCCGGATGATCGTACATGAGCGAAAGCGCTATCTCGGCAAGCCGCTCTGATGACAGTACCGACATCTCTCCGCGCGTGAGCGTGCCGTTCACCGGGAGAAGCACCGATGCCCATTCCGCGGCCTTATCCTTCCCGAGACATTTCGCGATGCCGGCAAGCATCTTGATATTGTTCTTAAGCCGCCAGCCGGTGTTGAGCTGATTCACACCGACGCGCCAGTCGGCACGGTATATGTTCTTCACTTCTTTATCGGAAAATTCCTTCTGCGCATACGCCTGCCAGAACCCGCGCCGGTGGCTCCTCGCAAAATCCGCGGCGATCTCGATATACTTCGCAGCGTAGGCGTTGCTCCCGGTGACCCAGAAGCGATACACGAAGGTCTTGAATATCTCAAATGTGTCGTACCCCGTAAGCGACCAGCGCACCGATGCATCAAGCGCTGCTATTCCCGCGGTCGGCCACTTCGCCGCATTCACATCGACGAACCACGACACCGGCTTCTTTCCCGCATCCGCCATCTCCCATATATCGATGAACCGAACACTGGATACCGGCGAATAGTACTCCTCCGGCGTGATGTATCCTGCAAGCATATCCGCAGTGCGGTAATAGTTCGGGCTGGTCGTACTGTCATGCCAGCCGAACTGAACGAAGTCCCGTTCGCGCAGACGCATGACCGTGATGTCCCGCCAGGCATCGAGCGCCTCGTCAAAACGCCCGGCGGCCGCAAGCGATACAACGGCCTCAAGACCGGGTCGCGAAAGATCAAGCGCATCGATAAGCGCTTTCGCCACGGCTGTCTTTCCCTCCGGCGCCGGCGGAATGACAGTGTATCCGTCCGAGACGGGCGATACAGGGAACACTATCGCACTGAGTGCAAGCATGCACGGGATGATGACCGCGAACCGTTTCGATCGTGTCTGCATGATGGCTCCTTGCATCGAA
>ERZ1292625.2244-Hain-H41-01um-R1-2244-length-18659-cov-24_pt1 | contig 11647 bp, 7 predicted proteins | sample MGYA00564400_ERZ1292625 | MGnify/ENA primary metagenome ERZ1292625 (study PRJEB36523, sample SAMEA6512639) | groundwater metagenome | collected 2019-01-08 | study: AquaDiva: Metagenomics assemblies of 32 groundwater samples
TGCGATACGGGTTGATCGGTGCGCTCATGCTTGCGCTCTTCGGGTTCTCCGGCAGCGGCAGGGGCGGCTCGGTTACGGTACCCGGTACGGGCGGCGAGGCCGTGACGATAACGTTCATCCACCATAACGACCTCCACGCCCATCTCGTCCCGCACGCCGACGCCGTGCCCGATGCGCCGCTCGGAAAGACCGCTGTAAAAACAACGGTCGTCGAGCGCGGCGGGCTCGCCCGCATCGCTACCGTGATCAAACGGATCCGCGCCCAGAACCGCAACAGCATCCTCATGAACATCGGCGACACCTACCACGGCGGCGTGGAGGCGCTCTTTACCCAGGGCAATGCCGTTGTCGAGCCGGTGAATGCGCTGGGAATCGATGTGGGTGTTCCCGGCTGGGACTTCGCGTACGGCCCGCTCGTAACCCGGCTGCGGTACACGGACCTGCCCATGGCGGAGGTCAGCCAGATGATGGGACCCATGCGCGAGCGTATGGAAGAACGGGGCGGGATCCGGGGGAGGATGAGAAAGCGGATGAAGGAACGGGGCATGGGAGATATGGAAAGCCTCATGCCCTTCGGCAAGATCAAGCGGCCCGATTTCCCCAACCTCGCAGCCAATGTTACCTTCACCATGCCGCCTCGTCTGGCAGGCAGGACCCTGCTGCCCGCCACGTTGCTCAAGGAGGTGGGCGGCATTAACGTAGGCTTCATCGGAATCACCTCCGATATCGTTCCGTATATGCACCCCATGATGGCCTTCGGACTTTCATTTTTGGAGGGGGAGGACAAGTACAAAACCCTGATCAACAAGCATGCAAAGGAACTCAAGAGCAAGGGAGCGCAACTCGTCGTGGTGATGAGTGAGCTGGGGATCCAGAAGGACTTTCGGCTGGCCCAGATTGTCAACCCTGGTGTGGACGTGTTCTTCTCCGCCCATACTCACGAGGCGACCTTCGAGCCGCTCACCTCGGCGAGCGGCGCCCTGGTGGTGGAAGCGGGCAACGACGGGTACGTGGGCCGCATGGACATCACGGTGCAAGACGGGAAGGTCATCTCCCGCAACTGGCAGCTTCTGCCCGTTGGCAGAGACATCCCTGAAGACTCCGAAATGAAGGCGCTGGTCGATAAAGCCCGGGCCCCGTTCCTGGCGCGGGACGTGAACATGCGGCTTCCCCGCCTGATGGGCGGCCAGGCCCTCTCGCAGCCGATCACTACGGTCGTCGGCAAAACAGCAGGCGCCTTGGACCGGCGCCACGCTCTCGAGAGCAGCTTCAACAACGCCTTCACCGATCTGCTGCGCAGAAAATCGGGCACGCAGGTAACGATGACTCCCGGATTCAGGTTTGATGCTGTGATCGTTGCGCCGGGTATCCTTCTCGAAGACAACACGGTCGCTGTGGGAAATATCACCCTCGAAGATGTTTACCGCTTCTTTCCCGTCCCGTACACGATCGCCACCGCCCAGGTGAGCGGAAGGCGGCTCCGGGAGATTTTGGAGCAGGTGCTCGTGAACGTCTACTCCGCAGACGTTTTCAGGCAGAAGGGCGGATGGTTCGATGGTTTTTCCGGATTGAGCGCCACGCTCGATCTGTCGAACCCGGACGGCAGGCGCATAGCTGCGCTCAAACTCAAAGACACCAATCAGGAGCTTGCCAACGACAGCGTCCTCGCCGTCACGGGCTGCAGCCGCCCGCTTGATGCCGCCGATGTGCTTTGCAGTCATCCGGGGTTCAGCGCCGTGAAGCCCTTCGTCAACCCCGTCACCGGCACGGCCTGGACGCCGGTTGACATCTTCGTTGATGCCCTGGCGCAGCGCTCCCTGCCGGCTGCGGCCCGAAGGGACCTCGGGGATCTCAACCGGACGCCGGTGTGGCCTCAGACGCCTTTTGTCCAGCCGCTCAGGGGGGTGGGGAAGCAAGATCACGGCAGGCCGGCGCAGGGTGCTTCCCGGATCCTCGTCCGGCAGCCCGCGTCTTTCTCGAAAACCAGCTCTGCGGTGTCTATAATCCGCCCATCAATTTAGAGGACGCATGCTCTGAAATGTCTGTTTTCCAAGTTTCGGTAATCACCCCGGATCATGCGTGCAGCGTCCTTGAGGAGGGCGACGACGTCGCGTTTCATCCCGACGATACCCAGGATTTCCTCGAAGAGTTTCCCGGCAAAGCGTTTGAGCAGTTTTTCGTCAGGGTAAGAGAGTGATGCCGTATCGTTTCTCAATATGGATACGGCCTGCCCCGCCGCCCTTGCTTCGTCTTCGCCGTATGCGTCTCGTACAAACTCGACGACGTCGCTCTTCGTGAGCGGAACGTATCCCCGCGACGGCAGCGTTACGTAGAGCATTCTCATGGCGGTTTTTGCCATCAGGTTCAGCGGCGAGAGTCCTGCGTATCCTTTCCGTTTTACGCAGCAGGAATCGGAGCAGCGGCGCTCTTTCCTCTCTTTTTTCAGGGCCTCCAGCGATCCATAGTATTGAACGGTTATAGTATCGGAAAGGGCCGTCATGACGTATTGCCTGCCGGGCCTCTGGGGATGCCCCGCATTGAAGAGACTTCTCAAATACCCGTCATCCGCGAGCACCACGCCGTGGCGGATCGACTGGGCAAACGGCGACGCCATGCGGAACTGCTCTTCCGCCTGAGAGGCGCTTAAGACCGTATATTCATATTTCCGCTCCTGTTCGCCCTGCAGGGATTCCGCAAGCTCTCTTTCACACACGATTTCCAGCACCGCCTCGTGTCCGCGGTCTCCGCAGATGACGACGACGTCGATGTCCGAACCGTTCACGTCTGCGCCGTACGCGGCGCTGCCCACGAGCACGATGCTGTGAATGTCCCTGCGGCGCTGACTGAGGAAGGACAGGCACGAGCGTATTCCGGCTTCCTTTTCCGGCGTTATCCTTTCATGGGGCAGGATGAACATCTTCCGTCGCATCCCATTTCCTCTCTCAGGCCTCGTTCCCCGGTGCGGCATGAAGAAGGCGGCCAGATAAGCCAGGGCGACGCCGGCAACCGAGCTCGCCGCGAGACCGAAGGCGGCGGCGGATACGATCCCCGTCGTTTCCGCGCCGGCGCCGAGCGTCCCCGCGAGCGCCCAGGGATCGACAGCGCCGGCCGGGAGCCTTGATAGCAGGACCAGCACGCCGGAGACGTCGAACGTGAACCCCGATATGAGCCCTATCGGCAGCAGGACGATTGCGCCGAGCCCCACGCCGACCGTTCTCCCGAGGTTTGATTTCCGCGCGATTTTCCCTGTCATGGCGCCCTCCTCTTTGTAATTGCCGTTACGAGCCGGTTCAAACCCGCAAACAAAAAGCCCGTACCTGAAAGGTATGGGCTTATCGAGAAGTTGCTCGGCGCAGCATCCGGACTACTTCGACAGCCCTGCTATCCATCGGCCTTATGGTGTCCAAAGGCCGCGTGGACCAGAAGCTTTGCGTCCTACCCTTTCAGATAGTTTGCCGTTTCGGTAGCTATGTCTCTTCGTCTGTAAGTAAGAATAACCGAAGTTTCACGGTTTGTCAATAAAAAATTGCTAATACCAATAAAAAAAGTCGGATGCCGCTTTCGGCAGAGATTGACAAAGATAACATAAAATCAATAGGTTATGAATTTTGTCCCGGAGATTGTCAGGGCTGCATTTGCGGGCGCTTGAGATTTCTATTTTTTACGATGATTTCCTTTGCGCGGCAGAGCGAAAGGGCTGCCGCCCCCGTAACCGGGGGATTACCATGTGGTCCTGATTTTCAGATTGACTCCACTTCATTTCACGGTATAATAGCGCCTATGCGCGAGCTGACGAAGGGCGAGGAATTCTACGACGGCGCGGCGCTGCTGGGCGATCCGGTGCACGGTTATATCTCCTTCACGACGCCGCGTGCGCCGGGTGAGAAGACCGAGAAGGACCTCATCGACACGCCGTGGATGCAGCGCCTCCGGCAGATCTACCAGCTCCAGAGCGCGCGGTGGGTCTACCCCTCTGCCGAGCACTCCCGGTTCCAGCACTCCCTCGGCGCCATGCACCTTGCCGGCAAGTTCGCGCACCATCTCTATCCCTCGCTCAAGGCAGCGGTGCCGGACTGCCCTTCACTGCCCTTTATCGAGGAGGTCCTCCGGGTGGCGGGCCTGATCCACGACATCGGTCACGGGCCCTTCGGCCACTTCTTCGACGACAACTATCTGGCCCAGTTCGACCTTACCCACGAAAAGGTGGGGCAGCACATCATCAAGACCGAGCTTGCGGACATCATCAAGGCGATCCGCCGCAGCCCGTCGGGCGAATTCCTTAAAGGTGAAAAGCTCATTCCCGAGCAGATCGCCTTCCTCATCGGCAAGGGCTCGGCGTCCAGCCCGAAGCCGCCGAAATGGCTCGTCTTCCTCCAGCCGCTGCTCTCCGGCATCTATACCGTGGACAACCTGGACTATGTGCTGCGGGACGCCTATATGTGCGGAGTGGCAACGGGCGCCGTGGACATCGACCGGCTCATGTATTACACATTTTTCACCGACAAGGGACTCACCCTCCACAAATCCGGCCTTACGGCGCTCAACATGTTCCTGAACGCCCGGCTCTACATGTATACCAACGTTTATTATCACCGCACCACCCGCGCCATTGACGAACACCTCAAAGAGCTGTTCAAGGAGACCATGGCCGCGCTCTTCCCCTACAATCCTCTGGAAAATCTTTCCGCGTACCTGGAACTGACGGACTGGTCGCTCCTCGAGGCCGTGCGCAGGTGGAACAAGGAGGAGAACAGCTCGACGGCGAAGCTGGGACGGGAGTGGGCCGCCATCCTGTCGCGCGAGGTGAAATGGAAAATGGCCTATGACGTCACGCTTTCCATGCGGGAGATCGAAAAGGGAAAGACGATCATCGACGCGGCCGAGCTCGTCAAGAGGATCAAAAGGAACCTCCCGGCAAAGCTCAAAGACCTGGAGTTCCGGGTGGACATGGCGAGCCAGGACCCGCGGCCCATCAACCCCCTGATGATGGGGGAGCGGCAGGTCTACGTGTTCAACCCTTCCACGCAAAAGGTGGAAAAGGAGCCCCTCAAGGACTTTTTCGACTACATCCCGGCGCGCGTGGTCCAATGCAGGGTCTTTACGCTGAACCACGACCACGACATGCTGCTGGCGGACATCGTGGAGAGCGTCCTCGGGATCCAGGAAGAAAGCATCAAGACGAACGTATAAGGCGTCCGTCAGCATGGGGTATCAAAAAAATAAGTAAGATTTTTTTTCACGTTAAGAAATTCGTAACTTCACAGGTCAGCCACCTCGCTTCGGCGCACGGTGCGCTTTTTTGCGCCTGTGCTCAGCGGCAGGCCTGAGAAGTTAAAGAAGTTCGTTCCAGACAATGGATAGATATCCATATCATCCCAGAAACGGAGGAAAGTGTATGAAGGTACGGTTGATCGCAGTTTGGTGTATGGCTGTGGCGCTCATGGCGTCTCAGGCAGGAGCGGCGGAAAAAGCGGTGCTGAAGACCCAGAAGGACAAGAGCAGCTATGCCATCGGAATTGATATCGGCGGCAGCCTGAAAAAGCAGCCCTTCGAAGTCGATGCGGCCCTGGTCGCAAAGGGGCTCAAGGACGCGATGTCCGGCGGCAAGACCCTCATGACCGACCAGGAGGTCAAGGAGACCTTGATGGCCCTGCAGCAGGAGCTCATGGTAAAGCAGCAGGCGCGCATGAAAGAGGTCGGTGAGAAGAACAAGAAAGAAGGGGAAGCGTTCCTTGCGGCGAACAAGGCAAAAGAGGGCGTGAAGGCCCTGCCGAGCGGCCTGCAGTATAAAGTGATCACCGAAGGCAAGGGAAAATCGCCCAAGGCCACCGATATGGTGACGGTTAATTACCGCGGCATGCTTCTTGACGGGACGGAATTTGATAGTTCCTACAAACGTGGAGAGCCATTGACCCGGGGGGCAAACACATGGATCAAAGCCTGGAACGAGGCGCTGCTGCTCATGAAAGAAGGATCAAAGTGGCAGCTCTTCGTTCCGTCGGACCTCGCCTACGGCGAGCGGGGCGGCGGCGCGCTTATCGGTCCGAACGCGGTCCTGACTTTCGAAGTGGAACTGCTTTCGATCAAGTCGGAGAAATAAACGGGGTCCGCAGGGGGTACGGGGCTGCTGTTCCGGCCCCCTGCGGCTGATTCCTGGCCAGGCTGTTGAAAAAGCTCAAAACCCCACGGTCATTGTCACGCTGAGCCCTTCGCAGGTCATTCTGAGCGGAGCGAAGAATCTCGCTTTCCCGGCTCAGGGTGACGAAAATCGGGTTTGTGCAACAGCCACTGAAAGGGAAATAAATAAGGCGGATTTGCAAGCGCCCTCTTCCTGCTACCGCGTTTTTCTCCCCGCCGTACGCCCTGTTTTCCGCGCTCCTTTTATCTCCCTCACCACGTTGATAATAGCATCCTTCGATATCTCCTCGTAGTCAAGGAGTTCGTCGGGCTTGCCGCTCACGGGCATTTTGCGCACGGCCAGGGAATGCACGGGAGCAGGATGGCCTGCGAGGGCGCTTCGCACCGCCTCGCCCAGCCCGCCCTCGGCGTAGTGGTCCTCTACGGTTATGACCGCGCCGGCATCGTCCGCGGCCAGGGCGAGCGTTGCCGCGTCTACAGGCTTCACGCTGTAGAGGTCAATGACGCGGATAAGCATGCCTTCCTTCTTTAATTCTTCGTACGCTTTGAGCGCTTCGTGGAGCGTGATGCCTGCGGCCACGACCACGGCGACGTCATCCTTGCTTGATTTTAAGACCTTGCAACCGCCGATGCGGAACGCTTCGTCGCTTCGATAGAGGATGGGCGTGTCTTTCCGCGTGGTGCGGATATAGGAGATGCCGCTGTGCTTTGCCATTTCCTCCACCAGTTTTTCCGCTGACACCGCATCGGAGGGATAGAGCACCACGCTGTCCAGGATGGCGCGGAACATGGCCAGGTCCTCAAGGCCCATCTGGGACGACCCGTCCTCACCGATGGACACGCCCGCGTGGGAGCCGCAGAACTTGATGTTCGCTTCGGAATATCGGCTCATGCGTATCTGGTCGCAGGCGCGGGTCAGGAAGGCGGCAAAGGTCGAGACAAAGGGGACCTTGCCGCGGAGGGAGAGTCCCAGGGCGGCGCCGACCATGTTCTGCTCGGCAATGAACATTTCGAAAAACCGTTCCCGATGAGCGGTCTTGAACAGCTCGGAAAAGGTGGAGTTGCTCACCTCCGCGTCGAGGACCACCATGTCCGGGAAACGCGGGAAAATGCGCACGAGGGCGCTCCCGTATGCGTGCCTGGTCGCAACGGGCTTCTCGCCGGAGTACGACACGGGCCGCACCTGCTGTACATGCTGTTCCGCGGGCCTGAGGTCCTCCGGTTTCGGTATCGCGTGGCGGACGGTTTTGTCCACGGGCCCCAACTCCGCGAGCGCCCGCGCCAGCTCGTCCTTCTTGAGGGCCTTGCCGTGCCAGCCGTTCCTGTCCTCGATGAACGACACGCCTTTCCCTTTCAGGGTTTTCGCGATGATCATGACGGGCTTGATCTTTGTCCGGGCGGCTTTCTCATAGGCCGACAGGACCTCCGGCATGGCGTGGCCGTCGATGACGATCGGCTCCCAGCCGAAGGCCGCGATCCTTTGCTCATACACCGACAGGTCGTGTCCGTACATGGTCTCGCCGCGCTGGCCGAGGCGGTTCACGTCCATGATCCCGACGAGGTTGTCGAGCTTGTAGTAGGCCGCGAGCTCCATGGCCTCCCACTGCGAGCCCTCCGTCATCTCGCTGTCGCCCAGGAGCACGTAGGTGCGATAGGGGAGCTTGTCCAGATATTTTGCGTTCAGCGCCATGCCGAGGCCGATGGAGAGGCCCTGGCCCAGAGAGCCCGTGGCCGCCTCGGTATAGCGAAAAGCAGGCGTGGGGTGTCCTTCCAGCGGGCTTCCGAACTTTCGCAGGGTCAGCAGTTCCTTCTCGGTCACGGCGCCCGCCGCCGCCCAGATGGCATAGAACAGAGGCGAGGCGTGGCCCTTGGAAAAGATCAGCCGGTCGTTGTTCCGATCACGCGGGTTGTCGAGATCGTACCGGAACGCGCCGCCGAAGAGGAGCCCCGTCATCAGGTCCGCTCCGGACAGGGAAGAGGAGGGATGGCCCGAGCCCGCCTCGGTGGTCGAGACAAGGCTGTAGTAGCGGATGAGTTTTGCCAAGCCCTCAAGGTTGTTCATAAATACCTCCGATTCCTATCCCGTCAAAATCAAAAGTTTTGCATTGTTTTTTTGATCAGGTCGATAAGCGGTCCCGGATATACGCCGAGCCAGAGGAGAAGCAGGCTGAGCGAGGCGAGCACCGCTCCGCCGGTACGGGAGAGCTTCGGAACGGGAGTGGGCTGTCCACCCTCCTTCGGGTTCGTGTACAGGGCAATAATGATGCGTAGATAGTAGAACAGCCCGATAGCACTGTTGATAATAAGAATTACCACCAGGAGCCAGAGGCCGGAATCGACGCCGGCTGCGACAACGTAGAACTTACCGACAAACCCGGCGGTAAGCGGGATCCCGGCCAGGGAGAACAGCATGGCGGTAAAAATACCGGCAACCCACGGACGCTGCCGGGCGAGGCCGCGGTAGTCATCCATGCTGTCGGCGTCCCGCTCTTTTGTCGACAGGACCGTGACGACGCCGAATGCGCCGAGCGTCGTGACAAAATAGGCGGTGAGGTAGAACGCCACGGCTGCCGCGGCCAGGCTTCCGCTTGCCAGGAACGCAACGAGGAGGTATCCCAGATGGGATATGGATGAGTAGGCCAGGATGCGCTTGACGTTGTTCTGGAGCAACGCGAGCAGGTTGCCCGTGAACATGGAGGCGACGGCGATGACGGTGAATATGAGGAACTCCGCGCCGCGCCCATGGACGTCGATGATGCTGAAAAGCCGGAGCACGAGAGCGAAGACCGCGCCTTTCGATACGGTGGCTACAAAGGCGGTGACCGGCGCGGGCGCCCCTTCATACACGTCGGGCGTCCACATATGGAAGGGGACCACGGCCAGTTTGAAACCCAGGCCGATAATGATCATGGCAAACCCCGCCGTGAGTGGCAGGCCGTGGACTTCCGCTCCGGCGGCACGTTCCGCGATCGCGGCGAATTCCATGGTCCCCAACTCGGCATAGACCAGGGCCATTCCGAACAGGATGAACGCCGACGACACCGCGGCAAGGATAAGATACTTTACACCGGCCTCGATGCTCCGGTCGCTGCTGCGGAGATAGGCGGTCAGGGCATAGAGAGACACCGTCAGGGTCTCGAGCCCCAGAAAGAGCGAAGCAAAATGAACGCTCGCGGTCAGCACGCTTGCGCCGAGCGCGGCAATGAGCAGAAGGACATAGAACTCCTCGTGGTCGCCGTCCCGCAGTTCAAGATAGGGATAAGACAGCGCGGCCACGATGAAGGTCGCGGCGAAGATGAGCCCCGTATAAAAGAGCGCATAGCGGTCGATGAGAACAAGCTTCGTGACCATGGCGGGGGCGGAAAGATAAGGCAAAAAGAGCAGCGCCGTTGCCACGGCAAGGCCGGAGAGCGTTAAGAGAAAGACCGCCGCGTGGTTCCGGCGAACGGAGATCACGAGCATGACGATGACCGATGTCGCCGCCACTACGATGTATGGCCAGAGCAATGTCAGGGATTTTGCCGTCACTTTCGGCCTCCTTTGACAGGTGCAGGCTGTTCCGCCGCAACACAGCACGGGATAGCATTTAATGCCGGCTCTGCTGTCTTCAAAAGAAGCTGGGGGAACATCCCGAGCCAGAGGATGACGACGATCATGATTGCCATCATTCCCGTCTCCCGCGTCGAGAGATCGGCAAGGGTCGTGCCTGCTTTCGCTTGACCATGGAACACGCGCTGGACGATCCGGAGGGAGTAGATCGCGGCAAGAACAAGGCCGACAGCCGCAAGGGCGGTGGCGGGTATGCCGGCGCGGTATGACCCGGAGAGGACCAGGAACTCCCCTACGAAGTTGCCGAACCCCGGAAGGCCGAGGGACGCCAGGGCGAAGACAAGCCCCGCGGCGCTCAAACGGGGGACCAGGGACCACAGACCTCCCATCCTGTCCATATCGCGGGTATGGATGCGTTCCTGGATCATGCCCACAAGGATGAAGAGCGCGCCGGTGCTCACGCCGTGGGCAACCATCTGCATGACCGCACCCGAAAGGGAAATGAGGTTTCCCGCAAAGATCCCGAGGAGAACGAAGCCCATGTGGCTGACGCTCGTGTAGGCCACCAGCCGTTTGAGGTCGTTCTGGCCGAAGGCGAGTACGGCGCCGTAGATGATCCCGGTGACGGCGATGACCATTGCCGCGGGGGCCATTGTCGCTGACGCATCGGGAAAGAGCGGCAGCACAAAGCGCAGCAGGCCGTAAGCCCCGGTCTTGAGCAGCAGTCCCGCGAGGATCACGCTCCCGGCAGTGGGGGCCTCGGTGTGGGCGTCGGGCAGCCAGGTATGGATGGGGATTGCGGGGAGTTTCACCGCGAACGCGACAAAGAAACCGAGCATGAGCCAGAAAGCCGCGGCAGGCGACATCGAGGCGCCGAGGAGCAGCGTGTAATCGAAGGTGTATACGCCGGTGTCCCTCTCGTGGATGAAATAGAGGCCGAGGATCGAAAGGAGCATGAGCAGGCCCCCGGCCTGGGTGAAAATAAAGAATTTGTACGAGGCGTACTCCCGGTTCTCGTGCCCCCAGATGCTGATGAGGAAGTACATGGGGACGAGCATGAGCTCCCAGAAGAAATAGAACAGGAACAGGTCGAGCGCCATGAACACGCCGAGGATCCCCGACAAGGTCCATAGGAGGTTGAAGTGGAAGAAGCCCGCGCGGTCGCGTATTTCCGTCCAGGAGCAGAGAACGGACAGGATGCCGAGGAAGATCGTAAGGCCCACGAGGACCAGGCTCAGGCCGTCCATGGCGAGATGGAAGCTGGCGCCGAGTTGAGGAATCCATGGCAGCTTCATGTCCACGAGCCAGGGACCATTGATAAGGCCTGCCCGGCCTGCGTGGCGCGACCAGAGGTATACCGCGAGCACGGCATCACCAGCGAGGAACAGGAGGGATATCCATCGCGCCCGGACGCTGTTTCCCCGCCCCAGGGTCCAGGCGAGGAGACCTCCGATGAGAGGTATGATGATAATCCAGATAAGGATCATATCAACAGTTTTGCCTTTTTCATTTCGTAGTTACCCCTCCCACGAGGGGAGGGGCTACTTCGTAAACACAACTATTCCTAAGATCACAACCGCCCCTGCCGCGATGCCCGCCGCATACCACCGCACATTGCCCGTCTGCGTCCTTATCAGAGCAGCATGCAGTCCCCGGTTCAGACCAACCATGCCGGCAGAGAGAAGATCGGCAACATCATCCTTATTTACCCGTGCAATCCATACAAAGGGCGTGACGAACAACGTGTCGTACAGCCGATCGAAGCCCCATCCCGAAAACCAGAATTGCCGCACCATTCCGGCTGCAGCTGTCCGTGCGAGTTTTTCGCCATAGTGGGGACGATGGAGGAAAAACAGGTATGCCGTATAAATGCCGAGAAGAGAGACCGCCGAAGCAATGAACTGGAACAGAAGCTCCATTCCGGGGCCCGCGTGCCCTTCGCCCGACACGGGCAGGACGG
>ERZ1292625.3859-Hain-H41-01um-R1-3859-length-11647-cov-11_pt1 | contig 11647 bp, 9 predicted proteins | sample MGYA00564400_ERZ1292625 | MGnify/ENA primary metagenome ERZ1292625 (study PRJEB36523, sample SAMEA6512639) | groundwater metagenome | collected 2019-01-08 | study: AquaDiva: Metagenomics assemblies of 32 groundwater samples
CGACGGCAAAACAAAAGATTGGATATCTTTTATTTTTTGCTATTTTTCCTTTGCACCTTTTATACCCTCGCAAGAAGAAATTGTTCCAACCCTATTTCAAACGGAATAATCCCCCTCCGGGCATTATGGTAAAGAAGAACGAGACCGGCAGAAAGACTTCTCAACTCGTCATCTGTGAACTTTTGAGCGGATGCTTTTGATTTCCTAAAAACAAACGGATTAAGGCCTGCATTTTGCGGAAGAGTTTCATGTTTCGCAAGCAACATGGTCTTGGTCTGCCAAAAAAGCATACTGTGGATCTCTTCCGGAGAAAGTCCCGCGAGAAATGCCTTCTGGAGTAATACCCATGCCCGCTTCTTGTCACGCGCGGCAAACGCGTCGGTAAGCGCAAAAATATCAAATTTTTCTTTCTTCTGGGTCGTTTTGGGCAAGGTAAATTCCAGCACCTTTTCGGCCTTCTTTTCAATCTTTGCGCATGTCTGTTTGTCCGTTTCTCCTTCAAAAACAATAAATATGTTCTGGGATCCGGCAATCTCTTTCAGTCGCGTGAGCACAATGTCCTTCGTATTTTCGTTTTGCAAGGTGTTCTCAAGCAGTACCACATACTTATTTTCAAAGAGTCCCCGCCCACCTATCATCTCTAGGATGTCCGCCTCCGTGCATGAACGATCGTCTAGTTTAAAAAAAGAGGCGTTCGGTTTTTTTGTGAACAGTGAGTTAAGCAGCGTGTTGAGCTTTGCACGCGCCTGTTCCCTATCATTGCCGTGAATGAAATACAACATACGTATCTGTATTGTAGCTCTCACCCTCTCTTTTGTCGAAATTTGTTGACAGTATGTATAATTTCTTGTAGGGTAATGACAGAGTACCACTACCCTAGAAGGAGAACCTGCATGACGCATCCGCACGATATTAACCTGGGAAATCTTTCCGAGAGCGAGCTTTCAAATGTTATGAGCGACATATGCAAGGACGCGGCGCTTGATTACGAAGATTATTCGTTTACCATGAGTGTGGAGTGGAGGGGTGCGCTGCCGTGGTTTACCATGATGGCAACGCCCTTCCCTGTGTTTGGCGATAAAACCACAAAGGTACTGCAAAGCTCCAGCAGAAGTCCGGAGACCGCCCGCTTTGCGGTTGAGTGTTCAATATGGGATGCCCGCCGCGCTCGTAAAGCAGAAGAACGCTCTTCTTGTTAACACCCGCCTTGCTCTTCACTTTAAAACCCGCTTAACACGCGGGTTTTTTCTTTTCTTCTCACTTCAACTCTCCCCATCTTCCGCCTTCCGCTACATTAACGGAAAGCGGTACCGGAAACTCCACGGCATTCTCCATGATTTTTTTGATTACCTCCTTTGCCTCCGTGATCGTGCTCTCTTCCACCTCGTAGATCAATTCGTCGTGCACTTGCAGTATGAGATGCACTTTGTCAGAGAGACCCGCTTTTTGTATTTCTTTATCCGCTTTATTCATAGCGACCTTGATAACGTCCGCCGCCGTTCCTTGGATCGGGGCATTGAGTGCTTGCCGCTCCGCGGCTGCCTGAATGTAGGGTATTGAAGAGAGAATGCCCTCAAAATACCTTCTTCTTCCAAAGTAGGTTTCCGTATATCCTTTCTGTCGTGCTTCTTTTTTGACCTTTTCAAAATACGCCGCGATCGTGGGAAATTTCGCAAAGTAGCTGTTGTAAAATTCTTGCGCCTCCGCCCTGCTGCCCCCCAGATTCGCGCGAAGCGCGTTGACTCCCATGCCGTAGACGATGCCGAAGTTGATGACTTTCGCTTTCCTCCTCATGTCTTTCGTCACCTCACTCTCTCTCACTCCGAACACCTGTGCCGCAACCGATGCGTGCACGTCTTCCCCTTTTTTAAAAACATTGATAAGCATTTCATCTTCCGCAAGCGCCGCCAGAATCCTCATTTCAATTTGCGAATAATCAAACGAGAGAAGTTTATGCCCCTTGTCGGCAATAAACATATCCCGCACGGCGCGGCCCATCCCCTCACTGGTGGGAATATTTTGCAGATTGGGATTGGTGGATGAAAAACGCCCCGTCGTTGTTCCTGTCTGGTTGAGCGTGGTGTGTAACCGGCTACTGCTATCCACCATTGCCGGAATGTTGTCTATATAGGTTGAAAGGAGTTTTTGGAGCTCGCGATACAAAAGAATATCGTCTATGATCGGATGTTCGCCTTTGAGCTTGGCCAGCTCCGATTCGCGTGTTGACCGCGCGCCACCGGCGGTCTTCTTAAGCCCTTTGACGATAAGCTTCATTTTATCAAACAATATCTCCCCCAACTGTTTCGGTGAATTGAGATTAAACTCTTCGCCCGCGTGTTTCCAAATACGCTGCCCGATCTTTTCCAGTTCCTTGTGATACTCTTTGGAGAGCTTCCCCGCGTACACTACATCCACCACGATCCCCCTCTTCTCGGCGCGTTTGATAATAGGAATGAGCGGAAGCTCAATTTCTTCATATATTTTCTGCAAGCCTTCTTTTTTGATTTGCGCCAAAATTTTTTCTGCCGCTTCGGAAAAACTGGACACTTTCGCGTATTGTAAAATGTCCTCTATGGTCGGGTTGGTGATATCCGAGCGAAGAAGCCACAGGGCGATGGCGACTTTTTTAACCTCCCCTTCATCTGCGGCTACCTGCTCCTCCTTTTCCTCGGGAACTTTCTCTTCTTCCGTATCCGCGCCTCCAAACATTTGTTTGACGCGCGCCAAGAGGGTGCGAAACTCCAGTTCGCCGAAGAGCACTTCCACTTTTTTGATATCAAATGCTTCGGCCCACTTTTTTGGGGGAAGAGTAAATGAAATGGGAACGTTGCGCCTGATGGTCGCCAAGGTTTTTGAAAATTCCGCTTCCTCCTCGCCGTCCTTTAAGAGTTGTATAATGCGCGGTTTTATTCCTTTTTCCACAAACACCAGTTCGTCTTTTTTGAGTACCTCGTAGAGGTGTTCTATCGTTCCGAACTCCTGCACCAGAGTAGTCGCGGTCTTTTCTCCAATACCTGAAATCCCTATAATGTTGTCCGATGGGTCTCCCCGGAGTCCTTTGTAGTCCGTGAGGAGCTTCGGCACAAAACCAAACCGGTCTTTGACCGCTTGCTCGTCATACATCACCGTATCAGAGAGCCCTTTGCGCAAGGTATATACTTGGACTTTCTTGTTATCCACGAGCTGAAGCGTGTCCATGTCGCCTGAGGCGATAACGATCTCCACATCTTCGTCTTTCAACTGCTCGGTGATGGTCCCCAGAACATCATCGGCCTCAAACCCTTCTTTTTCGTAGATGGGAATGTTGAACGCCTCAAAAATATCACGCGACCTGATGATCTGCGCCACGAGTGCCTCCTCCGCCTTGGCGCGTCCCGCTTTGTATTCTTTATATGCTTCGTGGCGAAATGTCGGCTTGGGAAGATCGTAACACGCGGCGATATAATCGGGTTTCAGTTCATTGATGATCTTGATGAGCATCGCCGCTACGCCATAGAGCCCACCAGTCGGTTCTCCTTTGCTCGTGGAGAACTCCGGCAGGGCGTGATATGCCCGATGAATGATGGCATGGGCGTCCAAGAGCACCAGTCGTATTTTTGCTTTTTGTTTTACCGCCATGCTATTTTTCTTGTGTGTTCGTTGATAAACGTAAATCGTATCTTCATCATACCCTTCGGCAGTGCGGCCGCAACCCGCTCGGGCCATTCTATAAAAATGAGATTCTCGGGGTCGCGCACAATCTCTGCCCACCCCAGATGAGCAAGCTCTCCCACTCCCTCCAACCGATACGCGTCAATATGCACAAGGTGCTTGAATGTGCTCGCCAGGGCGCTCTTCTCTGGAATCTTGTATATCCGCTCCAGAATAAAAGTGGGGCTCTGTACCGTATCTTTAATGCCGAGTACTGCCGCCACCTCCTTTGTGAACGCCGTTTTGCCCGAGCCAAGATTGCCGGAGAGACCTACCACGAGCGCGCGCTTGTGTTTACCTCTCTTGGCGAGCTCGGTGATAAAGCGCTCTGCGAGCGCGTGGGTTTCCTTGAGGGATCGTGTCTGGATATTCATCTCCTTATGGGCCTTCATCTCCCTATAGTAGACCAACTCTTCCCCGGTGTAAAACAAAAACCCCGCTAGGTAGCGGGGTTTTTGCAGGGGTTTAATATCCTTTATTTTTTTGATTCAGTTTTTTTCGCTTTGCCCTCCTCAAAGTAGCCGTAGAGCTTTCTGCTCAACACAACGAGCACGAGGATGAAGATGACGAGCAAAAGCCATTCAAGAAGTGTATTTGGCAGAAATCCATTGCCGCCAAAGAGCGCGAGAGCGGTGCCGGAAATGCTGTCAACGACTCTGATGCTCACCACATTAGAGCTTTGGGTAACATACTTGCTCTCTACTTGAGCGATATTTTCAATGAGAGTGTTCAGTGGCGCATTATCGGTTATCACCACGTCAAGCGTTACATTTCTCACCTCACGAGGCGCGAGGTTTCCGATATACCAGACAACTTCGCGCTGTGGGTCGTTGTAACTTGCTTTCTCTTCTGCATTCGCGAATTCCACGTAATAGGGAATGCGATCTTTGATTACCACATCTTCAAGCGTGATATCTCCCGTGTTGCGCACTTCAACATTGAAGCGCACCGTTTCTCCTTTAAGCGCCGCGATGGACATATCGGTACCATTTGAAGAATCAAGGTTTACCAACGTCTTCGTGATCGTTATCGCGCGTACGCTCGGAGCTACATAGGTAGGCGGTTGTGGCGTTGTTGGCGGATAATAAGGAAGTGAATTGGTCCTAAAGTTCAAAACACTGCCGTAACTCGTACCGTTTGCGTTCTGCGCCACGGCGCGATAGTAGTAGGTTGTGTTCGGAGAGAGTCCAAACATTGAATATACGAACGCCGTTGAGGGGGACGAGCCCAGACCCTGGCTTGGTGTCGTGAAGCCGAGCGACGCGCTCTGTCCCCATTCAAACCATCCGTTCGTAAAGACATTACCGGAGACAAGCGCAAGGCCGTTCAGGCGCGCGCTGTCGTGGTCAATATTTATTGCAAGATTGGTAATGGCTGTCGGCGGATTGGTGCCGGTAATAATGCCCGTACCCGTAGTGAAACTCAAAATGTTTCCGTATGTCGTGCCATAGGAATTCTGCGCCACAACCCTAAAGTAATAGGTGGTGTTGTTGGCGAGACCGCTGATCGTGTCGCTTACGTTCATAGCGGTAGAACCGTGAGAAATACTATTTGTTTTGTTGCCGAAAGACTGGGTCGTTCCCCATTCAAACCAACGGGTGGTATTGGAGATATTGTACGGATTTACATATCCGTTCAAAGTAGCGGAACTTTGGGTGATGTTCGTCGCGCTGTTTGTTGAAACAAACGGCTGCTGGGTGCCGCCGCCGGTACCCGTTGTCACGAAACTCTGGACGCCGCCGTAGACCGTGCCCGCGCCATTTTGGGCGACTGCTCGGTAATAATAGGTGGTACCGGAAGAAAGCCCCGTCAAAGTTTCATTGAAAGTTCCCGCATTGGAACCCTGTCCCAATTTAATGGTCGTATTCGTAAGCGAATAGCTGTTGGTACCCCATTCAAACCATCTGCTGGTATTGGTCGTGTTGTTGGGATTGACATATCCCTTCAATATCGCGAAGTTCTCTCCAATTCCTTCCGCAGGATACGTGGTGACCGAGGGAAGATCAGTGCCGCCGCTACCACTGGTGTAAAAGCTCAAGATTGAACCATACGAGGTGCCGGCATTGTTCTGTGCCACTGCTCTGAAGTAATAGGTGGTATTTGCCGCGAGACCTGAAATACTTTCGCTAAAGTTGCCCGCGTAACTTTGGTTGTAGTGCGGAGTTCCATTACCGAGAGACTGGGTCGTTCCCCATTCAAACCAACGAGTGGTGTTGGAAGTGTTGTTTGGGTTAACGTAGCCGTTCAGTTGCGCGTTTGATTGCGTAATGTTTGTCGCGGAATTGGTGGTAACAGAAGGAAGCTCGCCTCCTCCATCGGTGCCGCTTACCAGAAAACGCATGACCACCGAACCTTGGGTGCTCCAGCCGGGAGCGATGTTGCCGATATAAAGCCCATTTGAGCTAAACACCTCGCTTCCGCTTTGTCCGTTGAGGAGTGTTGCCGGATTTGATTGTGTCTGGTTAGGATACCAATAGGTATTGCCTGAAACATAGGTCATTGACTGACTGCCTGTAAGTTGGACATTCGCGGTGCCAAGTACTTGTGAGGCGTTGTCAGCGAAAAGATACGCGGTAAAAGAGTGTGACGTACTCACACCGGTCGACTGCGGCACTAAACGCACGCGCACGTTCTGCGCTGTTTCGTTTGATGTATTGTGGTAGTAAATAGAAAACGACACCGTGTCGCCTGGATCGGCGCTCACCGAAGAAGACCAGCAGGTGGTACAACCGGGATTGTCGGTATAGTTGCTGGTACGCAGTGTTGCGTAGTCGGCAGGATCGTTGTTGAACGTTGCCGCAGAAGCACTCGCAACACCAGAAACAAGCGCGATCAGTGCGAACATCGCAAGTGCTCCATATTTAATTGTACCTTTTAATGTTTTCATACTTACTCAATTATTATTGATTAACAACACCTCAATGTTCCTTTTCAGGCCCATTGTTCAACATTTAAGTCTTTAAATGCTCAAAAATGAGTCCGAGTACACAACGATGTTTTGTTGTGTACTCGGAACAGAACGTTAATTGACCGGGTTTACCGGACCGTTTGGTGGAGGTACAGGACCGCCGCCTGGAGGGCCGTTTGGTGGAGGTACTGGACCTCCGCCGCCTGCTCCGCCGGCACCGCCATCACCGCCGCTACCACCTGCTCCGCCTTCGGCAATCTGGCCTTGACCCTGGTTTTGACCCTGGCTGTTGTTGAGGCTGTAGTTACTCCCTTTCAGGCCTCGATACGACATGCCGTACAAACCGGCACCAATGTTCACACCGAATCTAAACTGCTCTGCTCTGGCAAAACAGACTGTCCCGATGTCGCACTCGTACACCTGCACAACATAAGCAGGTCTCGCGTTGCGGCCAAGTAAAAACTTGTCCGTATCAGAGAGTCCGACTTTTTCAGGAGACCTGGGCGATTGTAGCCCGCTTAAGATGGTGTTGCCGCACTCCCAAACCCAAGGAAGAGAGCCGTTCTCATTAAAGACCACCTTCTTCCCTTTTGGTAGTACACAACTCACCTCTTTTACCGAGCGGCTCCGCATAGTAACGAATGGGTCACTATCGATCGCCACCACATACTCACCTTCTTGTAGTGGGTACTCCTTGCGGTGTGGATCCAATGGATCGGCGCCGATATTGCAGTAGGACACCGATGGCGCCGCCACGGTGACCAACGGCACCAACAACACAAAGGACAATACAAAGAACAACAGTAGCTTCTTCATCATCTTCCTCCTTGTCTGGAATATCTGTGAGTCTGCTTCAAAACTACCTTTATGCGTATGTTTGTCAAGACATACACTTTTAAAGCCAGAATGGCGTTCAAACCATTCAAACCTTAAAAGTATTGTCATACCGGTAACGTGTTTCGTCGCCGGTATGACAAATGACAAATGTATAAGGAACTATTCGTTACTGACAGAGAGGGAGTCCGGGGTCTGCCACATGGCCTCCGGGAGTAACCGTCGTACAGCGCGAATCTCCGCGATACGAGTGTCCGTAGGGACGATGGCCGTAGTTATATCCATAGGAATGATAGCCACCGTATCCGTACATCGGGACAAATCCCACACCAACATTCACAGAAGGAAACCAACTGCGAATGAAGCTCCTTTTTGCCGCAGTTTCGGCAAAATTCTTTTGGTCTCGGTAACGACACTCCTCCGTAATAGCGTTGTAGTACTCGGGAGGATATCCTTGTTCGGCAAGCCACACCATGCCCTTGCCAGCCCCCATTCTCTTGAGCGGACTGGATTCGCAAAGCTTGTCGTAATCCAGCTTCGCAAGGTCTTCTACTGTAAAACCGAACCCCTCGGGAATCTGGTGCCGACTTGCTTCCTTCTTCTGTTTCTCTTTCAGGACACAAACGGGCGCCCGATAATATTGCTGCCAGACCCCCGCACTGCCTCTTTGAGAAATCGCTTCATACTTGGCCGACGCAATCGCGCTTTCACGTTCTTGCCGGCATGCTCGAGACAATTCAATGTCGTTTGCCTGAATCGTCTGTTGCATCGCCTTCGTATGCATATCTTGCCGCACTTCCGGTGCCGATGCGCATCCGGAAAGAATAGCAACACCGAGCATCAGAGTAAGCACTACTACCGACGGTATGTGGTTCGTAAAAATATTTACGAGGATCTTTAAGAAACTATTCATGGTTTTCACCTCCGTTTCAAAGAATGTGGAAAAATCACCCTGTTTTTAAATCTGACACTATTATACTACTTGTTTTGAATTTGTCAAGTATTGTTCCTGTGCCTTAAAGGCGTTAGAATGAAGGGAAATATATGCAATTTGACGACCAAAAGCAGCAGTCTCGCCTTGATGAACTCTATAAACGAGAGGAAGAGGACCTGGTCAGAATACTCGCCGAAAGATACAACGTCTCCTATCTTGATCTCACCGCTGTTTCAGTCAACACCGACGCATTAAAACTTATTCCTGAAGCCACTGCGCGAGAAGCGGGAGTTGCGGCGTTCCTCATAAACGGCAAAAAGTTGAATCTCGTGGTCATTTCCCCAAAGAACGATAAAGTGGATGTCATCCTTGATGATCTTAAACGAGCCGGTTACGAAATCATGCTCTATATGGGTTCAAAGAGAACTCTTGAGAAAGCGTGGGACATGTACAAAGAAATATCTCTTGCGGCCGAAACACAAGGAGGTGTTTTTGATATTTCAGCAACGGCGGTGAGAGATTCCATAAGCCAGATCAAAGATATCGCGGGATTAAAACAATTACTGGCGGGGATTGCCAATGAAACAAACAGATACAAAATATCAAAGATCCTTGAGGTCATTTTGGGCGGGGCGATTGCCATAGGCGCTTCCGACGTACACTTTGAACCTGAAGAAAAGCAGGTTCGTTTGCGATTTCGGCTGGATGGCGTTCTTCAAGACTTTACCGTATTTAAAAATGAAACATTTCATTTTTTGCTTTCCCGCATCAAACTGCTTTCCGGACTCAAGCTCAACATAAAAGAGACGGCGCAGGACGGCCGCTTTAGTATCAAACTGGAAACGGGAGAAATAGAGATCAGAACTTCAATGCTTCCCGGAGAATACGGAGAATCAATCGTGCTCCGAATCCTCAATCCGGAAAATATTAATGTTTCTTTTGAGAGTATGGGAATAGAGCCGATACTTTTTGCAATCCTTGAAAAGGAGGTCCTGAAACCGAACGGTATGATACTCACCACGGGGCCTACCGGTTCCGGCAAGACAACCACCCTCTATGCTTTCATGAGAAAGGTGTATACGCCGGAAATAAAGATCATCACCATTGAAGATCCTATTGAATATCACCTCCAGGGTATCAGTCAAACCCAGGTGAATAAAGCAAAAGATTACACGTTCTTAAATGGGTTGCGCAGCGCGTTGCGGCAAGACCCGGACATTATCATGGTCGGAGAAATTCGCGATGGAGAAACCGCGGAAGTGGCCGTAAACTCCGCGCTCACCGGACACTTGGTGTTCTCAACGCTCCACACCAACGACGCGGCCGGCGTGATACCCCGCCTCATAGACCTTGGCGTCAACCCGAAGATCATCAGCTCCGCGCTCAATATTTCTCTCGCCCAGCGCTTGGTGAGAAAATTATGCCAGACGTGCAAGAAAGAAGACCGTCCCGATCCAAAGGAGCGCGCTCTTATTGAACATACGATAGAGACGATCAAACAGAAGCGGGATATTGTTCTTGATCCTTCAAAGGTCTGGAGGGCGAAAACTACGGAAAATACCTGCCCTGCCTGCAACGGACTGGGGTATAAGGGGCGTATCGGTATATTTGAAGCGATCCTCACCGACAGAGCGGTTGAAGACGTGATCGTCACCTCAAATCCCTCCGCGCGAGAGATAAAAAAAGCCGCCATCCCTCAAAATATTCTTGATATGCGAGAAGATGGTATAATCAAGGTACTTTCCGGCATCACTTCACTTGATGAATTGCGGAGAGTGGTGGATTTGGAGGCGGTATAACCGAAGAAAAGATTGTTGTTCTTTCACAAAAAAACACCAAGCAAAAAGTTATTTGTGCCTGGTGTTGATCATTCAGCCCATAATCCTCTAAGCAATCCTTTCAATATATGGGTACCAAAAGTGAGGAGTTATTATCAGGATAGTTTCAGTACGCACGCCGAAACGTGCAACCAAGGCGTCCTTAATTAACACCCACGTTAGTTGCTTAGAGGATTATGTGCTGAATAGAACTGAGAAGGAGTTTCCGGAACTCCTTGTTGTACAGATAACACCTTATCATGAAATATATTTTATGTCAAGTAACCACGACAAAGAGCCCAAAGTGTCCCTGACAGGCGACACCTCCGATTCTCGGGACTCCAAAGAGGCGGAAGTGCCGCCGGATGAACTTTTTTTGGACCACACACTGCGTCCGCAGTCTTGGGATGGCTATATCGGCCAGGAAAATATCAAACGCAACCTGAAGATCCTGTTGACGGCCGCAAAAGAGCGCAACCATCCTCCCGAACACCTGTTGTTTTATGGTCCACCGGGGTTAGGGAAGACGACGCTCGCCCATTTGATCGCAATAGAGAGCGGCACCCAGATGCGCGCGACGTCGGGACCGGCGATTGAAAAGGTTGGCGATCTTGCCTCCATCCTCACCAACCTCTCTCCGGGAGACATTCTCTTCATAGACGAGATCCATCGACTCAATAAGCTCATTGAGGAGGTCCTCTACCCTGCCATGGAGTCCGGCTCTCTTGATATCATCATCGGCAAAGGCCCTTCGGCGCGCACCATTCAGCTTGATCTGCCGCCGTTCACCTTGATCGCGGCCACCACGCGTATTTCTCTGCTCTCTTCTCCGCTTCGCTCCCGTTTCTCGGGCGGAACGTTCCGTTTGGAATTCTACACAACCGGTGAGGTGAAAAAAATCATCAATCAATCGGCGCACATCTTGGGGGTCTCCATAGACGATGAAGCGGCGGATGAAATCGCAAAGCGCAGTCGCTTTACGCCGCGCATCGCAAACTACCTCTTAAAGCGATGCCGCGATTTCGCGCAAGTGCACAGAGGAAAGCTCTCCAAAGAAACGGTGCGCGAAGCACTCATGCTTCTTGATATTGACGAGTTGGGGCTCAATGCCCTTGATAGAAAAATACTGGAAACCATTATTACTAAATTTGCCGGCGGGCCGGTAGGCCTTGGCACCATTTCGGCCGCCATATCGGAAGAAGAAGGAACGATTGAGGAAGTGAGCGAACCCTACCTTATCCAATTGGGACTCTTGGAGCGTACGGCGCGCGGACGTACCGCCACCAATAGGGCGTACCACCACCTTGGGCATGATCTCCCGCAAGAGCGTCAGGAAAAACTATTATAAGACCCGCTGCGCAATAACCTTTTCTACTCCAATGATGAATTTTCGGCTACAAACAACTCACCGCACCACAAGAGTACTTCCAATTTCCAACTCCCTCTGCGGTCGTGGAAATTTAG
>ERZ1292625.3860-Hain-H41-01um-R1-3860-length-11642-cov-11_pt1 | contig 11642 bp, 15 predicted proteins | sample MGYA00564400_ERZ1292625 | MGnify/ENA primary metagenome ERZ1292625 (study PRJEB36523, sample SAMEA6512639) | groundwater metagenome | collected 2019-01-08 | study: AquaDiva: Metagenomics assemblies of 32 groundwater samples
GTAAAGTGCCTCCATTTTTGCTAAAATAAGTGCGAGCCTCCTTTACGAGACACACAAAGATTTATTGTGTTTGCCGTTGCGCGCGCGTATGATGCGCGGACACGCTCCCGTGGTGAAACGGATATCACGCGACGCTTCGGACGTCGTATTCTAGGTTCGAATCCTGGCGGGAGCACAGAGAAAGTCACTGTTACAATGTCCATATGAAAACCGCTGAACTATCCGTGCCGCCCGTCGTGAGTGAACTCTGTGACACGCTGAAAAAAGCGGGCTTTCAGGCATACCTCGTCGGCGGGTGCGTACGCGACCTCATCATCGGACGCGAACCGAAAGACTGGGACATAACGACGAACGCGAAGCCCGAAGAGATACAGAAACTATTTCTGGAAACATTTTACGAGAACACCTACGGGACCGTCGGCGTCGTCACGCAGTCTGACAATCCGCGTCTCAAGGTCATTGAGATAACACCATTCCGCATTGAAGGGGAGTACTCCAATGCGCGCCATCCCGACGAAGTGAAATTCAGCGACAATCTTTCCGACGACCTCAAGCGTCGCGATTTTACCATCAACGCGATAGCCTACGACCCTTCAACCGGCGAACTGGTAGACGAACACGGCGGCAAAGAGGACCTGAAACGCAAAGTCATTGTCACGGTCGGCGACCCGCATGAGCGCTTCGAGGAAGACGCGCTCCGAATGCTGCGCGCGGTGCGCATCTCGGCGGAGCTGGACTTCGCCATCGACGGAAAAGCGGCGGCCGGTATCAGTGCGCAAGCCTCACAGCTCGGCAAAATCTCGCGCGAGCGCGTGCGCGACGAGCTCGTTCGCATCGTCATGAGCCCGCGGCCCATGCAGGCTCTCTACGTGGCGCAAAAACTTGGGCTTTTGAAATACGTCATCCCCGAACTGGAGGAAGGAATCGGGTGCGACCAGAATCAGGCGCATTCGTTCGACGTTTTTGAGCACCTCATGCGCTCTCTGCAACACGCCGCCGACAAAGAATGGGACCTTGAAATCAGGCTCGCGGCGATGCTGCACGACGTGGGAAAACCCGCGACGCGCGTACGCTCGGACGAAAAGAACGACTGGACATTCCACGGACACGATGTGGTGTCGTCCCGCATGACGAAGAAAATCCTCGCGAACCTCAAGTTCCCGAAAGAAACTATCGAGAAGGTGGCATCGCTCGTGCGTTGGCACATGTTTTTCTCGGACCCCGACGTCGTCACACTGAGCGCTGTGCGCCGCGTCATCGCACGCGTCGGGCAGGAAAGCATCAACGACCTGTTGAATCTTCGCGTGTGCGACCGCATCGGTACCGGCCGGCCCAAAGCGCATCCGTTCCGCCTGCGCAAATACATGTCGATGGTGGACGAAGCGCTGCGCGACCCGGTGTCGGTGAGCATGCTCAAAATCGACGGCTCGAAAATAATGGAGCTTGGCGAAAAACCGTCGCCGCGTATTGGTTGGATATTGCACGCGCTTCTGGAGGAAGTGTTGGATGACCCGAAGAAAAATACCGAAGAACATTTGGAAGGTCGCACAAAAGAACTGGCGAAATTGGATGAAAAGGAGTTGAAATTGCTCGGAGAACAGGGAAAGGAGCGCAAAGAGGAGGAAGACGAAGCGGCGGTTGCCGAACTCCGAAAAAAGCATCACGTAAGTTAGTCGGCAACGAGTCCGTATGAGTTTTGGGGTGTCGCGCAGGCCGGCGGGCCGAGCGTCAGCGCTGCCGCAGCAGCGGCAGACAGCGACCCCAAACTTATACGGCGAGTGGCCCGCCGTCGCTAAAGCTATGGCGGGTATTTGCTTCGCAAATAAAAAATCGCCTGACGGGGTGGCCCCCGTTTTTTCTTTTTCGGGGCCGCCTGCGTCAGGCGACTTAATGTGAATTCTGCGTTCTTTCAAAAAGAGCGCGAGATGCTGTGCGGTAAATACTTTTATTCCAGTCAGTTGCAGAGGCAACTGTGTCGTAACAATTGGTTTGAGTATTTGTAAGCACTATGTATCCCGTTTGTGGTGAAACAACGAGAAATCCGTAATGAGCTACTGGGGATAAGAATACGCCTATATAGGACAGTGTAAAGGACATCCTGTGGATAAAGGACACAGGCTAGCCACTCGGGTATAGCCAATAGGGGCTCACCTTGAGGTCTTTTTACCTATCTATTGGCTAGTGGCTATATACCCTAAATGTCTAGTTCCAGAAGGATGGGGCAGTGGTCTGAACCATGCGCATCCGCGTAGATGGTGGAGCGCCGTATGTGGGGTACCAATGCCTCGCTTGCGAAGAAGTAGTCTATTCTCCACCCTACGTTGCGCTCGCGGGATTGCGAAAAGTGACTCCACCACGTGTAGTGCCCATTGCCTTGCGTGAACATTCTGAACGTATCCACAAATCCGGCCCTTATCATCGCATCGATACCCTCGCGCTCTTCTCTCGTGAACCCTTTCTTACCCTCATTTGGTTTCGGATTGGCCAAATCGTCCGGCGTATGCGCCACATTGAGGTCGCCGCAGAACACAACGGGTTTCCCATGTGGTGAGCCTGTCGAACCGTCTTCCTCCAGACGTTTCATATAGGCGAGAAAGGCGGGGTCCCAGAGCTTGTGACGGAGCGGAATCCGGCTCAAATCGTCTTTTGAATTCGGTGTGTAGACGGTTACCACATAAAAATCCTCAAATTCAGCCGCCGTAACGCGCCCTTCCTCGTTGGGGTCGCCGTACTTATCGTCTGCCATGTGGTACGTAGCCATAATATCCTCAGGAAGGCCGAAAATAACGCTCAAAGGCTTGGTTTTTGAGAAAATGGCAGTGCCGCTGTAGCCCTTTTTCTTGGCTGAATTCCAGTACTCCTCGTATTCCGGCAAATCAATCTCGGACTGGTGCTCCTCGGCCTTGGTCTCCTGCAGGCAAATGATGTCCGGTTTCACCTTGTCGACGAACGGCACAAAAAAGCCTTTCTTGTGCACTGCGCGTATGCCGTTCACATTCCAAGAAACAAGTTTCATATAACAACACTCAGCGTGTGAGTTCTACGTGAATCAAGATACCCCGTAGCGCATCTCTCAGCAAATGTCTGAAAGTTGTAGTACTTGAACGGGCTGAGCTGGCTACGGGGCAGGCCACAGTGTTTCACTCAGACGTCATGTTCACTATGCGAGGATGTAATGCGTAGGGGGAGGAGACGTCTTCTACAGTAGCGGCGGACACAGTTCCCCGCATAAAAACAAATACTTATGGAACACATCAAAAACATCCTCGCGGCCCGTAGAACAAGCTTGTTCGCGGCCGGAGACAGGAGCGGCAGCAAGGGCTCCGGCGAGTGGAGTGCGTTCAACACGATACGCGGCGACCAGACTGAGATGTTCCCCGTCTCGACCCCGCGCAATCGCGAAACCCCCCGCTACGCCAACATCGTGCCTATCCGCCGCTACCGCACGGCCTAAATCTCCTCCTCTGCGAAAACGCCGCACTAGTTGCGGCGTTTTCCGTGGAAGGCCTTGTGGACTTCACGGAGATGTTTGTCGGTGACATGCGTGTACACCTGCGTCGTCGCGATGTTGGCATGACCGAGAAGTGCCTGCACACTACGCAGGTCGGCACCGTTTGAAAGTAAGTCGGTCGCGAAGCTATGACGGATGACGTGTGGCGTCACTTTGCGCGTGATGCCGGCTTTTACCGCATACTGTTTCACGATGCGCTCCACCGAACGCGGCGTCAGACGATTTAAATCTTGATTGCCACCTTTCTTGCCCTCCGAAGCCTTGGCGAAGGAGGGGCCGTAACTCACGAACAGCGCGTCCGACATGTCGGCGCGCTTTTTGATGTATTCGCTCACCGCTTTTTTCGCGGACGAGGAGAGGAATACGACGCGCACCTTGTCGCCTTTGCCGCGTACCGAGAATTCGTCGCGTGAAAGGTCGATATCCTGATTCAAGTTGCACAGTTCGGAGACACGCAATCCTGTCGAGAAGAGCAGTTCGAGCATTGCGCGGTCGCGCAATGCCGCGAGCTCATCGCCTGCAGGCGCGCGCATAAGGCGATTCAGCTCGTCGGCGGTAATCAGGTCCAAATCGCGGCCGCTTGTCTTCGCGAGCTCGATGCGTTCCGGATTGAGCGACTCAATATCGCGCTTCCTTAGGAATTTGAGAAATGCGCGCAATGCGATGAGATGATAATTCTGCGTATTTTTCTTCATCGTCCCGCTCACACCTGCCGAACGGTTCAAAGTGATGCGGAACTCGCGCACCATTTGCTCGGTAATTTGCCCCGGCGCCTTTACCTTGCCGAAGGTGAGAAAACGATTGAGATAGCGGTCATAATTCTCCACCGTCTTTACGCCGCGCCCTTTTTCTATTTCAAGGTATTCGAGAAATTGGGTCTTGAGCGCTTTCAGATCGGCCATATCCCCATTCTATCAACAATATTGTGCGACATATGCCTCCCGCTACGGGGTACACTGCGGACAGAGATTAGCGCAACGATTCTGCAATGCGGGGAAGCCATGGACCAAGCTTCACAAGATTTCAGAGCCGGACGACAGCGGGCATTGTCGGTAGGTGGCGATGTGAGTGTGCCCTCATGGCCGACGGCGAATCTATCGTACGAGGCCGTCGTCGATGCGCACGAGCGCGAACGAATGGAGCACACTCGGATACGCTTGATTGAGCAGGAAGAAGAGGAGGTCGCACTGTGCGACGCTCTTGGCCTCTCTGCGGACGCCAACTTGATCGAGCGGGTGTTATTCGTCATCTTCTCGACCTGCGGACGTTTCAGCTTCGGCTGACGAGCTGACTTTGAAGGGCGGGGCGGCACTGGTGCCGCCCTTCTTTTTTTCAAACAAATGGAAGAATGTCGGGCAGACTCGTCACGATGTGGTCGGCACCGCTCTTTTCCAGCGATTCACGTGTGCCGAGCCCGTGCGTTATCGCAATCGTGAGCGAGCAACCCGCCGCCTTGCCGGCTTCGATATCGGAGGCGGTGTCTCCAATAGCGACTGCATGCTCGGGTGCAACGTTGAGCAATTCAAGAACTTTCAGAATGCCTTCCGGGTGCGGTTTGTGATTCGTGACCCCTGTCGAGTCAACGATGGCGTCAAAGTAGGCGAGCGCTTGTGTATGTTCGAGTGTCGGACGCAGATTGGGACCACGTATAGAACATATACCGAGAAGTATGCCGCGAGCACGCAGTGCAGTGAGCACTTCATGCATCCCCGCATATGCATTCACGAGGTCAAAGCGTTTCATTTGGAATGCACGGTGCGTATCCCGCAATGCGACGACGTCGCCGTCGGGTGCAAGCAACGGGTAACAGTCGTCGAGCGAACGCCCCGTCGCGGCCTCGACGACCTGCTTACGCTCGGGGACCACGTGCCCGTGAGCACGGAGCGAATGCTCAATTGCTGCGGCAATGAACTCGCGCGTATCGAGGAGCGTCCCATCCACATCAAATACGACCGCCTTGGTAGTCATGACTATTTCAAATACTTTTTCTTTTTCAACTTTTCGGGAAGATACGATTCCTTGTCGCCTGTCCCGAGCTTTGTCGAGGGATACATCTCGTACCCTTTGCCGTACTTCAAATCTTTCATAAGCTTTGTCGGTGCGTTGCGTACCTTCATCGGGACGGGGAGCGTGCCGTGCATTTTCACATCGTCTACCGCCGCGAAATATGCGTCGTATGACGCGCGGCTTTTCTTGCACGTCGCGAGGTATGCGACGCCGTGCGCGAGATTGATAGCACATTCCGGGTAGCCGATGGTTTCGCACGCGCGGAAGACAGCATTTGCTACGACGAGCGCAGTGGGGACCGCGAGGCCCACATCTTCGCTCGCAAAAACGACCATGCGCCGCGCGATAAAAAGCGGGTCCTCTCCGGCTTCCACCATGCGCGCGAGGTAGTAGAGTGCGGCATCGGGCTGTGAGGCACGCATACTTTTTATAAACGCGGAAATCGTATTGAAATGCTCTTCGCCTTTTTTGTCGTAACGAATATGCTTGGATTGAATCGCTTCTTTGAGCGTATCGAGCGTGATTTTCCCGTAGAGCGCCTGCGCGGTCTCGAGAGTAGTGATCGCTTGCCGTGCATCGCCTTGCGCCATCTGCACGAGCCAGTCGCGTGCACTCTTCGGAATCTTTCCGCTGGAGGCGGATCCGCCTTCGGCGGACAATTTTTTTATTGCCTTCCCGATTATTTTCTCCATTTCCTTTTCCGAATGCTCATTGAGCACAAACACTCGGGCACGTGAAAGGAGCGGGGAAATTATTTCGAACGACGGATTCTCGGTCGTCGCGCCGATGAGCGTGATGTCACCGCGCTCGACGAACGGGAGAAGGAAATCCTGCTGTGCTTTGTTGAAGCGATGTATCTCATCCACGAAGAGCACTTTCGGTTTGCCGCCGAGCGTGAGCTGTTGGGTCCCTATTATTTTTCGGATGTCATCCTTGCCGGCCTCGACCGCCGAAAGTTCATGAAATTCCGCGCCGACCGCGCCCGCATAGATACGCGCGAGCGTCGTCTTGCCGCTCCCCGGCGGTCCCCACAGGATGAATGAGAACAGCTCCTTCTTTTCAATCGCGACACGCAACGGCTTTCCTTTGCCGGTAAGGTGTTCCTGCCCGACGAATTCGGACAATGTTTTCGGGCGGATTCGTGATGCTAATGGCTCCATTTCCATTGTTCTACTGTACCAAAAAGGTGGATAATTCGCCCTTGCGCAACATGTCATCGTGATATACTTTCCGCATGTCCACGAAAAACATCGTCGTTTGGGTTGTCGTATTATTGGTAGTCATTATCGGCGGGTACTTTGTTTACACATCTATGGTAGCGACGCCGGCACCGGATGCCGCGGCCGCCCAGCAGCAAGGTGCGGCGGCGACCGACGCACAGGTGCAGGCACAGGAAATCGCAGTCGGCACAGGTGCTACGGCACAGCCGGGCGATTCCGTCTCGGTGCTATATGTCGGCCAACTGCAAGACGGCACGGTATTTGACTCGTCTGCCGCTCACGGCAATCAGCCCTTGGTATTCACGCTTGGTGCCCAAGGCCTGATTCCGGGCTTCCAAATCGGCGTCAACGGCATGAAGGAGGGCGGGGAACGCCTCCTCGCTATCCCGCCGTCGCTCGGCTACGGCGCTCAAGACGTGAAGGATGCTGACGGAAAGGTCATTATTCCGGCCAACTCTACCATCATCTTCGATGTAAAACTCGTGAAGGTCACCCCAGCTGCGGCCGCACCGGCACCGTCGGTCGCCCAATAGTCGCTACATAAAGCCACGATCGAGGGGCGGCCCAAATTATGTACTTGGGCCGCCCCTCTTGCTAAATGGCCATGAATATGATACGATTCCGCGCATGCTTACGAAGCGCAAGAAGCAGAACGAGGCCGCGAAAGCGCGCCGGCACGACACGGATACCGGTTCTCCGGAGGTGCAGGTGGCTCTTTTGACGCGTCGTATCGAGGAATTGAGTGCTCATTTGAGTAAAAACAATAAAGATAAGCACTCCCGCCGCGGTTTGCTCGGCCTTGTCGCCGACCGCCGCAAGCACCTCAAGTATCTTGAGGGGACCAACAAGCGCGCTTACGGCACACTCATACGCAAGCTCGGTTTGAAAAAATAAGAACAATTGGTTCTTTCGGACTTGCTGGCTCGGAAATGTAAGTAAACTTCCATTTCCCTCGCTGCGCGGCGTCCGTAGGTTTTAGCTTATAGGTGACAGGTTATAGTCACTCTAAAAGTAGCTTCGTGAAGCATTTAATACGTGGGGTAGGGATTTACTATTCCCTATAACCTAACCCCTATAAACTATTTAGTATGGCAATTATTAAACATCCAGAACAGCGCGTCGGTGTATTCATCGATACGCAAAACTTGTATCACAGCGCGAAAAATCTGTATCACGCGCGCGTCAACTTCGGCAATTTGCTGAAGGATTCGGTGGCCGGACGCCGCCTTATCCGCGCTCGCGCTTATGTCGTCACGACAGAAAGCGGCGAAGAGAAAGGCTTTTTTGAGGCATTGGCCAAAATCGGCATCGAAACCCGCACCAAAGACCTCCAGATATTCTTTGGCGGAGCCAAAAAGGCCGACTGGGACGTCGGTATGGCGGTCGACGCCATCACCATGGCACCCAAGCTCGACACTGTCATCCTAGTAACGGGCGACGGTGACTTCATTCCGCTCGTTGATTACCTCCGCACCCATGGCGGCTGTCAGGTGGAAGTGGTCTCATTCGGCCGCTCGACCTCGGGCAAGCTCAAAGAAGCGACGGACCACTTCCTCGACCTCGACGAAGACCCGAAACGCTACCTCTTGAACTTCCGCGGCCCAGTCCGCCGCCCTGCAGTCGGACGGAAGACTGTCGGCGAAGATACCTCCGACATCGGCGTTCTCAACGAGATAGCCGAGAACTCAAAAATAACGGGAGTGGAGTAACGAAAAAATCCCCAAAGAATTACGGCCGGCATCGCGAGATGCCGGCCGTTTGGTTTTGTATACCGCTGAGCTAGCGGTGGTCACGTCGAATCACGTCTTCACAATCCAACCTTTTGCGAGCTCAATCGCCCTCTGGTGTCTTCGCCAGGTATCTTCGATAACGCCAAACCTACACGAAAACGTGAAGTTCTCGTGCGCAAGCGTCGCGGACGCCCGGAAGATGGCCGTTTCCGACCCGGCGACAATACCGGCGTTTTGGATGATCTTACGCACAGCGTTTTCACCATTGCGAATCGACTCGTCTGCGCACTCCGCCAAGAATAGGTAGAATTCTTCTTTCCTCATGTTCCACTCCCTAGGCGTTCACATCGACGAGCGCAGTCGGATATACATCGACGTCGATATCGTCGGCGTCATCTCCGGTCCACAGCCCGGTAAAGAACTCCGTCCCGTTGATTACGATGCGGTTCAGGCCCCACGGGAAACATTCGATTTTCTCGGCGACCCTTCTCAACTCCTTCAACTTGGAACGGTGTTCGATCGTCAACGGAAAGTGGATTGGCACAGCGGTTTTATCAGGTGACCCATAGTAGAAGTGCTGCATACCGACACCAAGCATGATGTCCGGCATATCAGATGCCACTTCGCCGATTTCGCGCCCATCCTTGAAGTGGCTATCCGCTACGCGGCGCAGATACGAAAGCGGGAACGGCCCCGGCTGCTCGGGCTTTTTTGCCACGAAGAATTCAGGAAAGACGAAGGCGATTTTCAGCAACGTCTCCTGCTCGGTGCAAAGCGCAATGAACAGACGAAAGTTCGGGTCGGTTATCCCGCAGATTGCTTTCCAGTTCTTGTACATCGTATTTCTCCCTTTGTTGATAGTTACAGCAGACAAACGCATACTTTCACTGCATCTCTGTGCTGTAACCATCTCATTTCAAAGAACTTTTTCTTTAAGAGAGCTCGACTCGCCGGCTGACGAATCACAAGCGCTCTAGAAAGGGGAGAATTGCTTCTCCCAAATCGACTACTCGACGCGAATGACCTTCTTTTGGTCTAGATCAATCACGCACGCCTCACCGTTGCCGAGCACGCCATGCCAACTCGTATCTTGGAAACGCTTCGCATACTCTTCGGGCAGATATTCGCATGTGTCGTGATGGGCAACGATGATAAAAGTATCGATATCCTTGCCATAGAATTCTGCCGCGCCGAATCCATATTGAGTTGGCGTGTTCAATCCGCCATCCAGTCTCAGCGGGACGCTAAGCACTTCACCTAGGATCTTCGCGCTCTTAATCGCTCGCTCCTCTTGTGAGGAATGGATTCGAGCACTCTTGCCTTCTACGAACTGCTTAAGTTTCGGCGCCAGAGCGCGTATCTGTTGATCACCGCAATCGCTCAGACGGCCAAAGATGTCAGAGCCATGGCGAACGATAATGATAGTTTTCAAGGCTGCCTCCTCGGGAGTCAATGATGATTACTACGATGATTGTAGCACGAAATGGCCTCTTGTCAATCTTTATTGATGATATTATTATGATAAAATCCCTTTGAAACAAAGGACAATACCTATATATGTCAGAAATTATTGATGAAAAGTCGGAGATAGCGTTAAAGCTCACAGGACTGGGATTGTCGGAGAAGGAAAGCAGGGTCTACCTCGCACTCCTACCGTACCGGGACATCGGAACTTCAAAGCTCATTCGTATGACGGGTCTACACGGCCAGTTTGTCTATGATGCTCTCGCAAAGCTCGAGGAGAAGGGCCTTGCGCGGCACGTCGTTCAGAATGGCCGCAAAAAATTCAGTGCAAATACCCCGAACCGGCTTCTTTCATTGATAGAAGAGAAGCGCTTGGCCGCGAACGCGCTCGCGAAAGACCTCATGAGCCGCTACGCGGGTGAACGCGAGCAGGATGTCGAAATATTTCAGGGCGACAGCGCGTTCGTGGCGCATCAATTCGAATTACACAGAAGACAGCCCACGGGTACAACGGTCGACGTAATCGCAAGCGAGACGGAACAGTACCGAACGACGATGGCGCGTGAAGGTGCGCTCGACGATTTCTTCCGCATCTTGAAAGAACGCGACCTGCACATTCGATACATAGGGTCCGAGTCACAGCGGGCAGAACACGAAAAACTTGCGAAGACAGGCATTTGGACATTCCGGTATCTACCCGGTAACGCAACCGGTTTGATGAATACCGACATCTGGCATGACAACATCACGCTTAACATATTCGGTGACACGATTCTCTCCGTCACGATAACCGGCAAAGAAATCGCCGACGGATACCGCGAATTTTTTAACGCGGTATGGAATCTTTCTGGAAAATAATGATGTCTTATCCGCTTACGGTCGTGAATAGATAAGGTACGTAGCCTAAGTTGTTATGAACGAGTCGCGTGAAGAAGTCCGAGCGTCTGGCCGAGCAAGAGGACGGCGAGCGAGGGGATGCCGGCCTCACCGAGGACGGTGAAATTCTGATTCAGCTTCCAGCGGATATAGGTCTGCGCCGCTACCAGCACTACAAGCGCGACGAACGTAAGCACCGTTGACGCTGCCGCAAACCAAAACACCAGACTTTGCTTCGTTTCTTTTTTCATGAGCTCAGAATATCACATCACTCGAACGGCTTTACCTCAAAGGTGAAGATGGCGTCGCCGACGTAGCTCACCACCGCCGCGATGAGAGCCGCCACGATGCGAGCCTCGATATACGGGACCTGTACTTGCGAGACGCCGACATATGTCACGAAGACGACGACGCACAGCGTGCCGAGCCCGACGAAGAGTGAGACCGCGATACGCCCCGTGTGCACCCATTTGCGGAACGACCACATGCGGTTGACGAAAAAAGAGATGGCTACCGCGGTGAGAAAGCCGGCGGCGGTCGCGAGTAGGTAATTGGCGTCGAAGACGAACATCAGAAGCGCAATCACTGCGAGGTCTGCGAGAAACGTGCCGAAACTTACCGCTTGATATTTAAAAAATTGCACGTGCGTCTTCTGCATCCCGTTAGAGGCAGGAAGCAAAGCTTCCCGCGCTGATTATATGCGTGTAATCTCGACCACTGCGAATATCCATATGAACCATACTAAACGATTCTGCTTCCGCGGCCTCTAACGGGACGCACGAAGTAGCCAGTAATAAAAGGGCACCAAGAATTTCAGACAGTTTTTGATAATTT
>ERZ1292625.1786-Hain-H41-01um-R1-1786-length-23086-cov-7_pt2 | contig 11639 bp, 14 predicted proteins | sample MGYA00564400_ERZ1292625 | MGnify/ENA primary metagenome ERZ1292625 (study PRJEB36523, sample SAMEA6512639) | groundwater metagenome | collected 2019-01-08 | study: AquaDiva: Metagenomics assemblies of 32 groundwater samples
GGTGCCACCGAAACCTGCCCCGACTCCGACCTCACCAACGCAAACTGCGTCTACGACCTGGGAACTATAAACAATTAAACGACCTTGATTTTTAACAGAGCGTCCGTTGGGGCGCTTTGTTTTTGGCATGATATAATCAGCATTATGTTGCGGGTACTCATTATCGTTATCGGACTTTCAATCGGGAGTTTTGTTAATGTTCTGATTGCTCGCACTCCATCGGGAAAAAAAATTAGCGGCAGGTCAAAATGCCCGGAATGCGGCGTGGCTATAAGGTGGTATGACCTGGTTCCGATATTAAGTTTTGTAGTTCTTTATGGCCGATGCCGCGCTTGCGGCCGGAGGATCTCCTGGCGCTATCCATTGGTTGAACTGATAACTGTTGCAGTTTTTGGAGTTTTATTTTTGATGGCGGGCGGTGCGTTTACCTTTCAACTTTTTTTCTTGTGGGTGATATCCGCCGGTCTCATTGCTTTGGCCGGGTGCGATCTGGAGAAGTTTATATTGCCTGACAGTTTGATAGCAGGTCTTTCCGCCTTTGTTTTAGTGTTTAAGGCGGTCACTAGTCCTTCGGAATTGATATCCATGTGCGTAACCGGATTTCTATTAGCTCTCGGCTTTGGTATACTGTTCTTAGTATCACGAGGATCATGGCTGGGTCTGGGCGACGTAAAACTTGCCTTTTTGGTAGGCCTAATCCTTAACTACCCGCTTGCGATTGTTGTCGTGCTCGGCGCAATATGGAGCGCGGCTATTGTGGGTGTTATTCTGGTGGCGATTCGTCGCGCTTCATTCAAGAGCGCACTCCCGTTTGGGACGTTCTTGGCTGGCGCATCCGTCGTCGCTATAACTTTTAATAATGAAATCATCAAATTTTCAGAACACCTCTTTAGGTGAGCGTTCGCCACGAAGACCGCAGGCCGGTCCGATTCACTCGCTCGCGAGTCTTGCAATAGCCGTTATTGTCGTTGCCGGATTGATGGTTGTATTATTCCCGGCGCAGAGCGATGCGCACCTGGTCATTGATTTTGGCGGCAGCCGAAGAGTTTTTGAGGGTCAGGTTATTTCCGGAATGACCGTACTGGATGCCCTAAACGCATCCGTGGTTGCCGGAGATATTCCTTTACAGTTTACAATTCAAGACGGCCAGGCGCGGATTATTGAGGTAGACGGCTATCGCAAGAGCCAGCCCGTAGAGGTTTTCCTAAACGGCCAGCAGATTGATCCGTCCAGCATCCACTTCTTGCCTATCAGGGCGCAGGACGAGGTTGTCATTAAGCTGATCCAAAACACTGAATGATTCGCAGGCACGAATCTGAATTTGCCCGCCGAAATCAGGACGGGTTTACGCTTATTGAAATGCTTGTAGTTATAAGCATAACGGCGCTTATGACGGGGTTTCTTATTGCCCAATTTTCCCACTCTCAAACCGGGGTCAGTCAGATCACGGCTGTTATTGAGTCGGAACTACGTGATACACAGACCAGGGCGATTGCCGGGGTAAAGTTTCAATCCAAACATCGCTGCGGATACGGGGTAAAACAAATTGATGGTCACTCCTTTAGTGTGTATACAACCGCGGACGCCTCCGATACTTCAAAACCGGACTGCTCGGTGCAGAACAGGAACTATGAAGGGACCGACGTGATTGTTAGAACAGTAAGCCTGCCCGACGCCAAAATAGAGATAAAAGATCTAGGTCAACCGTATATTTTCAGGGATATATTTTTTGAACCGCCTTTAAGCAAAACATACATAAACAATGACGGTAGCGCCAGTGCTGTTGCGGGAAGGATAACGATTGGTGCGCAAAGTGTTACCTGCACATCGAACCCAGGCTCATGTAAATCAATCTGTATTTATTCATCCGGCAAGATGGAAACGGTTGTTGGGGTTTCCTGTCCATAAAAAATGCGCAATCAAGCAACGAGAAAACCTAATAGTGGATTTACCTTGGTAGAGGCCCTGGTTTCTCTTACCGTGTTAACGGTGGGTCTTGTTGCGGGTTATGCCGCTGCCGTTTCATCCGCTGGCCTTGCGTCCTCCATCAGAAACAACGTCGTAGCGACAAATTTAGCCCAAGAGGGTGTGGAGGTTATCCGTGCAATTCGGGATAATAACTGGTTTTCGGGTGTTGTATTTGATGTTGGGCTTGCGCCCGGGGAATATGAAGTTACCTACAGAAGTTTACCGGCCCTAAGTTCTTATAAGGATAGATATATATATATTAAAGACGGGGGAGTCTATCAATATAATCTTGTCGGCGTGGAGGACGGCCAAAAGACGCCGTTTAAGCGGAGGATAACAATTTCCAAACCGTCACTCGTAGAATTAAAAGTTGTCAGCGAGGTAACTTGGAGTTATCGTGGCCGAAATCGCAGCGTATCGCTGGAATCCCATTTATTTGATTGGGCACTACCATGATTTCACACTTAAGCAACAATATTAATAAGTGGCGCAAGTTGCTCGGCTTTACCCGCCAGGGTTTTGTTCGCCGAAATCAAGGCGGGTTTACTATTGTTGAGTTTCTGGTAACAGCAGTTGTATTTTCCATAATAGTTATCGGCGCTGGCGGAATTTTTATTGAGGTGCTTAAAATCCAGCGCCGCGGCATTGAAGCCCAGAAAATCCAGGAAAACATACAGTTCGTCTTAGACACGATTTCAAAAGAAATCAGGGTCAGCCAGGTTGTCGGCGGCCAGAACACAGACTGCATTACAACCTTTGCAAGTTCGCTTGACATAATTCACCCCGAAAGCGGTTCTATCACGTATGGCATGACCGGTGGCGTGGTTCAAAGAACCGGCGGAGGGGCAACCACAAACCTTACCGGGTCGGATGTTGAGTTTTCTAGATTCGCGTTTTGTATTCAGTATTCCGATATAGATGATAAGCAGGCTCGCGTTACTATCCTTGCCCAGGCCAGACCGATTTTTGGAGTTTCGGACCCCGCCCTGGTTTTTGATATTCAGACGACGCTTTCTTCTAGAGATCTGACCGTTGAACTTCAAAATTGACCATGAAAAACCAACGCGGTTCAATAATCATATTTTCAGTCATCATATTAACGGTTGTTACTGCCGCGACGATGACACTTACGGCTATTTTTGTGCCCAAAATAAGAACTGTGGGGGAAACCATTAACTCCGCAGTTGCTATTTATTCGGCTGATTCTGCCGCTGAAATGTGTCTCTATGAAGCCCGCCAGCAACCGACCACAAAAAACCCAAGACCGTTGATGACAAATGGGGCCACCTTTACAATTGCCAGCCTTTCCGCCAGCCCGCTTGATATAACCCCTGACTGTACTATTCTTGGTTCTGGATCCTTTGAATTTAGGGCCGTCGGGACATACAATGGCGTTTCCCGGGCCCTTGAGCTAACTCAGTAACACAAGCTTGTGAATATTTCTGAAGCAAAACAACGGATTATAAAGCTCCGAGAGGTGATTAATTATCACCGCTATTTATATCACGTAGAAAACCGCCAAGAGATGTCAGATGATGCGCTGGACTCGCTAAAAAAAGAGCTTTTTGATTTGGAACAGAAATTTCCCAGCCTTATAACTCCTGATTCGCCGACCCAACGTGTTGCCGGCAAGCCGTCCGAGGGGTTTGTGAAAGTAGAACACCCCGGGAGAATGATATCTTTGAACGATGTTTTTTCAGAACAGGATTTTAAAGATTGGCTTAATCGCTTGGAAAATTTTCTTGGCGAACCGTATTCAGGAAGCTTCTACTGCGATCTCAAAATGGACGGTCTCGCCATTGAGCTGGTGTATGAAGAGGGAGCTTTAGTACAGGCTTCCACGCGTGGAGACGGACTTGTTGGTGAAGATGTGACCCAAAATATTAGAACTGTTGAGGCGGTTCCGCTCCGATTGTCTCCCTACGGTAGATCTCCCGCAGGGAGACGGGATGATAAGTTTAAGATTCCAAAAAAGCTTATTGTCCGCGGTGAAGTATTCCTGACCAAGAAAGAATTGGCGCGTATTAATCGGGAACAGAAAGCCAAAGGTGGAAAGTCGTACGCCAACCCTCGCAATCTGGCCGCCGGAACCATTCGCCAACTAGATGCCAAGATTACCGCCGACCGCAAACTTTCTTTTTACGCTTATAGCATAGTGGGGAGCGACGGTTCATATGGTGACGGCTTTAAATCTCATGATGCGGAATATAAGGCGCTTCGTAAATGGGGAATTGGTGTAAATCCTCATGGACGTGTATTAGATACTCTGGATGGAGTTTTTAAATTTTACAACGAATGGCAGGCTAAGCGTGATGCTTTAGATTACGAATTTGACGGCACGGTCATCTCCGTAAACGACAACGCTATATATAGGAAGAGTGGAATTATCGGAAAATCTCCGCGCGGGGCCATCGCTTTTAAATTTGCCGCCCGCGAAGCTGAGACAATCATAGAAGATATTATTGTTCAGGTCGGACGTACCGGAGTTTTGACGCCGGTAGCTGTTTTACGACCGGTTCACATTGGCGGGACGACCGTTTCTCGTGCCACGCTTCATAATCTGGATGAAATAAACCGTCTTGGAGTCAAAATCGGCGACACGATTATTGTTGGGCGCGCCGGGGACGTCATCCCGGATGTCAAAAGAGTTTTGGTTGAACTTCGCACCGGTAAAGAAAAAGATTTCAAAATGCCGAAAAAATGCCCGGTGTGCGGCCAGCCAGTTACGCAAATTGAGAGTCAGGTTGCTTTTCGGTGTGAAAATACCGATTGTCCCGCTCGTCAGCGGGAAGCAGTCTACCATGCTATTGGCCGCAAAGCGTTTGATATGGACGGTGTTGGCCCTAAGGTTATTGACCAGCTCATGGATGCCGGGCTTATTATTAATGTGGCGGACCTATTTATCCTGACTAAAGAAGACTTTCTTAATCTTGAGCGGTTTGCGGACGTGTCTGCGCAAAATGCAGTTGATGCGATCGCCGCTCGGCGCAAAATATCTTTTGCACGGTTTATCATCGCTCTCGGTATCCCGAATGTGGGCGAAGAAACCGCTATTGTCTTGGCACGCCAATTCCGCACCCTCGACAAACTCGCCGGCATAACCGTTGATGATTTACAGAAGGTTCCCGATGTCGGTCCGATTGTCGCGCAGAGTATTAGCGACTGGTTTAAAAAGCCTTACAATAAAAAGTTCCTGGATAAATTTAAAAAAGCTGGGATTATAATTACGCCGGAAAAAGGCTCCGCGCCGGGCACTGGCAAGCTCGCGGGAAAAACCTTTGTGATAACCGGCACCCTTGAAACAATGTCCCGCGACGAGGCGCAAGATAAAATCCGCGCCTTGGGCGGCGACACTTCCTCATCCGTTTCAAAAGAAACAGACTATGTCGTAGCCGGAGAAAACCCGGGTTCTAAATATGATAAAGCCCAAAAGCTTGGGGTAAAAGTACTCACCGAGCAGGCATTCGTGCAGTTGTTGACGAAGTAATAAGGAAGGCGTATAATATAATTGTACTGGCAATCCCGCCAGAGTACCTTAAAGAAGTATCGCCGCATCATGCGGCTCTTCGTCTAGTAGACGGAGAAACAATCCCGACTAATAGTCGGAGGAGAAACACAGTGGAAGCAACGATGAAGTATGCGAACCTCAATCTCGGAACCATCGAGGCAACCTTCAACATCCTCGGAGGAATCGAGGGCGCCGCCCGGTTGCGTAGGGGTGAACTGGTTCTAGCCGAGGCGCAGCCGAAGCCCGAACCTGCTCCCGAACCCCCGTTGGACTTCCTCGTCCGCGTGGATAGCTCGGCAAAGCCGAGCTATCCCGACTGGTTCAAGGAGTTGGAACATCCCGAGCTGGAGTGCTCGGGCCCTGCGGAGTACGACCTCCAGTCGGGCGTGGAGCAGTGGCTCCACGACGACCAGAAGACGGGTGTCGTCAGCGGCGGTACCATCTACAAGCGTCTGAAGAAGGACGACGCTCTGGCCAACCAGCTCGGTCTCAGCGACCTGCTGGCCATCCAGAAGATGGGCATCGGCGTCTTCCGCGCCCTGTTCAAGGGCAAGGCCGTCTTCGGCTGGAAGAGCGTCGTGCGGCACCGCCACGGCGGCCTGAGCGCCCCGTATCTCTGCGAGGACGGCGACTCGGTCGTGGTGAGCTGGCTCTGGTTGCACGACGGCTGGGACTCCAGCGGCCCCGCGCTTCGCTTCCGCAAGTAGCACTCTGGGCTTGAGGCACTATGGTCTTTTTGACACTTTGCCCCTTGCCCTTGCGTTCGCGTTTTTTTTGCACTCTCACTTGTGTGTGGGTGGTGCAGTAGAACGCATCATTCACACACAAGTGAGTTGTTGGATTATTCCACGCTCACTTGTTTTCTTTTTATATTAAAAAACCTTGTTATACTAAATGTGGCATTAGGTGAATATACGGGCGATTACGGTTTCCCGCTACCGAGACCAGTATCCATATACCCAGAATATTTGCGACCAGGGTTTCAAATAGTGTGGTGTATGTAGCACTTCATAAAAAATGAATATACTTGGTATGGGATTTTAGGGCATTACTATGCCAAATGCGATACAGCCCCAAGAGCATTCAAAGGGCAGTGGAATAGAGGAAGTCCCATACATTTCGTGCAGAACCGCAACGGCAACCTGAACGTCCCGTATCTCTACGAGAACGGCGACAAGGTCGTGGTGAACTGGAACTGGCTGGACAACGACCGGAACTCCAACAACATTTCTCCCCCTCGTTGGGGGAGTTTTGCTTTGGCCTACGGAGCCTTGGCGGAGGAGGCTTTTGTAAGCTGTCCGTTCCACTACTGGTGTTTTGAAACACTGCAACGGCTATGGTATTGTGAAGAAAATCAATGAGCAACTTGGAAAAAGTTAAGAATTTATCCTGGCCGGAAGTTTTTGAAATCTGGCACAAGACCGAAGCGCCGCTTGAGCACTGGCAAAAACTTTGGAAAGAAAAAGGATTTACGTCCTGGGAAGCATGGCGCCAAGCCACACATGCAAATTTGCGCGGACAAGAACTTTCTTGGGGGCTCTATAAAATTCAAAATTCGGCTGATGAAATTCCAAACTGGCGAGGCGGCATGTTTCACGCTTGGGCAAAGTGGTTTTACCCAGTTTTATCAGAACAACCCCCACGGCTAAAAGATCTTGTGGCGCATCCGGGGATCAGTAATCACTGGTATGTGCGAGAGATCTCAAAAAACTTTCCGACCGAAACAACCATAACCACGATTCGTTTTAAGAATGGGGATCTTATGGTGGTTGAGGGAATGCACCGCTGTTGTGCTATTGCGGTGGCCGCACATAATCAAACTCCGCTTAATTCAAATATTACTGTTGCTGTTGCCGACTGGCCTTTTGATGACCCACCGCGACTTGGTTTGGGTTGGGATAATAAATAACAGAGGCTACCTCGGGAACGCTTTTTTATTGGTAAAATCTGTGCTAGTTTGGATTATTATGCTGACCGATAAAGAGGTACAACACATTGCCAAACTGGCTCGCATAGAGCTGACATCCGAAGAGGAAGACCGTATGAAACGCGATCTGTCTTCAATTTTGGGCTACATTGATCAGCTCAACAAAGTGGACACTGATGCGGTTGAACCTCTCTACCAGACAACGGGTTTGGTGAATGCGACGCGGGCGGATGAACACTTAAACTCTTTCCCCATGGATGAGCGGCTCAATGAACGCCTTGTCGGGCAGGCTCCGCACAAAAACGGGCGGTATATAAAGGTAAAGGAGGTTTTGAAAGCAAAATGAAGCGGAATCTCGGACACACAATTCGCTCGGCGCACGATGGGATAACAAAAGGTGACTTTACCACCAAGGATTTGCGCGCCGAATACCTTGCTAAGATTAAGAACCACAACCCAGAACTGAACGTCTATCTTTCGGTTTTTGATGAAAATACACTAACCACTAAACCCTCTACCCTAAACCCTGATGCCATGCTTGCGGGGATTCCCTGCGCAATTAAAGACAACACACTTATTGAGGGCACCATAACGACCGGTGGTTCAAAGATTCTTGAAAACTATACCGCGGCCTACGATGCGACCGTTATTTCAAAATTAAAGAATGCTGGCGTGACATTTTTGGGAAAAACAAACCTGGACGAGTTTGCGATGGGTTCGTCCACGGAAAATTCCGCCTACGGCCCCACAAAAAACCCGCTTGATCCCACAAGAGTTCCCGGGGGATCTTCGGGCGGTTCGGCAGCCGCGGTTGCGGGCGACCTTGCGGTGTTTGCGCTCGGCTCAGATACCGGCGGTTCCATTCGCCAGCCTGCGGCGCTTTGCGGCGTGGTTGGATTGAAGCCAAGCTACGGCCGCGTGTCGCGCCATGGATTAATTGCAATGGCATCTTCACTTGATCAGATCGGACCGCTTACTAAAAATGTTGAAGATGCCGCGATTGTACTGAACGCCATCGCCGGACATGACAAATTTGACTCCACCACGGTTCCTGACGAGGTACCCGATTTTACCGCAGGCCTGAACGGAGACATCAAGGGTTTGCGCGTTGGAGTTCCTAAGGAATACTTCGGAGAAGGACTTTCGGCAGAGGTTAGAGAGAAGGTGTTGGAGGGAATTGAGGCTCTTAAAAAGAGGGGAGCAGAAATTATTGATATCTCTCTTCCGTATTCAGAATATGCCCTAGCGGCCTACTATATAGTTATGCCCTGTGAGGTGTCTGCCAACCTTGCCCGTCTGGATGGTATCCGTTACGGCCACTCAACCCGCAACGCAGAGAATTTTTTGGAAGTCTACACAAAATCCCGTGCCGAAGGGTTCGGCCCGGAACCGCGCCGAAGAATCATGCTTGGCGCTTATGCTTTGTCGTCCGGCTATTACGATGCTTACTATTTGCGTGCCCAGAAAGTCCGTGCGCTTATCCGGCGCGATTTTGAAGAAGCATTTAAAAATGTAGATGTCATCGTTGGTCCGACTTCTCCCACCACAGCGTTTAAGATAGGAGACAAATCTTCTGACCCGCTTTCAATGTATCTTGCGGATATTTACACTGTTGCAATCAACTTGGCCGGGGTGCCGGCAATTTCGGTACCGTGCGGCCTGGGTAAAGAAACAAATTTGCCGGTCGGATTTCAGATTATCGGCAAAATGTTTGACGAAGAAACTATCCTCCGTGCCGCCTACGCCCTAGAGCAAGAAATTAAATGATTGAATACGGTCCAATCCTTGAGCGTCTCACTTCTGATTTATACAACGTCGCATCCGTTGGTGTCGGCGAGTATCAACTTGGGCGAATAAGCGATTTTATTCCGTCGGAAACAATTAATAGCGTAGTTCCGGTCATTAAAACCATTTCTTTTATCGCAACGATTATTATGGCCTTGGCTATTATAATCATAAAAAAGAAGGGGATGACTCCCGCCAGGCCAAAAGAGGCTACGGTCAACCCGATTATTGAAGAAACTCCCAGCCTTCCTATTACGCAGAAAGCTTCTCCAGGCGCCATGACTGCTCGTTGGGAAGAAATCCTGCGCCACCTTACTACAAACGTGGAGGCTCAATGGCGATTTGCCCTGATAGAGGCCGACAAACTGGTGGAAGATATCCTTCGTCGGGCTGGTTTTCCTGGCGATACAATGGGTGAGCGGCTTATGAATATTCAATCAGGGCAACTCCAGACAATAGATGGGTTGTGGGAAGCCCACAAGCTTCGCAATCGGATTGCCCATGACCTAAACTACTTTCTACGATATACTGAAGCGAAGCGCGCAATCGGACAATTTGAGGCAACCCTGCGTGAACTAAGCGCGCTATGATTATGAAACTTCCTTGGTATAAAAACCGATTTCTTGGCATTGGTCTTGGCGTGCTTCTCTTTATTGTGATTGTAACCGTCGGTTACCACATAGCTTATGCCGGACGAATATGGCCCGGGGTAAGGCTGGGGGATTTGTCGGTGGGGGGCATGACTCGCCAATCTCTGCGGGCGATTATCTTGGATAGGGTGGAGAGTCTGCAAAATAATGGTCTTCCGATACAGGCGGAAGACAGGGTTGCGGCGATTTCATTGGATAATATAGAAGCCGATGTTGTCCCAGAGCGATTGGCTGATCAGGCGTGGAGTTACGGAAGAAGCGGTTCCTGGTTGCGCCAGCTTGGCCAAAGAATTACTTCGCCTTTTACAAAACCGGTTTTGGAAGCAAGTATTTCATTTGATTCGCTTGCTCTTCGCGACCAAATAGATGTTGTCGCCGAACAGCTTGATATAGCGCGCAAAGACGTGCGCCTGGCCGTTAGCGGAACTCAAGTTAAAATTTTATATGATACCCAACCCGGCAAGGTGATTGATCGTGAGTCTGCGGAGGCGACACTCGTGGGTGCGCTTTTAAACTTAAGAACCCAGGCAACGGCGCTGGCTGTCCAGGACGACATTCCTTTTGTAAACGCGGAAACCGCTCCCGAGGCGCGCAAGACAGCGGAAAGAATGATTTCTGCGCCCTTAATTCTGGCGTGGGATGACGGAGGAGTCACCATATCTCGCCAGGAAATAGGCAAATGGATAATATCGGGCGCTGACGGGGATAAGCTTATAGCGTTGCCCGACAAGCGTGAAATAAGCGCCTATGTTACGACTGTCGCCGCCCGCGCAAACATCGCCTTCCAGAAGCCCAAGCTGGTAATTGGTGATGACGGCAAGGTCATTGAATTTATACCGCCTCGTTCAGGCCGGGTTCTGGATGAAGATAAAGCCATTAGTGAAATAATATCCGAACTTGAGCGCCGTGCCGGAGGCAAATCTCCGCTGGCTTCAATTTCTCTAACGTTTGAATCCGGACAAACCGACGCAAATCAAATTGACCCTACGTTTGGCATCACGGAGCTTATCGGAAAGGCGACAACTACGTTTGACGGCAGTCCTAACAATCGCATTAGTAATATTAAAAACGGAGTTCGTTTCTTAAGCGGGTCTATAATAAAACCCGGCGAAGAGTTCTCAACCGTCAAAACGTTAGGAGTTATAGATAACACCACCGGTTACTTGCCGGAGTTAGTTATCAAGGGGGACCAGACGATACCGGAATTTGGGGGCGGACTTTGCCAAGTTTCAACAACCCTATTTCGTGCTCTGCTTAATGCGGGCTTGCCCGTAACCGCCCGCCGCAGCCACTCTTATCGTGTCAGCTACTACGAGAAAGACGGCGCCGGGCGGTGGATCGGTCCTGGCCTTGACGCTACGGTTTATGAGCCTAATCCTGACTTAAAGTTTAGAAATGACACCGGCCACCCGGTTCTTATCTACGGTTATGTCCAGGGGACACGCGTGACATTTGAACTTTACGGAACCAAAGACGGCCGTACTTCGCAGGTTATCGGTCCGAAGATAATTGCCGAATTTCCGGCCGGCGAACCTGTATACGTAGACACGGATACATTGCCAAAAGGAACGGTCAAACAGATAGAAAAGCCTCACCCCGGCGGTATAACCACTGCAACATACAAAATTACCTACGCGGACGGGCGCGAAAATGTCCAGGAATTCAAGAGCTCATATCGCCGATGGCCAGCCAAGTTTCTGGTGGGTACCGGGGTGGGGACATCTGGCTCTAGCCAATAATTTCCTTGTGGTATAATTAGAAGGTAATATTACGCGTGCATTTTGTACGCGACTCTAAACAA
>ERZ1292625.3863-Hain-H41-01um-R1-3863-length-11631-cov-9_pt1 | contig 11631 bp, 14 predicted proteins | sample MGYA00564400_ERZ1292625 | MGnify/ENA primary metagenome ERZ1292625 (study PRJEB36523, sample SAMEA6512639) | groundwater metagenome | collected 2019-01-08 | study: AquaDiva: Metagenomics assemblies of 32 groundwater samples
TCGAATCGAAGCGGGGTAGCCATTCGACTCCTTTCAGTCGCTCATGGCCTTCGGCTCTATAAATAATGTCGAATGTCCTGAGTGAGCGTAGCGAGTCGAAGGATGAGCAAATGTCTTATTTTGTCTATATCCTCCGCACATCTTCAGACACCCTTTACATTGGTCAAACCAACAATCTGGAGAAACGACTTAAAGAGCATCAAAATAAATCCAGTAAATCTGCAAAATATATACGTTATTTTAAATCTATTGAATTGGTTTATTATGAAAAATACTCAACCAGAGAAGAAGCAATGCAAAGGGAATATCAATTAAAACGGTGGTCTCGAGCTAAAAAAGAGGCATTGATAAAAGGTGATAGAATAACGTTAAAGAGGTTATAACCCTGAGCGAAGTCGAAGGGAATCCCTGACCCGCAGCATAAGTTTTAGTAAATTATAAAATATGAAACAACAAGTCATTGTTATACACGGCGGAACGACATTCGAAAGCTATGAGGATTATATTTACTATCTTAAAAACAAGGAGATTAGCTTAGATAAATTAAAATTAAAGAAGGATTGGAAAGATACTCTTGAAGAAAAATTGGGCGAAAATTTTGAAGTATTATTTCCGCGAATGCCCAATGGAACTAATGCGCGTTATAAGGAATGGAAGATTTGGTTCGAACGAATCATTCCATTGTTTAACAACAATATCATTTTCATCGGACATTCCCTTGGTGGAATTTTCTTAGCAAAGTATTTTTCTGAAAATACCATTTCAAAAAAAGTCAAAGCGACAATATTAATTGCGGCACCTTTTGATGATGAGAAAAGTGGAAAATCGCTAGCCGGTTTTAAATTATTTTCCTCACTTGAAAGATTTTCCAAACAGGGAGGAAAGATTTATCTGATACAAAGCAAAGATGATCCAGAGGTTCTATTTGAGCAACTTGAGAAATATAAACAAGCCTTACCCAATGCCAAAACACTGATTTTTAACGATAGGGAGCATTTCAAGCAAGAAACATTTCCTGAAATTATTAAATTAATTAGAAACCTTTAGTTATAGGCATAGAAGGGCTCTAGACCGACCCGATCGGCAAAAATGATTAAAAAGTATTATCACCAAAAGCTTATACGAGATAAAATTCCGGAAAAGATTAAAGAAGCTGGTGGGGATTATGAAGTTAGGATTTTAGATGGGAAAGAGTTTGAAAAAGAGTTAAAGAAGAAACTGGTTGAAGAATCAAAAGAACTTTCAAAGGCTCCAAAAGAAGAACTTCTTAATGAACTTGCCGATGTTTTGGAGTTAACAAAATCTATTGCATCACATTTCAAAATTCATTTTTCTAAAGTAGAAAAGTTTCAGGAAGAGAAAAGAGACAAAAGAGGTGCATTTAAGAAAAAATTATTTCTTGTTTGGTCAACTGGTAAAGCAGGAAAGTGAAAGGCTCTAGACAGGTTTACTCGGGGGTAAGGGGGTTAGCTTCTTTTGATAATGAGCGAGTTGACAGATCTAAACGTCTCGTGTTAACTTTAAATATTAATGAAGAAACTGTTTAACAAAAGAGTTCAGGGATTCATTTCTTTTTTGCCTCTCCTTGTTGTTGCATTTCTGGTAGTTTCCGTCTTCGCGGTTTACAGTCAAAATAGGGATTCTTCGGCTGTTCCAAAAAATGTTCTTAGTGAGTCGGATAATAAAGGTGAGGGTTCGGAAACGGAAAATGAAACTCCGGAGTTGGCGGAGACATCGGAACCTGAGGAAACACCTGAACCTGCTGAATTTGAAGAGGAGAAGGAAGTTGAAGTTAAAGAAGGGACGGGCGAATCAAAAATTAAAATAAGAAGTGGAAAAAATAAATTTGAATTTCAACAGGAGGGGGCAAAGTTTAGCGTTGAAAGCAATTTCCCTCTTTCGGTTAATCCTGCCACAAGAGAACTTACAGTAACTACTCCAGCCGGCAGTAAGGTTGTTGCTGTTTTGCCTCAGCAAGCAATTGACAACATGCTCGCAACCGGAATAGTTACCACAACAACCGGGGTTGATCTCAAAACGGAGCCGGATGGAAGTTTAACTTACAATATTAATGGAACCAAAAATAAAAAATTGTTAGGTGTCTTTGATGTAGCCATTCCAAAGAATTTGATTGTTTCCGCTCAAACAGGACAGGTGTTAACTGTTAACCAATCAATATTCGCCAAAATCTTAGATTTTCTTTCAATCTAGACTTCAATATAAAAAAATATTTGTTTAGTATTTTTTTAATTTCATCTTCTTTGATCTTTTTGGTAAGATGTTTATATTAGTTTGAGCATGAATTCAAACCATAATCTTCCAACTCCTCCCAGATTTTGGAGTTCTATTGGTCCTTCGTTTATTCTTCTTGGTTTGGCTTTGGGTAGCGGCGAACTTATTATGTGGCCGTACCTTTCGGCTGTGTGGGGGATGGGTTTATTGTGGGGAGCTCTTTTGGGAATTTCTTTTCAATATATTCTTAACACCGAGATTATGCGCTACAGTTTAGCTAGAGGTGAAAGTGTTTTTGTCGGTTTAAGAAAGATGGCTCCTTGGCTGCCTGTCTGGTTTATTCTTTCTACTTTTATCCCCTGGTCTTTACCCGGTTTTTCTTCGGCCTCCTCGCAAATATTTGCCAATATCTTCCGCATCCCTGATGCCAAAATTCTGGCAATTATTCTCCTATTGCTTACAGGGGTTGTTCTCACACTTGGTAAAACTCTTTATCACACCATGGAATTTCTCCAAAAAGCGGTTATTGTTATTGGTTTACCCTTTATTATTATTTTAGTTGTTCTTATTACCAAACGGATTGATTGGATAGAAACAGGTCTGGGTTTAATCGGTAAGGGGCAAGGCTGGTGGTTTTTTCCACCGGGGGTTGCTTTAGCTTCTTTTCTTGGTGCTTTTGCCTATTCAGGTGCCGGCGGTAATCTTAATTTTGCCCAGTCCTATTACATTAAAGAGAAGGGTTTTGGTATGGGTAAGTTTACTGAAAAAATTACTTCACTTTTTACTCCGGGCAGCAAAGTTATAAAAATTGAAGGTTCAACCTTTACCGATAATAGCGAAAACTTTACCCTATGGAAAAAGTGGTGGCGCTTGGTTTCCGCAGAACACTTTATTGTTTTTTGGTCCATTGGTCTCATTACAATTATTCTTTTGTCTATCTTGGCAAAAAGCTTAGTTTTTGGTAATGCATCCCAATCCGGCATTGATTTTCTTTACCAACAGAGTTCAGTTTTGATTTCCCGAATTGGTCCGGTTTTTGGTATAGGTTTTCTTATTGTTGCCGCCCTGATGCTATTTTCTACACAAATTGGAGTGCTTGAATCTTCCTCGCGGATAATTTCCGAGAACTTTCTTTTGATTTCCTACAAACCGGGTTTTACCGCTAATCCCTCACTTGCTTTTTATGTTGCTCTTTGGGGGCAGATTACTTTTGGTATTATTATTTTACTTCTCGGTTTTCAGGAACCGAGATTTCTTCTTACTCTAAGCGCAGTTCTTAATGCTGTTGCTATGATGTTTGCTTTTCCCTTGGTCTATTTTCTTAATCGAAAAAATCTTAAAACCCGTTATCGAGCATCTCTTCCTGCCCAATTTTTCTTTATTTTAGGATTTGTTTTCTTTGTAGTCTTTGTTGGAATGACACTAAGCAACCTTTTCCTGTAACTTCTTAAATCCACCCAAGGTTTACTAAATAAAATACAAAAATTATTAATAAAAAGACCCCGTATCTTTTCGGAATATTTTTTCCACGATACCTTTTAAGAATGAATATGAAAAAACCTGTAACAAAAAGCATTGCCACCCAGTCTTTTACAGCTATTCCGTTTTTTCCGTACAATAAATTAATAAGCCCTCCGATTAGAAGAAGGTTGTAAATATTACTTCCCAAGATATTTCCCAATGTTAATTTAGCCTGGTGCTCTTCTTGGCTGAAGATAGTTGTTAAAAGTTCCGGTAATGAAGTTACGATTGCCGTTAAAGATAAACCAATGACAGTTGTTGAAATTTTTGTAAGGAAAGAAAACTCTTCAATTGCTGAAACCGCCATTAAGCTGCCTACTATTATACCCACAATTAAAAGGATGGGTATAATTAAGATAGACGGATTAATGTTAATTTTTTGTTTTTTTACAAACATTTTTCTATCCTCGTTTTTCCTTCCCGATACTCCCATGACATCCTCCCCGCTCTAAAGAGCGGGGTTTCCCTCCAAAGGAGGATGACATATCAGCGTTCAATTCATCTCCGCAGTAAACTGCGGAGTGTTCTTGAATGCTGTTATAAAATACTCAACAATAGTAATTAATATTGCAGAACTTATTAAAATCAAACCTGAAATTCTTGCCGGCACTTGTGTTAATTGAAGAACAACAAACAAAATTGTTGCTGCCAGTAAAAACATTGAGTTTCTTTGAGTTTTTGATGTTCCAACCCTTAGCTTGCCAATTAAAATTCCTATTGCAAAAACAAAAAGAATATTTACCATATTTGATCCGACGATATTTCCCATTGCCAAACCGACATCTTGTTTAACTAAGGCTGTTAAGGAAAAAGACAGTTCGGGCAACGAAGTTCCAATTGCAACAATGGTAAGACCTATTATCAATGGAGAGATTTTAAGAGCAAGTGAGATTTTTTTAGCGTAATTTACCAGAAACTGAGTAGATATAAGAAGAATTAAAGAACCTGCAAAAAATTTAATTAATATTTCCAGCATGTATCTTGTTCATTATGCCAGATTTTCAGCCGAAAATACTAGAATTATCGAAATTACCAAAACTATTATTTGCTATTTTAGGGCTTTACTGGTATACTAATTTCTAGGTTTTTTAAGATTAAGGTACCCCAAGTATATTTACTTTTATTTGTATCTTTTTCTTCACTAGCATTAAATTTCTTATTTTTTAACCATATGTATTACAGAAAAATTAAATCTTTTGATCCTTCTTTTGTTATAAACACTCCTTCTAAAATCGGGAAAACGCCCGAGTATATAATTACCCATGAATTTAGCGATTTTGTAATTGACGAACAGCTTAAAAGAAATATTTACGAAAAAGGGTATAAAACCCCTACTCCAATTCAAGATCAGGCAATAGTCCCTCTTCTTGAAGGACGCGATTTGATTGGAATTGCTAATACCGGAACCGGAAAAACTGCCGCCTTTTTGATTCCCTTAATCGATAAGATCGTAAAAAACCCAAGAGAACAGGTTTTAATTATTGCTCCTACCCGCGAACTGGCTGCGCAAATTAGAGATGAATTCGTTTCTTTTTCCAGGAATTTAAGGATTTATTGTGCGCTTTGCATAGGAGGAGCCGCTATGGCAAGACAGATCCGGGACCTTCGCTATAATCCCAATTTTGTTATTGGGACTCCGGGAAGAATTCAGGATTTACTTAGGTCAAGATATCTTAATTTATCTAATTTTAGATCAATTGTTCTTGATGAGGCAGACCGTATGGTTGATATTGGTTTTATGGCTGATATTAAATACATTATTTCCCTGCTTCCTAAAGTCCGTCAATCTTTGTTTTTCTCGGCCACAATTGACGGAAAAGTACGGGAAATTTTAAATAGTTTTGTCCAAAATCCCATAACAATCTCGGTCAAAACCGGGGATACCGCAGAAAATATTCAGCAAGAGGTGGTTAGAGTAATTGACAGAGAGAAAAAAATTGAACAGCTCCACGAACTTTTAATTCAAAAAGAGTTTGAAAAAGTACTTTTATTCGGCCGAACCAAACACGGTGTACAAAAGCTTTCCGACGAGCTTGTTAAAAGAGGATTTAGAGCAGATGCAATCCATGGAAACAAAAAGCAAAATCAAAGAATAAGGACTTTAGAAAAATTCAAAAACAATCAAATTCAAATATTAATCGCAACGGACGTTGCTTCCCGCGGACTCGATATTTCCAACGTCAGCCATGTTATTAATTACGACCTTCCCGAATCATATGATGCCTATATTCATAGAATTGGCAGAACCGGAAGAGCTGATAAAAAGGGTATAGCCTTAACTTTTGTTGGTTAAATCTGTTATAATAAAATTATATATACAAAATATACAATAAATGAACTTGCAAGTGTCTTATTTAAAAAGGGCGGACATGTAAATAAGTATTATCTTCAGGAGTGGAATAGAAATAAACACGCAGTCGTTTTTCTTAAAAGCTGGTTTGCAGGTAAAAATATCCGCGAAGCACTTCTCAAAGCTCTTCTTTAAAAAATTCAATTTCTCTTAATACTGCATCGTTCCAGCCACTGGGAAGAAGGTTATGATCTGCCCTTGGGTATTTGAAATAGGAAACATCAATATTATCTTCTTTTAGTGTATTAACCAATTCATCTGTCCAGAAAGGAAGAACTTCCTCATCCGCTGTTCCCTGATGAATTTGAATCGGCGCTTTTATCCAGTTGTGGTAATTAGCTGGAGAAAAAAGTTCCGAATCATAATCTTTTTCAAAAATCGCAAGCGACTTGCGTATGGCTTTTCCGTGATCATCTGTTTCATCTGTATAAAAAAGAATTGAGTAGGGAAAAGGTTTTGAAACAGGGGCCCACAATACTGTAGGATAATTAACACCGCTAATTGCAAGTGTAGATAGAGCAATATGACCTCCATTGCTATGTCCCCAAATTCCTATTTTAGCTATATCCGCACCAATATTTTTTAGAGAAGAAATCGATGAAAGAAGGGTTAATGCGGTTACATAGGTTTGGAATCTGTCTTCAAATAAAGTTGCCGATGGACTTGCCGATTCTCCATAACCTAAAAAATCAGGAGCCAAAGTAATGAATCCATTTTTGGCTAAGACTTTTGCAGAAGGTTGAGTACCCGCTCCCGGTTTATATGTTTCTTTAGGTATATAGCCTCTGAACATAACAATTACGGGATAGTTTCCTTCACCTTTAGGAATATTAGCAAGGCCGCTTATTTTTAAAAAGTTTAGACTATCAGGTTTTTCAGGAACTTCAAAGTAAAAAATTTGGGAAACGTAATCATTTGTTTCATCTATCTTTTCCCCAAATGTAATTTTAGATTCCGGAAACTTTGTATTTTTTAAGTTTTCAAAAGTGTATTTAAGAAGGGGTTTGGGTATCTCTTTCGGTTTTTGTCTGCTTTTAAAATAAATAAATGAACCCACAGCTCCTGCTAAAAAGACAATAATAGAAAGGGAAATAATAACCGTTTTTCTCATCAGTTAGCTTTTGAGGCTGTTTGCGATTCGGATTTTGCGTTCGTTTTCCCTTTTTAGCTGTTCGTCTTTAATGAAGACTCTTTTCTTTGCTTCATTAGAAAGAACTTTTTCAACCAATTTTTGACAGTCTTTATCGGGACAGGACATTTCCCGCGAGATCACGTAAGAACTTCCCACTTTTTCTTTTTGGGATTTGACAACAATCCTTTCCTTGCCGCAACGGCTGCATTTATTGCTCATTATTATTTACCACCTTCCGCCTCCGCCTCTTCCTCCAGAAAACCCTCCTCTTCCTCCTCTTCTATCTCCTCCAAAATCTCTTCTTGGTGCCCTTTCTTCTAGTGGGCGGGCTTCCTGAACAATAATTCTTCTTCCTTCTACTTCAGTATCACTAAGTTCCTTAATAGCTTTGTCTGCATCAGCGTCGTTTTCAAATTCCACGAAAGCAAAACCTTTGCTTTGTTGTGTAAATTTATCGACGATAATCTTTGCAGAAGTAACTTTACCTATTTTTCCAAACAGGTCCGCTAAAGTAGCATCAGTTAAACTCCAAGGAATTCCGCCTACAAATAATCTTTTTGCCATTCTTTACTCACCACCTATCTTTTTCGATGTTTAAAGAAGGCAATTTACCTAGCCCTAAACGTATCGAATTTCAACTTAGTAAGTATTATATCATGAATTTACCCAAAAAACTCAACAAAGACTATTGACTTCGGTAATTGTTTGGTCTAACTTGGACATATGACCTTGACGCAAATAGCGATTTTCAGGGGACAGGAAGTAAGAAGAGAAATTCATAATAATGAATGGTGGTTTTCTGTTATAGATTCGATAAAAGTTCTTACGGGTACTGATAGGCCAAGAAAGTATTGGAGTGATTTAAAAACGAAATTAATCAAAGAAGGTTATCGTGAAGTGTCCGATAAAATCGGACAGTTGAAGTTAAGAGCTCCAGATGGAAAATTAAGGGAAACAGATTGTGGAAATACCGAAACAATTCTCCGTATTGTGCAATCAATTCCTTCTCCAAAAGCAGAACCCTTCAAAAGATGGCTTGCAAGAGTTGGATATGAAAAAATTTAGGAAGGATGCGAAAGAGGCAGGTGGAGTTGCGGGAAGGGCAAGAAAAGATCTAGAAAAAAGACTTAAAAGATCAATTGTCACAAAATCCAACTTTCTTCCTCGAAAAAAGAATTAAATTAAACTACAATAACTCTTACCTACCGGCTTTTGCCGGCCAAGCTTTGCTTTTGCTGAAGGCACAAGATTTTCTTATGTTTGACGAGGTTATTTTTGATCTTGAGACAAAGAGTTTTTTTGTGGAGGATGGCAAGTTTGATCCCTCCCGCTTTGGAGTGTCCGTCCTCTCTTTGTATCATCGGAAACTTGACGAGTTTTTCAAGGAAATAGAGGGGGAGACATTAAGTTTTTGGGAAAAGGACTTTTCCAATATGTGGAAGATTTTTCAAAATGCAGACAGAATAATCGGATTTAATTCACTCTCCTTTGATGTTCCCGCTCTTTCGCCGTATTCACCTTCTGGTTTTTCCAAACTGCCTCACTTTGATATTTTGGATGAATTAAAGAAAAAAACAGGACATAAAACATCACTGCATAAAATTGCCAAGGCAACTCTTGGGGTTCAAAAAACCGATTCGGGGGAAAATGCAGTTTTGTATTGGGAGAAAGGAGACAAGAAAAGTCTGGAGCTTCTAAAAAAATACTGCGAAGACGATGTCAGAATCACGAAAGATATTTATGACTATGTGTTAAAAAATAAGTCTTTAAAGTTTACCGATTACTGGAATAATCCTAGGGAAATCGAAATGAATTTTTCATATATTCCAATGAAGAAGGATACTCCTCAAGCTACTTTGTTTTAAGCTATAATTATGAATAGTTAGAAGATTTTAGGGAGGAAGAGAAAGACGGCGACTAAAATAGAAACAATTGCAGAGACTAAAACACTAGCTGCCGCAACGTCTTTGGCAATTTTTGCTTTTTCCTGTTTCTCGGGACTGACAATATCGACAATTTGTTCTAATGAAGTATTAATGAATTCCGAGATGAGTACCAGCCCGATGGTAATTATTAGAATTGCCCATTCAATTGATGATAGATTCAAAACAAACCCTAAAACAATTACCAGAATCATTAGCAGAAAATGAATCTTCATGTTCTTTTCGTTTTGAAAAGCTTCTCTGACTCCGCTAAAAGCATATTTGAAACTATTAATTATGTGCATATTGGTTTACTCTTTAAGTATATACCAATGATTGAAAAAGGAATTATTGAATTTTTTGCGAGTTTTTTCCTCTGGATTATGTTTGCCGGAGTTTTTGTTCTTTGGATCTATGACGGAAAAATTAAAAAGGAAGAGGCCATTCATGCCCTTTTTGCGGGAGTTTTAGCTTGGACAATCGCCTGGATGATTAAATCTATTTTTCCTGTCGAAAGACCTTTCCAGTTAAACGGAAAGGAAGTTTTTGTTTTATTCCCGCTGACAAACGGAGCTTTCCCATCCGGCCACGCTGCCACCGCTTTTGCCATGGCTTGGACAATTTTTAAACATGACAGAAAAATGGGGACCATTTATCTTCTATCTGCTTTCGCGGTTGGAATTTCAAGGGTCTTGGCTAATGTTCATTATCCTATTGATATTGTTGCCGGAGGATTCTTGGGAATTGTTGCCTCACATCTTGTTCAGAAGATTCATTTCAAGAAGCTTTTTAAAAAATAATACTTGATTTTTAGCAGAGTAAGTTATAGACTGCTAACATGCAAACAGACGATAAATTAATTAGACAAGTTCCGGTTGTTCCCATTCGCGGTTCTGTTGTTTTTCCTCATTCGGATACACTTCTATCTTTTACCAGAAAAAAGTCCGTTATGGCAGTTAATTCCGCTTTTCAGCAGGACCGGGTTGTTGCAATTTTTGCTCAAAAAGACGTAAAGACTCAGGATCCGGATAAAGAAGATTTATATCCGATTGGAACCATAGCAACGATTACTCAAATGATGGCTACAGACGGAGAGATTCATTCACTGGTCAGGGGTCAGGCAAGAATTAGATTGGAAGAAATTGTTTCCCACGAGCCCTACCTAATCGGAAAAATTGTAGAAATTCCCGAAGATAGGGATAATTCCAGCGAGGTTATAACTTTATCATCTCAACTATCGGACCTTTTTAAGAAGGCAATTAATTTAGGCAAGCAGGTGGAAGTTGTAACCGTCATGAAGCTTATTTCGGGAGAGATTTCTCCGGTTGAAGTTGTTGATCAAATTGCGGCGGTTTTAGATATTAAATCGGAAGAGAAACAAAAAATCCTGGAAATGTTTTCACTTAAGCCAAGAATGCAGAAAGTACTTGAGCTTTTAGCCAATGAAATTAATTCGCTTGATCTCGAAAGAACAATTTCAGCTAAAACTCAAAAAAGATTTGAGGAAACAATGCGTAAAAATATCTTAAGAGAGAAGAAAAAAACAATTGAAAAGGAACTTGGGGAGGATGAGGAGGAAGAATTAAGCGAGGATGAAATTTCTGAATACAAAACTAAAATCAAAAAATCGGGAATGCCTGAAGACATCAAAAAAAGAGCCCAAAAAGAACTTAAAAGACTTTCCCAAATGTCCCCGCATAATCCTGAAAGCGGCTACTTAAGAAATTATTTAGATTGGCTTTGCGATATGCCGTGGGACAAAGTTTCACCCAATAACGTAACAATTAAGTCAGCTGTCAAGATTTTGGAAGAAAAACATTACGGAATGGAAAAAGCGAAAGAAAGAATTTTGGAATTTCTTTCGGTAATGAAGTTAAAAGAAAAGACAAAAAAGAAAGGAAAAGAAAGTCAAAATCAGCCTACCATTCTTTGTTTTATCGGGCCTCCTGGAGTCGGAAAAACTTCAATCGGGCGGTCAATCGCTGAAGCTTTAAACAGAAAATTTATAAGAGTATCGTTAGGTGGAATTCGGGATGAGGCAGAAATCAGAGGCCACAGAAGAACTTATATCGGGGCGCTTCCCGGAAGAATAATTCAGGCTATTAAAAACGCAGGAACCAAAAACCCGGTGTTTATGCTTGATGAGATAGATAAAGTAGGAAATGATTTTAGGGGAGATCCTTCCTCGGCACTTTTGGAAGCCTTGGATCCTGAACAAAATAGGGAATTTTCGGATCATTATCTGGAGGTTCCTTTTGATCTTTCAGAGGTAATGTTCATCTGTACCGGAAATATTTTAGATACAATCCCGTCTGCCTTAAGAGACAGGTTGGAAGTAATCACATTTCCTGGCTATACAGAAGAGGAAAAGTTCCACATAGCCGAAAAATTTATCTGGCCGAAGCAGACAAAGCTTCACGCAGTAGATAAAGAAAAGATATCTGAGAAATCATTAAGAGAGATTATTAATAGGT
>ERZ1292625.3864-Hain-H41-01um-R1-3864-length-11630-cov-5_pt1 | contig 11630 bp, 14 predicted proteins | sample MGYA00564400_ERZ1292625 | MGnify/ENA primary metagenome ERZ1292625 (study PRJEB36523, sample SAMEA6512639) | groundwater metagenome | collected 2019-01-08 | study: AquaDiva: Metagenomics assemblies of 32 groundwater samples
GCTTCCGCTTCGGGAAAAAGAGTGACGAAGAGGTTGATGAGGACCACCTTATGTCAGGTGATCTCGTCACTAAGTATGTCCCCTTCTCCGGGGAGCAAGCCGTCTCCATCAAGAAGGCCGAAACGAAGAGTATCTTCGGTCTCGACATCATCTTCAATGTCATTCAGGAGAAGACTCTGCCACTCAAGTCCGTCATCCGACTCGCCGACAGTAGCGCCTTCCTCTCCAGTATGATCAAGGAGAAGGTGATCGGCATTACTGGCACGGAGAGTCCAGAGTATTTCCTGAAGGGCCCGGAAGCCAACAAGAAAAAGCTTGTCAAGGCCGCCGAGAAAGTGAGCAAGGCAGCTTTCGAAGAGCTTGGCACGACCATGACAGAAGTCACCATCGCGGCCCTCGATCCCGATGAGAAGAATCGAGAACTCTTCGAGCTCGATGAGCGGAGGAAGCGTGAGGGTCAGGCTGACCTCACCAAGGCGACATTCGCGGCAAAAGCCAAGAAAAAGGACAATGACGCCGATGCCGATCGTGTCGAGCGAGTCATCAAGCCCTCAGCCGAAAACGATCGTACCGTCAAGGTGGCGCAAGCCGAAGCCTATAGGTACAACACGACGGTCACGGTTGTCGGAGCTACTCCGATGACACAGGTTCCGTAACAGCACTTTGCACCGAGGCCAGCCAGAACAATGGCTGGCCTTTTTCATACTTGACAAAATGTAATCATTTGTGCTATAATACAAAAAGACATCGGACTATGAAGTTCTAACCCTAAGGGGAGATCCTTCCATGAGAACGTTCCTCCGGAGCCTCACGGCACGGATAGCGCTCGCCATCACAAACTGGCGATCGGCTCGCAAGAAGAAGCCCAAGAAGTCCAAGTCTGGGCGCAAGTCGGGCAGGCTCCACATGATCACCCGAACCCAGTGGGTGGTGGCAATCGCCACCTTCATCGTTGTGGCTCTGATCTCACAGATGGCCTTCGGTGATACCAACTGGATGAGTTTCTTCACGAAACTCGGTCTTGTCGGGCTCGCCATCCTAGCCATCTGGCTCCTGTACAAGCTGGTGCAGAAGCCGAGCTGGCGCGAGGTGGGGAGCAAACATGCAGGTGCAGTAGCGATCTGCTTGATTGCGATTGGCGCATTCGTGCTCGTCTTTCTCTTCATTCGCAATGACATGCGAAAGAGCGAGGAAGCCGAGCGTGCTCGACAAGACCGGATCGCAGAACTTGCGAGGCCACAATACGACACGGTCGTTGCACAACAATCCACCTGGAGCGATTCCATCGCACCCGGCCCCAACAAGAGGCTCGAGTGGCGGAGGATGAACCCGGTCTCCTACGCGGTCTACTACATGACCGCGAGCGGAAACTCCGAGGTGGTCGAGTTCAACAAGAACTCGACCACCTTCCAAGAGATTCCCCCGTTCCTCTGGGTGAAGTTCATCTCGAGGGAGACGGAGGCGGCCAGCATTCTGATCACAGAAACCTCCAGGTAACAAACAGATCCCCGCGAGCCAATTTATCGGCTCTCGGGGATCTTTAGTTTGTATTTATTTATTGACCGAGGTATGTAGGCTGGCTCACACCGAATGTGCCAAGGACAATACGTATGAGTCCGTAGGCACTAAACATGATGAACATGCCTATAAGCCCGTAGATAATTTTCTGCTTGCCCTTTTCGCGCTCAGTGCTCTCCCCTGCTTTAGAAATAAACTGGAAAATGCCAAAGAAGAAAACTAGAACGGCTATGGCAAAGACAAGGATGATGAGAGGGTTAATGATTGCCACATTAACCTTGTTGAGAAAATTGGAGATATCCATGAATCTCCAGAATGTTTAGAGTCCCGGTACAGATGGGATACCGCCCGTAACTTGACCACCAGTCTGAACTCCAAGTGAGCCAGCGATGAATCCTACTAGACCCCAAACTGCAACCATGACGAAGAGAGCAATAATACCGTATATCATGATGCTTTTGCCTTCGGCTTTTGATTCCTCATTGCCAGCAGCAAAAATAAACTTCATCAAGCCCCAGAAGAAAGCAAGGAGCGCTAGGCCGACAACTATAGGAAGGGCCGCAGAGACCAGCCTACTAATAGAGCCAAGCAGAACCTGAAGATTGTTTAAATCTGGAGAGCCTTGGGCTAATGCCAAGCTAGGAGCGAAAGCGAGGGTGGCGTATAGTAATTTTTTCATGTGTCTAACTAACAAATGTTATTTGTAATATACCGGGAAGGGTATGACTATATGATACCCCAGAGTTCAGTAACTTCAACACGGCTATCCACTACAAGCTAGATGGATGCACTAGATCCTTGATTCCACCAACCTCCTCCTTGTGGTTGATTGACACCATCAATACCTAACTCCTTTTGGAAAAATCCGATAATCCCCCAAACTGCTACCATTACAAAGAGGGCAACTAGTCCCCACTTCATTAGATTCTTTCCTTCCTCGATAGCCTTCTCATCTCCTCCAATCTTGAAGATGAACTTGACGAGCCCCCACATAAAGACAAGTAGAGCCAGACCTGCAACCACTACAATAGCCTGCCTTGTCAAACTGCCAACAGCAATAATAAGCTCTCCTGTTTTCGTAAGCTGAGCAAAAGTTACTAAAGGAAAAAGCAAAAGCCCTACTGGTAATATGTTTTTGTATAATTTCATTTAATTTCTATTATTGTCCTGTCGGCAATACCGGTATGCCGAATGGTCTGCTGAAGCCGATGTCTCGGTAAGCAAACCTGATGATCCCCACAAATGATAGCATCACAAAGAGAGAAATTAATCCCCATATCATCAAACTCTTACCCTCCTCATGACTCTTAGTGTCGCCAGACTTAGCTATGAACTTCACTATCCCCCAGACGAAAATGAGAGTTGCTAGACTAAAGAGTACTGGCAATGCGAGCATAATAAGTCTTAAGAAGATTACTACCAACTCGGATAAATTGCTTGGAGGCATTATGGTGTCGATCTTAGAGAATCAATAGTGCCAGTAATAACATTAGTTAGTACTACAGCCCCAAGTAATATGGCTGTCCCGATAACGGTATAGAGGAGAGCCCTCTTGGCTGTCTCAAGTTTGGTCGGATCTCCTTGAGCTGTGACAAAGAGAAAACCAGACCAAATGAAAGCAATCACCGCTACCACGCCGGCCAAAGGCAAAAGCACTTTCTCTACCACTGCTTTGATAAATTCAGGAAGACTATTCCCAAAATTGAAAGGATTGGGGATGCTAGTGTTCACTCCCTGGGTGTTTCCCCCTCCATCATTTCCGGCAGTAGGACCTCCTCCATCCTGCGCAGGAGGTGGATCTTGCGGATCATTGGGTAAATCAGCGCGAACCGCAGAAACTCCAGCACCAGAAGACAAAATCATCATTAGAACCAAAGTTAGAAAAATTTTTTTCATCTGTTTTATCTAGGTGCTCCTAGAAGCGAGTAACCCTCGTTAGGTTTAAGTAGCACATTAGTAATAGTATAGACTATGAGCCACGCTGCAAGAACAAAAATGAATCCCTTGAGAACACTCACCGCAGCGTTTTTGGCCTTCTCTCTTGCTCCAGTATCACCTCCAGAAGTTACAAGAGTGAAGCCAATCCACATGAAGGCGATAGTGGCAAGAATAACGGAGATGACAACCAAATTGTTTATAACAGCTACAGCAAGAGCTATGAGGTCATTAAAACCGCAAGGGTGCGCATATTTCGTAGGTTCATCTACTCCGCACACTATCATTGATTCCAAGACGCCAAAATTCATTTAATTTGAGTTAAAAGAGCATTAAGAGACGTGTTAGCACTTCCGACAGCTTCCTCAAGCCTAGACCTTCCAGAGGTTACAGCTTCAACCATGTCAGAAAAGATTTTGGCAGTTTTAATCGAATCTGGGTCAAGCCACCCGGCTGACTGAAGGGCCGCTCCATAGAACACAAAACCAGCCGAGTCAGTTGGCTTTGTAGATAAGAGATCTCGTCTAGCTGGGATAAGCGGATTGGCAGAAGAGAGAGCTTTGGCACTCTCTTTGGAAACTAACTTCAAGGCGCCAGCTAGAGCGCTAGCAGGGTCTTTGGTACTCCTGACTATGGCAATACCATAAAGCCTGCCGAAAGTCATAACTTTGTTTGACACTCTCGACTGTGGTACAGGAGCAATACCTATATCCATTGTGGGGTTCTTAGCTTTGAGTACTGGTAACTCGCTGGCAAATCCTAGATACATAGCTGACTTACCACTAGTGAAGTGAGTGTCAGCATTGGTCTGCGAACGATTCCACGAGTAATAAGCTTTCTGGGGATTAGCAAATTGAGTATAGAACTCGAGAGCCGATATGGCTGGGGCTTGTAATCCCCCAGAGACGTTCTCCAACATAACCGAACGAATTGTCCCCCCCGAATAGGCTGTAATTTGTGTGCCGGCTTGAAGCATGAGAAGGCTCAAAATTTCTTTAACGTGTGGAATGTTCTTAGCTTCTCCCAGAGCCATGGCTGTTTGAGTAATGTTTCCTGCTCCATCCTTAATCGTAAGCTTTGAGATGTAATCATAGATTTGGTCCCAATAAACCGGCGGAGCCGCTAAAGAAGATTTGGCTAAAAGATCTCTGTTCCAGTACATAACCATCGGGTCCACATACATAGGAAGAGCAAAGACACCAAGAGATGTTTCGAATAACTCCCCTTCTTTAATAAAAGTCGATGCGTAATCCGCGGATCGTACACTAAGCGGTGGGATAATTGTGAGCTTATCCTTGTCCTTCAAAAGGTTACTTGCCGGAATAATAATAAGGTCGGGCCCCTTACCAACAGCTAGCGCTTCGGTAAAATCACTTGAGAGTTTGTCCGCCGACTTCTCTGTGTAATTCATGGTCAGCGACTCATCATTGGCGATGCCAGTACTAGTCAGCAGATTGCTAAAGTCGTACACGCTCAAGCTCCCCCAAACATTTAAGTTGACCTTCGCCACACTACTGCCACGATTTCTGGAGAAAAGGATGACGGCGAGTAGTATGAAGGCTCCGAAGACAACTAGGAGAACAATCTGAAATTTGGACATATGGCTTTTATTATTGTAGTGGTTTCTTCAAGATTAGACCATAGTGGTGTTCCCCAGCTCCAAATCCGCGCTCAAAGACGAATCCTGCTTTTTCAAAAAGTTTTTTACTATCAGCTTCTGTAAGTGGAGCTAGTTCTCGGCTCAACTTCTTGTTGGTAATGACAGAGAGGTCCGACCACTCCACAATGCAAACCTTACCTCCCAGCTTCAAAATCCTTTTAGCTTCCTCTACCGCCCCACTCAAATCGTTCAACTGGTACAAAATATTTGAAAATACTACCCCATCAGCGAAACCATCTCGCAGTTTAGTGCCATTCCTCTTTTGGACATCACCATTTATTACTTCAATATTATCTTGCCCTGACCGAATAGATTCGTTCTTAAGTTTAGCTAGTATATCTTCATTAAGATCAACTGCCACGACCTTGCCCGTCAAACCAAGGACTGTAGAAAGGGCTAGCGAGTAATGCCCAGCTCCACTCGCGAGATCTACTACCTTTTGCCCGGGAATAAAGCCGAATTCCAAAACATTCTTTTTGGGGTCGGAAAACATGACTCTATTATACAGGATTTGAGCCATAATCTGAGCCACCATTTCTGCTTGACAAAATAGATATCTGGGTGTATGATTAAACGAGTACTGAACCTTCACAAGGGAGTATGCCATGAAAAACCATCACCCCGACCGCGGATATATCATCCGCTTGTCGGCCACCATGACTGTGATGTTGGGGCTCATGTTGAGCATCAACATCTACGAGGTCGTGGCCCAGACTCCGCGGCAGGAAGTCCAGATGCGGATCATGGCCCAGACGGCTGGGACGAACGGACCGATGACGGTGCGCTCGGATTCCGGCAGCCTGCGAACCCTTACCGTCGTTGGGGGCCAGATCTTCAGGATCACCCTCCAGTCGGTTGGCGCCTCTGCATGCCAGATGAACTCCCCCTTCGTGGGTGGCGTGCCCACGAACTGGACGAGTGAGGTTAATCCGGGCGAACGGTTATACCCCGCTCCCGGCGGCAAGACGATCATCAAGTTCGCCTGCACCAACATGGTGCAGAGCGCCCAAGACAGTGTCGTCATCTCCCGACAATGAACGCCCACGCGGCGTAGAGCAAAGCCCCGAGCGACACATCGCTCGGGGCTTCTTCACATCAAAATTCCATAAGTAAATCAGGCTGCGGCTTTTTCTTCCGTTTGAAGCAAGTGTCTAAGTCGATTTTTGACAACCTGTTCGATGCGATTAATATATTCTGTATGCCCAGGGAGATCTCCAGAACTATGGAAAACCTTATCCGGATTTGTAGTTCCTTGAGATTTTCCCCGACCTTTTATTTCTAATGGTAATCTTCCTCTGTAGTACAAAACTTTAGATGGGCGAAGTCCTGGATTATGTTTGAAAACATTTTCCCAATATTCTTGGCTAGTTACGGTTGATTCAGGCCTCATAAATACCTCTCCAGCTCTTTCATAAGACTTTTTAAAAAATAGTTCTACAGTCTCGATATCCAAATACATCAAATTCCCATCTTCTTGAAAAAACTCGAGAAAGACTTTCTTGGAATCAAAACCGAGTCTTTTAATAAATTCTTCTGATGGATCAAAGCTCCAACCTTTTTCATTTCTTATGACTCTCAGTTCTTTAAGAGCCAGGAGAACATCTTTTTCATTTCTTCTTACAAAATTCATTTGCTCTAAAATCCTTGGATTGGGCACGGGTTTGCCTTTAGCATCCAGAACATATTGGGAGCCGCTTACTGGGTCTACCTCTATATTCTCTGGAATACATACCAACCCAGCATTCACAGGAATCCCTCTTCCTTCGTTCCATACAAAAACATCATTGTCATAGTCCTCTCGCTCGTTACCAGTTTTCTGAAGTTCTTCTTCTGGAGCTCGCGCTTTACTTCTGTGAAAATAATTCTTTGAAACGAATTCGGCTGGATAGTAGAAATAAATGTCATAGCCTCGTTCCGCTCCATACATTTTTCCCAACACTTCATTAAACCCGAAGTGTACTGAAGAAAGTTCTGCGGCAGGTCTTCCTTCCGCACTCAACTCTGTTCTTTCAATACCCTCCCAAATATCATCTACTATTTTTTCATTTGATATTTGTGGGTTCAGCATTCTTAGAACTTCGATACTTTTCTTCAAATATCCGTCAATGTGTGGATTTCCTGACTCTAATCCACTAAGGTAAGAGACCAGTTTCTTCTCTTTCAATATCTCAACAAAATTATTATGGAATTCTCCATCTCCCATTGATCCATACCCAGATGTAGAAGAGAAGCTTTTCTCTCGCACTCCTTGCCTTGTAACATGAGACACAAAATTACCTGAAAGCCGTTTGAGAAGGATTAAATAATTTTCGAGATTCATTTCCGTCATCGCTTCCTCCGAAAGATACTTTTCCTGTTCTTCTGGAGTGAGGGGTGACCTTTCAAGTACTTTCGCAAGCTCTCGCTCGAATCTTTCTTGGGCCTCCTTAATTAATTCTTCTTTCTTCTTACCCGCCACTTCGGCTAGTTTCGTTTCAAGTTCTTTGAGATATTGTCTTTCGAAAACGCGGTCAAAGAGACTTTCATGAAGTCTTTCGTATATCTCTTTAGCTCGATAGTCCTCTAAGAGCTCACTCCCCTCGAGTTCTTTGCCAGATGTCTTGAGTTTTCGTATCTTTCGAATTCTTTGGGCTGTCTCGTCTCTTAGTTCTGGGGCTAGTTCTTTTGAAAATCTTCTTTTTAAATTTTCGGGAGGAATTTCTGGTGCTTCAAACATTGTTTTAAATTACAAACAGATGAGCGACGCGAGACTATCTCCTTCGCGGAGCTTCATGATGCGAACTCCTTGGGTAGAACGGCCAAGGATTGGAATTTCCTTGAGGTCCACACGAACAACTTGAGATTTTTTTGAAATTGCTACCACTTCCGATTCTTCTTCCGTCACAATTTGACTCCCCATCACCACACCAGTTTTAGTTGTAACTTTGGAAGTCAGAATTCCGCTTCCTCCCCTACCTTGGATTTTATATTCACCTATTTCTGTGCGCTTACCATAACCGTTGGCCGAAATAACTAAGAGGCAAGAACTCTTCCACTCTGGTTTTATAACGTGCGCCGCCACTACCTCATCCCCGCCCGAACGACCGTTCGGTCGGGCGGGTTTTTTATCCAATTTAATCGCGCGGACTCCACCAGCCGCTCGCCCCATCTCACGAATATCAGAATCTTTAAATCTGATAGACATACCTTCTTTGGTAACCAGAGAGATTGTATCGCCCTTTTGGGCATGTCCTACTGCAATGAGTTTGTCGTTAGCATCAAGACGAATGGCAATGATGCCACTGGCCCGAACATCATGGAAGGATTGGGCCGAGACACGCTTTCCCACTCCATCTTTTGTCACCATGAAGAGCGACCCCTCGATATTCTTTTGTTCTTTAGGCATGGCGAGAATCGAGGTGACTTTCTCATCATCACTTAGAGAAATGAAGTTCATGATGGACTTACCTCTCGTGGCGCGCTTCCCTTCCGGGATGTCATACATCTTTATTTGGTAAGCCTTACCCTTATCAGTGAAGAAGAGAAGGTCTGAGTGGGTAGAAGCTGTCAGGAAAATGGTTACAAAATCTTCTTCTTTGGTATCCAAATCAATCACTCCCACTCCTCCTCTTTTTTGCTTTTTATATTCGTCAGGATTTGTGCGCTTAACGTACCCACCAGAAGTCAAGACCAGGGCTTGCTCTTCGTCTGGGATAAGATCCTCGACCGAGATAACCTTGGCTCCACCCTTAACTACCTTAGTTCTTCTCTCATCACCGAATTGATCTTGGACCCTGATAAGTTCATCTTTTATAACTCCTCTAATTTTTTTCGGGGAAGAAAGAAGGTCTTTAAGGTTCTCTATGAAAAACTGTGCTTCTTTGAGCTCATCTTCAACTTTTTGCCTCTCAAGTCCGGCCAGTTTTTGCAAACGCATCTCAAGAATGGCGTTGGCCTGAAGTTCGGAGAATTTATACTGCTTCATGAGCGCTGTGCGAGCGTCATCAACAGTCTTGGAGGCTCTAATGAGCTTTACTATCTCATCGATGTGATCAAGAGCCTTCTTGAGCCCAAGCAAGATGTGTTCTCGCGCCTCGGCTTGTTTAAGATCAAAAGCACTGCGTCTCTTGACCACTTCCTCGCGATGCTTGACGAATTCCATAAGCATCGACTTCAAACTCATTGTCTGTGGCACACCATCAACCAGCGCCACCATGTTGACGTGGAAAGTTTCCTCAAGTTGCGTGTGTTTGTACAAAGCATTTAAAACTTTTTGTGGTTGACTACCTTGTTTTAAATCAATAGCGATACGAATGTCTTTAGTCGATTCGTCACGAAGAGCTTTGATGCCTTCGACTCTTTTCTCACGTACAAGGTCGGCAATTTTTTCAATCAGATCAGCTTTGTTCACCCTATAAGGGATTTCTGAAATGATTATTTGATTTCCACTCTTCCCTTCTTCAACAATTTCTGAAACTCCTCGCATCAATATCCCTCCACGACCAGTGGCGTAAACATGGGCGATGTCCCTTTGATTAAAAATGATTCCTCCAGTTGGAAAGTCAGGGCCCTTCACAAACTCAAGAAGGTCTTCGGTAGTCGCTTCCGGATCATTGATAAGAAGGATAACCGCATCCACCACTTCGTTAAGATTGTGTGGAGGAATGTTGGTGGCCATACCAACGGCAATACCCAAAGTACCATTCAAAAGAAGGTTGGGAGCGGCGCTCGGCAACACTACAGGTTCCTTTTTGGTACCGTCGTAATTGGGACGGAAATCTACCGTATCTTTTTCTATATCGGCCAAAAGTTCTCCGGACAACTTACTCATCTTGGCCTCTGTGTATCTGTAGGCCGCCGCTCCATCACCATCGATAGAACCAAAGTTTCCTTGGCCGATGACTAATGGGTACCGAGTGGAGAAATCTTGAGCGAGCTTAACCATCGCATCATAAACGGAAGCATCTCCATGTGGGTGATACGAACCAAGCACCTCTCCAACGACAGTGGCCGACTTCCGAGTCTTCGACGAAGCCGAAAGACCGATTTGATTCATAGCGTAGAGAATGCGACGATGCACTGGTTTCAACCCATCGCGGACATCAGGGAGAGCACGGTCGGTAATAACCGACATGGCATAGTCGATGAAAGACTCCTTCATCTCGCTCACTATCGAACGTGAGACTACCCGCCCACCGGACTCGGCGGGCAAGCTTTGTTTATGTTCACTATTTGCCATCTGAAATTAATTTCTCCAGAGATTTCCAAGATGATCTAATCCCCTCAAAAGCTCCAGCAATGGATGACGATTCAACTGTCGCTGCTAGATTAACAGGACCAGTAGAATCTTTCGCAATTTGTGGTTCGCCTCCAAATCTGACAAAAGACCAGATAGCAAATATAGCAAGGGTTACGCCACCAGAAGCAAGGATAGCAAAGCGCTTCTTGTGAGAAGGGGTCTTGGTATGAAGTTCTCTTAAATATTTACGCATGTTATTTAATTTTTTATTCTACTCTTCCTTTAATACTACTATTTCTCCCTCCTTGCCATCTAGGTCTTTCTTTTTTACCACGAGTTTGTCGAGTGGCTTTATGTCATCCTCGCCCGTCTCCTTCAAGAACTTCTTTAGAGTTTCTGGAGTGTAACTGGTGGGGATGATGATGGCCGGTTCAAGTGAGACCGCCAACTTGTAATTAGATACTGGGGCGAAGAGTATGTCTATATCCTCAAGTTGTCCAAGAGTCTCTGACGACAATTCTGAATCGGTGAGAGACCCTAGGAAACAGAGATTGACTCCCTCAAAGTTCAAAACATAAACCGTGTTTATCTTTTTATCATTTGTATAAGAAAGAAGACCTTTGACGGAAATGTCTTTTATTTCGTACTCGCCTGGACCACTTATGACAAATCCTGACTTATCGGAAGTTTCCTCGTGTCCAACGTTAAAAAGAGTGATGTCGGCTGAAATTTTTGATTTTGGGTTAATGACAAGAGAGAGCTCTCCTTGAGAAACCTTGAAGGAATCATCACCCTGAAATGTGATTACCATTAGCCCTATTTTAGCATATTTGAGGCTAAAATACAAGTATTTGGTCTTTGTTCTCTTTTGTGTTAAGGTTGCTTTCATGGGCAATCTGGCCTGCCTGCTATCGAGCAGGAATTAATAATCTCCTGTTTCGTTACCCCTCAAGGTTCGGCAACCACTGAAGCAACCCGAGGACCGAAACAGGCTCAAAAATTTGTCATTATTTGGAATTGGAAAGAAAGTAGTAGGGGTAGAGGAAACTAAAGCAGACATTGTTGTGCCTGTTTTCTCGTTCATGGGCAAGCTTGTGGAAAAGTCCCCTGCTCCGCCTAAAGTTGATGACGTGATAGAAGGTCCTGTCCTCTCTATAGACAAGGGGGCAGTCTACATTGACCTTCCACCATTTGGCACAGGTATTATCTACGGTCGCGAGTTTATGAATGCTCGTGACATTATCAAGAAAATAAATGTTGGTGACACTGTCGCGGGCAAAGTAGTCAGTATCGGTGGAG
>ERZ1292625.3865-Hain-H41-01um-R1-3865-length-11629-cov-23_pt1 | contig 11629 bp, 6 predicted proteins | sample MGYA00564400_ERZ1292625 | MGnify/ENA primary metagenome ERZ1292625 (study PRJEB36523, sample SAMEA6512639) | groundwater metagenome | collected 2019-01-08 | study: AquaDiva: Metagenomics assemblies of 32 groundwater samples
CTCCTGCACCAGTGGCGCAAAACTTTTTCCCTTCTGCTCATGGCGACAATTTCCTTCACCCCTCCTGTGAATTTTAAAGAAAAGAGGCGGTGTTCCTCCCACCACCTCTCCCAATCCGTTGATCCCGACCATGATCAGCCTTTTTTCTCTGCTGCCGCCTTCCTTGCCGGAATCATATTTCAGACAAGCCTCCACAGACCCATCATGCCTATGTCCTCGTGCTCAAGGATGTGGCAGTGGAAGACCGTATCTCCGGTGTAGTTCTCCACAGGGACAAGCATGGTGAGGGTTCCCATGGGAGGCACATTCACGGTGTCCTTCAGGGCAGGGATGGTGCTGTAGAGAGCGGCGTAATTCGGGTCCCCTCCCGTTATGCCGAGCACAACCGATCCATTCACGTGTTGGTGGAACGGGTGATCCATCATCGTGTCATTCTTAACAACCCAGACCTCATAGGTTCCGATCCGGGATGTAAGGACGAAGGTGTTCACACCAAAGACGCCGCCGTTTATTGCACCCTGAATAACTCCTCCCATACCCATGACAAACTGGAGGGCCAGATTTACCCGTCTGAATGCAGCTCTATTCAGCGTCCTCAGGAACTTGACCTTATCCGCCACGCTCGATGGTATGCTTTGGGGCAAAGAATCGGCGACCGGCGTTCCTCCGTAGGATAATGTCAGGAGGGTAACCTGCTGATTTATGTTCCCATAGGGCAGGGAAAGGAGTCTGTAGGTCCGGGAGGTCTGATCTGCCTTGACAAGTACATCAATCCTCTCCCCCGGTGTGAGCAGGATTTCCGTTATGGGATAGGGCTTGTCGAGCAATCCGCCGTCGCATCCCACAAGATGCAGGGTGTGGCCCTCGAGGGCGAGCCTGAGGTATCTCGCATTACAAGAGTTGACGATCCTGAGCCTCGTCACCTGTCCGGGCCGTATGGGCAGAACAGGATTCACCTGTCCGTTCACCATCACGATAGTGCCCGTCTTTCCCATCCTGTAGTCGTCAAGGGTGTAAGGCGCAGGGTCAGACCCTGCCAGGCTTATGTCTTTTATGAGAAGAAGATGGGTCTCGTATCCGGCAAGCGCAGGCGTCTCATCCTCAACCACAAGCGCTCCCCCGGACATCCCGCGCCAGACCTGTTCTGCAACTGTTCCATGGGCATGGGGATGGTAAAAGCCGAGCAGTCCGCCGGGCTGCTTTGAAAGATCGTACTCAAAGAGGAACTCCTCACCGGGGGCGAAGTGCAGTAATATGTTGTCAGCATTTCCCGCGGGAGAGACATGCCAGCCATGGGTATGGAGATTCGTCATGCTCATATCATGTCCGATTATGTTCGTTCCAAGATCGGGAAGAGCATTTTTGAATGTCAACTTCAGGATATCGCCGGTCTTCACCCGTATGGTTGGGGCCGGGAAGATCCCGTTATAGGCGAGGAGATCGGCATTCGTTCCGGCGATGTTTACCTGTGCTGCCCCGGCTTCTACCAGGGCGCCGCTCACCACATTGCCGTTCCGCAGGAGCGGCATCACCGGCGGGTCCTTAAAGACGCCATTGGGCAATGGGTTTATAATGGTTGCCCCTCCGCCCCCTCCCATCTGGGCAAATCCGGTCTTTCCGTAGAGTAACCCGCTTGCCGCGCCAACTGCAGACATGGCAAGAAATTCCCTTCTGCTGAGCTTATTCATAGCACACCTCCTAACCCGCATAAAGCGGAATTGAAAATTGGAAATTGCAAATTGAAAAGTGCAAATTTATAAAAAACAACAGTTCAAAAATCTTTATATTGACCTCTATTTATGAAGCTTTTATGACGTTTGATAATATTTTCTACCCATTTTGGGTAGAATTTAACTCGTAAGTTACTAAAAGAACACCCCACCCCTTTAGATCTCCTCGCGAGGGGCGCGGAAACATCCCGACATCACTCTCACTTCCTTCTCTCTCGGGCTGTTCCGGAATGACCGCTCCTCGTGCAACAGCGTTACTCAGGCTGAGCGCCTGTCATGGATTCAGACGATGTTCTTTTCTTTTTTATCGAGATAAAATGCCGCGCCGATGAACAAAGCCCCGAGTAGGAGGACGACGAGGGCCGTACCGGCAGCGCTGTGCGTGTAGAGATTTACTTTCCCCAGGTTGGGGCCGAGGATGTGCTCAATCTGAGGATAGAGCACGATGTAGACGAGTCCGGCCAGCAACCCGCCCGCCGTCCCGATAACGGCATCCACAGCGCCCTCGCCTATTGAAACGAGAAGGGTGCCCGGACAGTATCCCAGCACCGCCATGCCGACCCCGAAGATAAGGCCGCCTGCTATTACGCCGGTGACATCGAAAGGCTTTATGCTGAGCGATGCCGCTCCCAGTTGGATTTCGATAAAGAGCAGTATGCTCCCGGCGCCGACGGCGGTGAGGAGCACCTTTGCGGCGGTGAAGTCCTTCATCATGGCAAAGCCGCCGATTTTGTTGAACGTATTGACCCGCGAGTTCTGAAGGATTGCGCCGAAGAACATACCCAGGATGATCGTCTTAAGCATTTTTCCTCCTCCGGTAAAAGAATTTTCCCGTTATAAGCAGCGAGATGAACATACACGCTCCGAAGACAAGGCTGCTGATCGCCAACTGCATCCCGCCCGACAGGACATGGCCGCTCGTACATCCGCCGGCGAGGCGCGCCCCCGTGAGCAGTAAAAATCCGCCGATGAACGCCCAGAAGATCCTTTTTGTCCTTGATTCGCCCTTTACCTCCCGCCATCTCTCGGGGATCAATCGGACCCTGAAGTCCTTCCGGATCACGGCGCTCAAAAACGCCCCCGCAATGACGCCCGACAACAGATACAGCTCCCACAGCCCCGACTTGGCGATTTTCTGCATGTAGGCGGTGTCGGTCAGCCCCGCCAATAATCCGGAGAAATACGGGTAGGCGGCAGATACTCCGATGAGCCGATCAGACAGGTGAACATTGGCGATAATCACATTCAGAATGCTGAGCAGGATGCCTGCCCACAGCCAGGGTAAAGGCTTGTATTTTTCTTCCATAAGAAACCTCCTGAAAAACTTGGTCTTCAAATCATTTTATAGCGGCGAAAATGGCTCTATTTCCATCCCCATTTCTGAAAGACTTCGTGGCACTGCTCGGTCTTCAAAAAATCGATAAACTGTCCGGCTCCGTCCCTGTTCTGGGAAATAGCGGTAATGGCGATAGGCGTACCACGGTAAATTCTGTGTCCCACGGGCAACTGAACCAGGTCCGTTATATCCGGTAAACGGTAATGCCAGGATTCAAAGGTGATCCATGCGTCGAGTTCGGGCATGGTCCTCCATTTCTCTATGGCCTCTGCACTGGACGTAACCGAGAGCGCGATATTCTTCTGGATTCCCGGGATGAGGCCCTTCGCGCCCGCCATGTCTTCCCAGAGGCCGAGCTGGCCTGCGCCGTTCACGTCGACGAGCATGATGCCGTCTCGGGTTAAATCCGAAAGGGACTTGATCTTCCTGGGGTTTCCTTTTCTCACCAGAATTCCCGCCGCCCTGATAGAGAGGCTTACCCGCGTGGTCTCATCAACAAAGCCGGGGTGCCTCAGGATAAAGTCGGTGAGCATGTATTCGGCGCCTCCGAAAATGAGGTCCGCATCCTGTTTTGCCTGGTCAATCCATCTCGCCTCTGGTCCGGCAGTCACTGCTACGTTGATTCCGGACTTCCGGGAAAACATCTCTGAGCATTCTTTCATGGGCCCGAGCGGTCCTCCGGGGCCGTAAACCTTTAAACCCGTTTCCTGGGCCGTGAGAACTTGTTGCGATCCACACCAGATGAATAAAAAAAAGAACAGCGCAGCTCCGATCGTCATCCGTTTGCCGGTCACCATTTTGACACCTCCGGTGGATTGTAGTACAGGCCGGTACGGCCTGCACCTGTTTTGCGGCATCCCTCTCTTTTTCGTTTTAATCTTCCGCTACAGTTTTTCACGGATTGGCAAAACGAAACACGGCCATAAGCCGCAGGTAGAACACAGAGAGCAATACAGAGAATTCCCCGGGGTCCGGAGACCCCGGGGAACTGATGTGACTACATACCGCTCGGATGGCCGGTGGCCGAGCCTGTCTTCTGAGGAATAATATAGCTGCCGGGAACAGACCACTTCCCTTTCATCGGGTCGAGGGCCGTTGAGGACGTTCCATCACTCTTGTACCCGATCAGGTTCTCGATCCTGAGGCCTTTCTCATCAGCGACGATATCGTAGGACCCCTTGTAGAGATCCTCATAGGCACTGCCTCTCAGGCCGAAGCTTGCGCTGATTCTCTGTTTGCCGTCAAGCGTATGACAATCGCTGCAGGTCCTCGCCCGAAGAGAGCTGGTCTTGGAAGTGATGGCATGGGCCATCTTATCGATATTGAGCCAGACCATCACCTGGCCTTCGTCCCGCCCGTAGTCAGGCCCGTAGTACGAGCCCGTGACCGCCACGCCGTCCTTTGATTTGTGCTGCCGGACAATGCCGATGTCCGGCTGGTTCCTCCAGAGGATACGCGGCGAGAGGTAGTCCGCCACCTTCAGGTAGCTCGGGTTGATGTGCGCAGAGATGTGCGGGTGCACGTGGTAAGGCGCCCACATGCCGTCCTCATCCCTGAGGAGCGCCGGCGTCATGGCATTCACGGCATAGCTCTCGTGGCGCTCCATGGGATAGGGAGAGATACCGAACCGTTCCCCTTTGGTCCAGAAGTTGAACGCGTAGCCCACGATCTTCGGCGTATGGCAAGCGCCGCAGGTAAGGTTCCGGTGGTTGCCGGTCTTGTAGGCTTCCACCTCCCGGGGATGGCAGACCGCGCACCGCGAGGGCTCGGCGTTCCGGGTCATGTTGCCGTGGGTTGCGTTCGGGTCACTGCCGACAAGACCATAATCCTTTCCGCCCGGCAAGGGGCCGTGGCAGTCCACACAGGTGGAATTGTGGCTCGTGTCGCTCTTGTAATGAATGTCCGGCGTGGCAAGGTACGCCTTGGTGTCCGCTGTCTGGAGGGCCGTTGGAGGCACAAAGGCAAATCCGCCCTTCACAAAGCCGTCTCCGCGCCTCCGGTCCGTAGGGCCGCCGTGGCAGAACTGCCCCCTGCCGCCGCTCATACAGGTCATGGGAAGGGGCCGCTGCGTGAACGTGTGGGTTCCTGCCGGCTTAACGCTCCCCATCCGGCCGGGAACGTTCTCCGCAAAGGGGGAGAAGTGGCAATCGAGACAGCCGGCGTGGCAGTTGGTGCAGTTCCGCTGGTTCGCGATGGACTGGAGTTTGGTCAGCGGATCGTAGGATGTGTCGGGGTAATAGGGATCCTGGAACTGCGGCGTGATGCTTGTGCTCGTGCTGTTATAGAGCTGCCGGTTCACGTCGGTGAAAACGGCGTTCTCGGGCTTTATGGCAGCCTCGGTCCAGAGGCCGCAGCTCTGGGGGGCGACCTTGAGGTGCGTGCCCGGCTGTCCGGGCTGGGGAGGAACGATCCACGGGATGTACTGGGACATGGTCAGGACCAGGCCCATCTCCGTGGTGTTGAATTCAGCCACCTGCCGGGCGTGGCAGCGGCCGCAGGTCTTCATGGCCGTTTCCGGGTTCCACGCAGCCGTGTCAATGTTCTTATCATGCCAGAGCAGCATCTGAAGCGGACTCGTGACCTGGAGCTTGAACCGCGGGTCGGCGCTCGTAACTTTAATCGAGCTCACCTGCGCGTACTCGGGAGTTCCCTCAAGGTCCTTCCTCTTGACCACTTCCCGGTACTTGCTCTTCATGACCAGAAGGCCGAGCAAGCCTTTGTGGGCTCCTTCGACCGTCGTATCCTTGGGATTTCCCAGGTGACAGTCGTCGCAGCTTGCGGACATACCGGTCTCGGCATTCACCTGGGCCCAGTCAAAGGTGAACTGGGGATAGCCGAGAGCGGTCATCTTCTGTTTGTCTCCATGACAACTCATACAACTGTTCCCCGTCATGGGGTTGCCCTTCATAGTGTCCACGGGCAGGGACTTCGTGGTCATCTCCCAGGCAGCGTAGAGATTCTTCCCCCAGTCGTTCGTCTTATTCTCGGCCCTCAAAAATTCGATATAGTCCTTGGAAGCGGTCTGGTAGTAGAGCGTCACCGAGACATTGGCCGTCCCCGATGGGACGTGATAGGTGGTGTCGTCCCAGTACTGGCCGTCATTGTAGTGGTAATCGACGACGCCGGCGCCGGCAGCCTCAAAGGCGGCATTCGTAAATCCCCGCGGCGGAATACGGTTATCCTTGTAAATCATGTCGTTCAGGACAAAGTGGAACGACGGCCCGGGTGTGAGGCCGTAGCGGGCGGCCTGGTCTTTCGAGAGACCCGGCTTGATCTCGTAGATCTTGAGCTGGGGGTCCCTGATCAGCTCCGCCGTATCGAAGTCGTATTTTCCGGATTCGAAGATGATGTTCCCCGCAGCGTCAAAGGCCTTGACGTTGATCCACATGCGCCGTCCTTCGGGATAGCCCGTGGTCAGCTTATGCCCGGTCTGGTTCGTGACCCTGACTTTGAGCTCCGTGCCGCTCATGGCAAGATCGATGGTCGCCGCCTTCCGCAGCTGCACGTAGGCCTTCTCCTTCGTGTTCTGTAAGGCTTCCAGCTCCTCTGCGTCATAACTCCAGAATAGGGGAAGGATGTCCAGGGCAAAGGTGTTGCCGCCCACGAACTCGTGCACGTTCAGGTAGTCCCGGAAGGCAATGGCCTGGAAGGAGCCGTCAAATCGCTTGGGGTCGCTTGCCGTGCCCCACTTCGGCGGCATGTGGCAGTTCTGGCAGGCGCCCTTGGCGCCGATCTTGGCAAAGTCGCTGTTCTTCCATTCGCTGTACGTCCTCTCCACGGCGGCAAACTGTCCGGTCTCGGGATTCTTGAAAACAGGGTTGCTCACGTCGTGGCAGGTGCCGCAGAAATCTCCGGTCTTGTGAAAATCGGACTCCAGGGCGCCGTGGACTTTAAGCGTGGTGATCGAAAAGGGGCCCCTCATGGTCGTGTTATCGGGTGAAACAACGTACTTGCCGTTTTCGATCTTGTCCACGTCCGGCTCCACAAGAGCCTTTCCCTCGGCACTCAAAGGATCCACCACCCGGTGGCAAAAATCGCACTGCACGCCTTCGAGCTCACTGGGCGTGAACTTGGAGCCGTCCGTGGGAACGGAATTTCCTCTCAGCCAGCCGTCCGGAACGTGACAGCGCAGACAGAAATCACCGGCCTCGGGCACATCCTGGTTCGCCACGGCAAGGGCCGCGTACATGAGGGGATCCTTGGCCGCCTGCGCCATCATGCTTCCCTTCCAGTTAAAGGTCGGCTCCACGCTCCGGTCATATCCCCCATGACACTCCTGGCACTCGGTCGAACCCGTGATGTTCATGATATCCATGGGCTGGGTGCCGGGCATGAATATGGGCGACAGGGGAGTCCGCGCAAAGACGAACACGCTGAGGCACATCATCATGAGAGTACCCGCAATGATCAAAATTTGTTTTCGTTTCATGTCCTTACCCTCCTTTTTTGGGGCAGGGAACCGCTCCACGGGTCATCACAGGGGCTGATTCACCTTGCCGTGTAGAATACAAAAGTTTGGCCTATGGGCGCAAACGCGCGTGTGCCCATGGGTTATTCCTTTTTGTTTCACCGTTCTTTTTTATATTCCTGTCGCAAGCCCGAGCGGGATCGCCAGCACCCAACCCCAGGAGTTTCCGATGTAAAGAGTATCCCCGAGTACCGTCGGGTTGTTGTACGTGAATGAACCGCCGACATACAGGGAGTTCAGTTCGCTACCGGTCCGGGTATCGAAGGTGTAAAGGTATGGCCCGACCGGTACGATCAGCTTCGTGTTGACTATCACGCCGGGACCCCAGCTCAACTTCCCTGCTATCGGTACTGACGGCTGTACCAGCACCTGCCAGAGGATGGCGCCGGTTTTTTTCTCAAGGGAGACCATTCTGTTCACCATGGGATTGAAGACATAAGCATTCCCGAGGCCGTCAAGCACGGGAGTGGAGCCCACAAAGCCGTAGGGTATCGCGCCGGTCCCGAGTATTCGTGTCCAGACGAGGGCGCCGGTTTTGGCATCCAGGGCAAAGGCCATGAGCGAAGCGGTGCCGGCAACGGTGTCCGCATTCACGACGAGGGTGCTGATGACCAGGCCGTTCGACTGATCAACCGCCGGAGGCACTGCCGAGAAGCCGGTGTCATAGATTCTCACTCCGGGAAGCGTCTGTTTCCAGAGGATCTGGGCATTGCTGAGATCGATCCCGTAGAACTCGTTCGGCATGGCCTTGCCGACGACCATGATACCGGGCCGCCCTCCGGGCTGGTAATAGACGTTCGCCGAACTGATTGCGTTGAATCCCCCGAGCTTGAGCTTGGGAGAGCCCACGCTGTTCATGAACGCCGGCACGGGCGCGCCGCTGTCGGCATTGATGGCCCAGACCTGCCCGTCGCCGGCAACCCAATAGAGATTGCCGTCGTTATAGAGCGGGGTCATGGCGCTGGTCGCGCCGTCGGTGTAGAAGGTCCATTTTTCCACGCCGGTGGTCGGGTCCAGGCCGGTCACGTGCTCGAAGCTGCCGCCCACCTGCGCGCTCGGAGAATTAGCCTTGAACGCCGAGGTGGAACCAAGCGGAAAATACGGGTCGCCCGCGCTCACCACAACCGTGTTTGGCGTGACGAGGGGCTGCCCGAAGTTCGAGTTGAGGGTGCGATAGCGCCATATGAGCTCGCCGGTGATTCCGTTCAAGGCATTGATGGTGGAGCGGTCGCTGCCGGCGTAGGCGATCCCGTTGACGGGCGTTATTCCCGTACCCACGCCAAACGCGAGATGCGTCATGTGCGTGGCCGCCTCGGTCCCGAATATCGCCTCATCGCGCGGTCCGGCGCTCAACGAAATCGCATCGTTGAGCGCCGTGCTCCAATGGACGCCGCTGGGGCCCTTGGTGACGTAAGCGTTGTGCGCTTGACCGCCGGCATAGGCGAGCCAGGAAGAGGGAAAGCGACCGGCCTGGGTCTTCGTCGGCAGCGCACCCGGGTTGAAATACGTCGGCTGCTGCGGCGGGATGGGGTCTGCGGGCGGGAACGGCCGCTGGCCGAAGCCCGGCGAGGTCATGAGGTAATCGAGGGGCGCTGCGAACACCCATCCGGACAGAGCGCCGAGATAGACCATGTTGCCGACGACAGCCGGCTGCGTGGCGGCGAAGGCGGAAAAGGTGCCGGGCGTTTCGAAGTCGTTCAGGAGAGCGCCGGTAACGGCGTCGAAGGTGCGGATATCACGCCCTTCCACATGCAAAATCCTGCCCGCGATATAAACGCCGGCGGCGTGCGGACGGTGCCTCTGGTTGGCCGTATCATCCGGCTCTTCCAAGGGGGTCGCCCAAAGCAGCGCGCCGGTTATAATATTGTAGGCGCGATAGGTCTCGTTCAAAGGGTTCCCCAGGTAGACGACGTCGGCATGAACCATGGGCACGCTGCCCTTGAATCCGGGGATGGAGGGACCGGTGCCGCCCGAAGCGGACCAACGCAGCGCGCCGGTCGTGGCGTCGAGGGCATATACCACGAGGTCGAACACGCCGCTCGTTGCCGTCGTTGTGAACACATTGGTGAGAACCACGCCGTTGACGGGATCGACTGCGACCGGAGTGTCTCCGGGGGAATTCGCGGTGGCGCCCACCGGGGTGTACGACCAGGCCAGCGCAGGCGCGGCGGGATTGGTCACGTTCACCGCGATGATATTGCCCGGCCGGTTCACGCCGTAGATGATGAACAGGCGACCGTCGGCGGTCTGGAACCAGTTCGGCGACGCCAACCCGGAGTAACCCTCGCCGGGATTGGTGAAGGTCGAGATCAGATTGCCGTTGGCGGCGTTGAGAATATAGAGGCGCCCGTCGCCGTTGGTGATGTACAACGTGCCGTCCTTGTAGATCGGCGAGGGACGCGAGGCGCCCCTGGTGTCAAAGCGCCAGAGCTGCGCGCCGGTGAGACCATCGAAGGCATACACCGACGAAAAACTCGCGCCGCGATCATGGGTCAAGTTATTTTTGAAACGGATCGTGTTCTCAAGGTTGTAATTGGCGTCGCCGGAAGCGACGAAGACCACGGGCCGGCCGGCCAGCTCCTCCACCACAACCTGGCTGTTACCGGCCGTGTTGATGAGCTCGGCCTTCCAGATCGGGTAGCCGGTACCGGCATCGATCGCCCAAACCTCGTTGCGGCTCAACGGCGCGTAGACGATCCCCTGGACGACCGATACGCCCATCAGGTTGCCGAGCGTTCCGGCGACGGCCGCGCCCCAGCTTTGGGTGCCGTCATCCGGGAACGACGGGATCGCACCTGACAAGCGCAGGAAGGCATCAGTGGTCAGCGGCGTTGCCCAGAATACGCCGTTTTGCAGAAAAGCGGGGGCCGTATCGGAAACGGGAAAGAGCGTTTGGTGCGGCTGATTGTAACCGAGCTGGCGCCAGTTCGCCGGGAAGGAGGCGCGCGTGTTCTCGTCCGCGTACGCGGACGCGGGTTTGAACTCGAGCAGCGCGTCCAGGTTCTCGGGCATGCTGCAATTGAACATCTGTTCGGTTCGCAAAGTTTCCGGATTGCACGGCGGTCCGTCCGCGGCGAGTGCCGGGGTCGGAAACAGGAATTGCGCCGCAAGCAAGGCGACTGACGCTCCGGCGACCGCGGTTCTTTGGAAGCTCATGATGATTTCCTCCTTCAGCGTGAATGGTGTCTCGGTGTCGCTAAATCGTATTTCTGCCGGGCATGAATAGGGGCGACAGGGAAGCCCGCGCAGCAACGAATGCAATGTTGCCTCTCCGCGATCCCATGGCCGGGTCACGTCCTTGTGAAAACATGCTTTGGGCGCCGGCACTGTCGGCGCCCAAAGCGCTCTCCGTGAGATCAACCTTTGTCGCTCGGAGACCTATCCGGTGACGAACCCGAGCGGGATCGCCAGCACCCAGCCCCAGGAGTTCCCGATGTAGAGGGTGTCGCCTATTACTGCGGGGTTGTTGTACGTGAACGAGCCGCCGACATACAGCGAGTTCAGCTCGCTGCCGGTCTTGGTGTCGTACGTATACAGATAGGATCCGATCGGCATAATCACCTTCGTGCCGACCACCACGCCGGGGCCCCAACTGAACCTCCCGGCTGTGGGCACCGACGGCTGCACCAGCGTCTGCCAGAGAATTGCCCCGGTGCCCGACTTCAGGCATACCACCCTGCTCGCCAGAGGATTGAAAAGATAAACGTTCCCGACGCTGTCGAGCAGCAGGGGGGTGGACCCGACGAACCCGTAAGGGATGGTGCCCGGCCCGAACATCCTGGTCCACACGAAAGCGCCGGTCTTCGCGTCCACGGCAAAGGCCATGAGCGTAGCTGTGTTGGCCGTGGCATCGGCGTTCACGACGGCGGTGCTGATGACCAGGCCGTTCTTCTGATCGACCGCCGGGGGAACGGCGGAAAATCCGGTGACATAGACCCGTACGCCGGGAAGGGTCTGCTTCCAGAGGATCTGGGCATTGCTGAGATCGATCCCGTAGAACTCATTGGCCATGGCCTTGCCCACGACCATGATGCCCGGCTGATTGCCGGTCTGGTAATAGATGTTCGCCGAGGCCACGGCGTTGAAACCGCCCAG
>ERZ1292625.3185-Hain-H41-01um-R1-3185-length-13741-cov-8_pt2 | contig 11626 bp, 13 predicted proteins | sample MGYA00564400_ERZ1292625 | MGnify/ENA primary metagenome ERZ1292625 (study PRJEB36523, sample SAMEA6512639) | groundwater metagenome | collected 2019-01-08 | study: AquaDiva: Metagenomics assemblies of 32 groundwater samples
GATTTTCATTCTGTGCGTCAACGAAGCGTATTCAACCTTGTATTCGATGTCCACGCTTTCCATCATCACCCAACTTACGAGTTTACTCGCGGAAAGGTCTCCGATATTCAGGGCATTCACCGTAAGCGCGTCTCTTACTGCATGAGTCCACTTTTGCGCCAAGCGCATAAGCGCCGTCATATCTCTGTCTTGCACTGTAACTTTTATGACAAAAATTGCTTCCGAATATCCGGCGCGTTGTCCGTGGTTGTATTCGAACTCCTCGCCTCTGTAATAAATCTCCCCGAGCGGCAAAAGTGCCGCGGGGATAGCCTTTTCATCTTCAAAGGTCGAACGCGAAAACTTAATGCCCTGGCCTTGGAGAACGCTTTGGACGTTGTCCGTTATTGCCTTTATGGTTGTAAAGTTCGCACTCATCTTCTAACCCCGTGTATTGCAAAATATCCGCAAGGTAAACCGCGTCCATTAGCCCCGCCCTATCGTCCTCGTAATCCGCTTGCTCTCTTCGCTTCCGGTAACATACCCGTCGTTACTCGTGTCATACTTAAAATGAAGGCTCTTAAATATCGCGTAAGCCTTCGCCTCGTAATCCTTCCACATCTGCCACCAAAAGGTATCGCTCCCGCCCGCGCTCGTAAGCCCCTTGCATATCTCGGCGACGGAGTAACAAATATGAACCTCCCTTAAATCGTATGGGTCGAGGATAAGGTGCGCCCTCTTGCCGCTCCGGTAAAGGAGTTCGTCAATCTTCTCGAACGCCCTCTGTATTTCCTTCGTAAACGAGCGGGTAAGGATGTATTTGTCGGTCGCTATGGCGCCGGTAAATGCCGCCGTAGTTACCGTTCCGGTTGAACCCACGAAGTCCGTTATCTCGCGGGTCTCGTCTCTCGTAAGGGAATAGGCGAGGCCGCCGGTGAAGTAGTCGTCCTCATACCGCTTAAGTTCCGCGTCAACGAGCGTCGTGGTCGAGCCTGAATCCGCCGTGCCGTGAACCCTCCAGCCGTTGTCTTTGAGTTGAGGAAGTTCGTTTATGATGTCATCGTCCGTTATCACTTTGACGAGTTTCGAGTTCACGACGTCGTAAAAGAGCGTAATTGAATAGGTCGTGGCGTTGAAGACGTAAGAGATGACGGCCTTGTAGTTTTCGTCGGCGATGTCGTTATGCGTTGCGGTAAGGGCGTAGGAAAGAAGCCCATCACTTCCGACTGTCATGGCCGCGCCTGATATGAGGGCCGTGGAATGCCCCGGCTTATAGGCGGTAAGGGTCGCGCTCGAAGGAACAATCTTGCGGTTATTCTCATAGACATAGGCTTGAAAAGTTCCCGCCGTATCCGCTAAAAATTGTTGCCTCATGGTTTGTCCTCGCACCTTTCCAAGGCTTCGTAAATCCGCAAAAGATAGCCTTTATCCAAGCACACCTTCGTTTGTATCGAAGGGTGGTCGGTTAAGGCTTCGCTATCCGGAAGGACGTTTACCCTCCGGTGAAAGCACCCTACGGAACTGCTCGCGAAGAAGAAGGCCAGCCCTATCAATATCGCCTTCGACAAGATTTTTTTTGATTTCTTCATATCTCGCCGCTCCGTCCCTTGCTTCCTTTGTCTTGCCTCGCTCCACCAAGATTTGTAAAACGAGGCCGAGGATTAAGAGAACCGCTCTTATCATTCGTCTTCCTTGAACCATGGCTGGAGCCGCCAGCCGAGCTTGACGAGTTGATCAACAAAGCCTATTATACCAGCGTTTGCCAAGAGATATGTCTCCCAATTCTCAGTCGTGAGTGCGAAGCCCGAGAAGTAGGCCACCACCCCAAGCGCGGCGCCGACGATGAGAGTCCTTGCGAGTTTGTAGGGCTGGAAGATTTCACCCTTGGGCAACTTCGCCGCGTAAATCGAAAGGCTGACGACCAACGCCATGATAATCGCTATTCCTATCTCATACATAATTCCCTCCTCCGTTTTAAGGTTGCCTGCTTTTTTATTTTTCGCCTCTTGCAAAAACATGTATAGGCATAGTTAAGGTCGTTATGCCTTCTTCGCCGTGGTCGTTCAAATCCACGCTTATCTCCCCGGCTGTTTCGGTTTCAACATTTACAAACCCGGCCTGTATTAAAAGCAACCTTAACCCCTCCGGCGAAAACCTCCAATAGTCGCTCGGGTAGTTGTGAATCGGAAAGGCGAACATCGTGGTTATTAGGACGTTCCCGCCCTTTTTCAAAACGCGATAAATCTCCCTCAAGGCCACTGCCGGATGTGCAACGTGTTCAAAAACTTCCGAACAAAGACAGGCGTTGAAAGTGTCATCTTCAAAAGTAAGCGCTTCCACGTCCATGACTATATCCACGTTGCAACCTCCCTGCATGTCTATCCCTATCCATTTCTCATTATCCTTGCCCCGATACAACGCCCACGTCGCGGTATCGTGGGTGAGCCGAGAACCTACCTCAAGCACGGGGTCAACAAGTAAGTGCCTGTGCCGCTCAATATAATCATTAATGCGTCCGCGAGAAGTATTTTCCATAATTTTCTTTATCGCTCCCGATTAGTTTTTCCAAATATATCATGTCGAAGTCCTCAACGTAACGATTGTTTGGATTATGCCCCGTGCCTATGCCTTTACGTCCGGGCATACCTTTGATACCGACACAAAAGGGTTGTTCGTGGTTCACGAGACGTTTGACTCCATTTATTTTTTGCCAGAGTAAAATATCTATAAATTTTTCCTGCGTATTCAAAATTTCTTGAAGTAATTTTCGCGTGTCCTCATTGAAACGTAATCCCGTCTGACATAAACTTGCATGGCCTGTATTCCCGTGTTTATAATATTTTCGCTCTTTTACGTTATAGTAAATTGCGTTCCCTTCACCTGCTATAATCACGTTATCAAGAACATGAAACATGTAACTTATATATTCAGGCGCATACCAGTCGTCATCTTCTATAAAAAGAATCTTATCGCTTTCGACAAAAGGCAATAGTGTTAAAATATTCAAAGCCAGAGTAGGTTGCCTGTCCTCGGCGGAAGGTTCGCGCCTTAAATATTCTTGCCCCTCTGACGGGATACAAGAAACTTGCCCGTCATCAATGACAAGCCATTGAATACGCCCCTTAAAAGTTTGACGCAACATATATCTTTCACAGAGCGCGAGAGCCTCCGGCCTATCTCCGGTCGCCGTTATGAGGGTAATGTCGGCCATTTTACCACCTCAATATTTTCGAGACGACTATTTTGGCTTAAATTGAAACAGCGAACCCCCTGCTCTGCGTATTTCAAAAACATCTCGGAAAGACAACGAAGCGTCGCTTGGACTTCGGGTTCTTTCTTGTCGGCTAATTTGTATTTTGCGGGATCTACCAGTGTTGCTTTGATTTTAGGACAAGCCGAATGATATATCCGCCCGTTTGCGCCGAGGTTGAAATCAATGCCAATTAAATAAATCTCGCTTGCCCCCATAAAATAAGCCGCCGCAATCGCGGGAACGGCCCCTGTGCCAACCATAGGCAGGTATGGTTCGCCGATTAGACACACCTTATCGGAAGGCGTGGCATAACTATAAACAATCTCGTTGCCTTCCCTATCGAAAAAAGCATTGTAATCTTTATCGTGGAAAAGGTTAACGTTAAAAAGATAATCAGGATAAAAAAGGCCGGGATAGATTACTTCGTTGACTCCTATTGTTACGCCGGGAAACCCGGAATAAAATTCAGGCGGGAACTGGTCAAGAGACGTGCCAAGCCCATAGACGAGGAATTTTTCGCCCCTGTGCTTATTTTGATAAAATGGGAGGCTTAACTCGCTCATCTACTTTTCCTTTTTCGGTCTGCCTTTTCTGCGACTCGGATTGCCTTCCGTTCCGCTTCCCGGAATGACGGCACTGCCTTGCCCGACTTTCTCTGCTGGTCGTATATCCGCCGTGCTACTCGTTGCACCGCTTCCCGGCTCACCTTTGACCTCCACTTTGTTGATTATAGGTTTCCAGCCCTTCTTAAGATACTCATCGTATTCAAATTGGCTCCGTGCCGCCACGCTCATTACCACTTCCTTGCCTTCTCCGTCTTTCATACGCTGGCCTATGTCAAACCAGATTTTAGTGAAAGGCTTTATCATTTCACTACTATTCATTCGCGGCTTGAATCCAATCGCGCCAAGCCCGTTATCGCGAAGAGGAACGAATCCGCTTTTCATCATGTTTTTTCCAAGATCACTCATTACCCCTCCTTGAATTCATTTAATCTGGCAAATTCTCCGTAACATTTCCGAAAGTTATGGGGGAAAAGGCAAGTCGGAATCTCGCTTTTCAGGTGCGACCCTATTTCCCCCAAAACAACTACTCATCATTCGTGGTCTGTTATTATCTTTACTCCGCCGTTAGCGGCGGTATTCACACACTCGTCGCCGTAAACTGCCGTTACGACTATCTCGGTCGCGCGAAGCGAGGCGTTCCGCTCTAACTCGGTCTTCGCCCCAACCTTTATGACGTAAGCAAGACCGCTCTGATTGCCCATGGGCATCATCACGCCCTGCCTGTCCGCGTCGCCCGAATTCACGGACGCGCAATTCGTGGACTGGAAAATGTCCACACCATAAAGGCTGGTCAACGCTCCGAGGTCTGCGGCCGGGGCCGAAGGCCCACCCCATACCGCGCCCGTGGTCGCGGCAAGTGCCGCCCTCAGGTCGCTTATCTGTACGGGATGAAGCACCGCGACGAACGGCCCTACTGCATTCCCGTTTTCGAGCGTGTATAGCGCCAAAAGGAAGTTCGCCTCCGAGATGTTCGTGCCGGACGTCCCCACGGAATTAGTGAAGTCCGCGACCTCTGCCAAAAGGTCGGTGTCAATCTTGCTGGCGAGCGCCTTTCCGAGTTCCGTGGCGTAAGGCTCAAGCCCGCCGGTAACGGCACTGTTGAGAAGCATGTCCGTTACGGTTATCATAAGCCCGGCCTCGTCCGCCGTTACGGAAACGCTGGTCGTATTGACGGCGGTATTGCTTGCGTCCGTGCCTTCGGTCAAATCAGCCGCCGAAAGAAGCGGCCACTTCGGGAACTCGACCGTGTTCGTGGTTTCCGCGCCTATATCCGCAACCCGGCACAAAGGCGGCATGACCGCTCCGGCATAAGCCGCGTCTATGATGAGTCGTGATATTATCTCGGCGGCGACGAGTTCTCCCGCGCTTCCTGCCGCTGTGGTTACTTCGTTTGCCATGATTTTACCCTCCTATGAGTTTTTTTTATTATCCGTGCCCCGTCGGGTAAAACCCCGTTTATAGCCCGTCGGCTTACTTCTTTGCAAACCTGTTTTTCCGCGCCTCCGTGAAGGCATTACCGCTTTGCTTGAAGCGAAATACTTGCCCTGCGGAGCCTACGACTTCAATCCCTCCAACCATCGCCTTATCTAACTCTTCGCGTGGCATGGTGCGTATGACTTCGGGGTTCGACAAGTCGTATTCCTTCCCGCCTTCGCCGCCGAACTTCGCGCCGGAAGAACCGGAACCCTGCCTGCCGCTGGCCCTCAAATGGTGCGGACGTGTTTTAAGCCAGTCAGTTATCATCTCCGATATTGTCATGGGGCGCGTCGGGGTCGCGTTGAGGTTGAGTCTCGGCGAACCGTCGGAGTTAACAACGATAGGAGTTCCGTCCTCGTCGGGCTTTATGTTGCCGCGAAGAAGCGTCGTAACCTCGGAAATGTCCATGACGTTGAATTTGGCAACTTCCTTAAAAATAGAATCGTCAAGTTCGCGGGCGTCTTTCTTCGCTAAATCGGCCTTAAGTTTATCAAGCGCAGCCGTGAGGGTTTTCACTTCTTCCGATTCTTTTCCCTTCCCGTCTCCGGTTTTAAGCGTGGCGAGTTCGGCCTTGAGCCTGTCGATGTCCGGCGAATTGCTCTGCGCCTTGGAGTAAGCCCTTTTGTATGCATCGTCAATCAACCCCTGCACCTTCGCTTGCTGTTCCGATGTAAATTCCGTTTTCGCTTTCGCGGCGGCCTCCGCTTCCGCTTTCAACTGTTCGTCCGTTTTTGGCTCGTCAGCCATAACCATACCTCCGTTTTAAGTTAATAGACGTTTCTTTTTCCCTTGTAAAAAATCTACCACGTTATTTCTGTCAAGTAAAGCCTTTACTAACTTCGTGCAAAATTCGGCGCGTTCCTTCGGAGACAAACGAGCCCACGTTTCTATTCCGACATTTTCCTTTATTGCGCGCCGGACTTCCGCCCAGATAGACTCCGTCAGGCGAAAGGCCATATCATAATCCACCCCCGAAGCTTGCGCTACGGCCAAAGCCGATTGCGATTTTTTATTACATTTGTTCATCGGGCGCGGCCTCTTTCATTTTTTCGTTTTGCTCTTTCACGCCGGCGTCTATCTCTTTGTAAATGGTCGCGGTCGTTACTTCTTCCGCTAATGGCAGGGTCGCGGCAACGATAATTTTCTGACGTTCTTTCTCGAAAGTTAACGAAGTTATACCTGCGGTCTTGGCATTCAAGGCATTCTGCAACGCGATTGTAACGTCGCGCACCGAAAAATCACGCGGATATTTTACCGTGCCTGAAAACTTTTCATCCTGCCACTTCGCGTATAGCCGCAAAATGTCGAGTTCCGCTTGTTCGGCATTGTCCGCCTTTTCGACAAGCGCGGCAAAAAGTTGTTGAGCTTGACTTTCGATGGACACGCCGCTCCAAGGCTGGGTCGAAGATTCGACATTCCTCATGCCACCCATCATGGCCATACGTGTAATCTCGGTCGCGTCCTGCATGACCCACTCCCTGATTTCCGTGAGAGATGAGTGCGGGGCTTCGAGCCAGAAAGGATTAGCGTTCGGGAGTTCGGGATCGAATTGAATTACGTTCCGGGGGCCGACGGGCTGTGTTTCGCTTTGGCCCCCCTTTTCGTAAGGCATGGCGAGCATAGGAAATGCCGTATTTTCGATAATCTCTTTCGCGTCCGAGCAAAGGTGGTAGATGTTTTTATTTATGTCGGCAATGTCTTTTAGGTCGGAAAGTCCAATCATCTTAATTCCGGAACGCTTGTTGTAAAAATTGACAATCGGGATTTCACCAAGGCCATGTTCGCCTTGCGATAACAATTTACCCTCTTTTTCTTTTTTCTTTATTTCCCAAAGTTCCCATGTTTGCCTCGTCCATAGCCTGTAACGCTTCACGCTTCCGTCATTTACTTCGAGAATTTTAATCATGCTGATTTCTGGGCGTCCATTTTCGCCGCGAACAAAAGTCCAGTCAGTTAAATTTTCTGGCGTAATAAGAGTGAGATACGGACGGATATCTTTTTCTAACGCCTCGCCTTCGGTCAGCGCTTCGACGGAGGGGCTATCTACAATGACTGATACGCGCCCGTAAACGGAGGCGAAACGTTGTGCGTCTCGAATAAACTGGTCGAAGGTCGAACCTTCAAAATCGCAATTATTCCAAAAGGAATCGAACAGGGTTTTGGGCACACGCGGTGGGACGACCTCGGAACTTAAGTCGCCGTAATTACGTTCCGGCGGCTTTTTGAAAAGATGACCCGATAAGATGTCCACTATCGGGCCGCAGTAATTGTAAAAATAGGCCAGTTCCTTGCGGCGCTTATAATTCTCGGCGCTCTCGAAAGGATGGCGAAGAAGGTAATTGCCGTCGCGGTAGAATTTTCCGCCGAAGTATGAACGAATATAAAGAAGCCATTCACCACGAAAAAAAGAATAATCAGGGTGGACTTTTTCGAGTTCTTCTCTGGTCATAATTTATCACCTCTCGCAAAAACGTGAATCAGGAAGGCAAATAATGTCGCTGTGATGAGAGTTATATCCGCCATATAGAAAGTTTTTACCATAGGATAACATCGCCGTCAAGAGTTTTTAACGCCTCGTTGGAAAGAAAAATTTTCAACTCACCGGGGCCAATGTGGTGGATTGGAAAGATTTTTTTGCTTATGTTTAATCGCCCTTGCTTCTGCTCTTGCCTGTAATTTTTCAAATCTTATTTTCTTTTTTGATTTCTTCATAGATTCTGATGATTTGATTTTCGTTATACCACTCAACCCATGGAATAAATCATGACAATATTTGCAAAGCGTAATAAGGTCTGTCAATAATTCTTCTCCATAAACTTTGGGATATTGCCTATGGTGGATATGAAGATTATTTATAGAATTGCACACCCTACATTTTCCTGAATCTCTGTAAAGAATTTCTTTCTTTATTTTTGTCCATGTTTCGCTTTGGAGATATTCGGAATAATTACGATATATTTGAATATTCATATTTTTTCTCTCTATCATATCCAACTTTACTCCCCCTCAAGGCAGTCGCTAAAAGCAGGGTGGTTAGCACCCATCTCTTAATCCTATAAGTTTTGAAGACTCGTTTAGAGCATTTCGCGGCATTTTAAAAAAAAAGCCGTTGGCGATAAAGTTTCTTATCAAAGTATAGCCTATTGATTAGAGCGGCGCGTTTGTTTGCTCGACTATTAACGGCGCAGGTTCAATGGTAAGACCCCTACCCTATTTATATTCGCCGGATAGAAGCGAGGACGGTTAATATTCTGCCCGTCGGGTCGCTGGTAGAAGTTGGCAACTCCCAGCACTTGTTAAAATAATAAAGTTCCTATGTAAGCCAAAAAATAAAAAAACCCCCACTCCCGATTACTCAGGAATGAGGGTCTTTTTAATTTGGGGCAAGAGAAAAAAAGGAATATCCCGCCAAGGAAGCTTGCCCCAAAATCGAATGTATTATTAAAATGTTTTTTCATAATCCTTTTTTTCTTATTCCTTGGCGTTACAGATTCATTAGAGCATATCGTTATTCCCAAGTCAAGCACTATTTATAAAACATTTTGGTCTGATTTACCTTATGCGCCTTAAGCGGCCATTCGTAGTTGATGAAGTATCCGAGCGCGTCAGCCGCGTTGCCGCGCCCGAACTCGGTGCGAACAAAATCGGCGCCGTCTTGCGACCAGCCGGAACGCTCTATGTCTTTGACGACGTTGATACACTTTGCATTTATTGTAAGCCTTACCGTGCCGGGGACATCTTCGAGCATACGATTTATCGCATTAACGCGGTCGTGTATCGGCGCGTCCACGCGCTTATAACGTTGCGCCGAGAATCCCAAATCACGCAAGATACTGTAATCGCTTTTGTTCGCCCCGCCTGAAACGGCTCCCGAGGCCGGGCCGTAAATAATATATCCGGCCTTATGTTCTCCGTGGCGCCTCATGACTTCCGCACCCATACGGATTGTATTGCAATTGCGGATAGACATCTCGTCGAATATCCATACTTGCCGCCCGTCGGTTTGCGCGAAAAGCCACGTTAGGGGATTTCGGTTAAAATCGCAACAAACCAAAATCGGGAGAAGAGGGTTAAGGCATACGTCTTTCAAATGACGCAAAGGATCATAAGAATAGAACGCACGTTGCGTCAAATCGAGATTGTCAATGCTGTCAAAATCAGGGTTGAGAAGTTCGAGCGCGGCAAGACAAAGAACTTCCAAATCCAGCGCTTCATTTTTTTTGCCCGGTGGCAACCACCATCGCCCCGAAGCGTCCACCGTCTCCGCCGTGAGTTGTGCGAAGAACTCCGCGTCGAATCCCATGTTGTAGTGAATGTATCCCGGGCCCGGAGTGTCAAGTTTTAGAGCCGAGTAAATCAATTCCTTTGCGGTATCCGTCCCGACAAAATATAATTTTACCTTATTGAGGTTGTTAAGCGACGGCCCCGCTATGAGCGGCTTGCTTTTTTGGTTCGAACCTTTGGTCGCGTAAACCCGCCGTATCTCACGCGGCTTGACGTATTCATAGACCGCCGCGGTATGATGACCCCCGCTATCCACGCAAGCCGCGCTGATTTTTTTTCTTTCGCCGTTTTCCGTGAGGTATGTTTTGTCGAGCGTTTTATCGAGCGCGTCCCATAAGGTCTTTTGCGAAGGATCGCCGTTAAGGATACTGTGTTCAAGGCCCCATGACTCTCTCCCGTGTCCGTAGGCTTTGACCAAAACCTCCAGCCTGTTATCCTGCGTGTCCACACCCGCGACAATTATCTGCCCGCGCACGGGGACTGTTACGCCATAGTTAGCCCTACGCGCATAAATTTTGCCGTGGTCAACGACCGTAACCCCTTCGCGGTATGGTTCGGCCTTCCGTGTCGTTACCCAGCGCTTAAGCAACGTCCGGTTGCCGTCCTCGATGGCCTTCAAAAATTCATCGACAATCTGCGACCAAGACAACCACCCTACCGGGGAATAGAACGAGGGCAGGTGATAGCCCCTATGCCTATGCGCCGGGTTCGCGGCTATCCATTCTCCGGCCAACATCATCTCGGTCTTATATCTTTCCTCGATTCTTTCTTTGCAAAACTTACAACGATAAAAAGCCGTCTCCGGTAAGTGAATACCCCCCGCGCCTTTATCCCATGACAAACCGTAATCCAAATCTTTGCCGCCCCATTCTAATTTTTGCTTCGCGCCGCAAAAAGGACAAGGGACGTGGTAATGGCGCTGGTCGGAATCCTGAAACTCTTTCGCAATCCGGCTCGTGATTTCCGCCGTAGGCGAACTTATCGTCAATACTTTCCGGCGCCGCCCGAAAGCGTCCGTCCGGTTAAATGCGAGACCAAGCGGGTCGCCCTCGCCGTCCACGTCTAATGGCCAGCCGTCCACGTCATCGCACACCTGCCAACGAATCGACTTACCCCTGAAACTTACGTTCGTGTTCGCGCCATCAATGTCAATAAACCCGCCTAAAAATTCTTTGTGCGTCAGCGTCGTCCCCGCCCTGCGACTTCGCACCGGGTGAATTTTTGCTTTCAAAATTGGATTGGCTTCGATGAGCGCGCCCCACTTACTTTTTGAATACGATTCCGCCGCGCCGTCGGTTGGCAAAAGCATTTGAAAACTGCAAGGAGCCACGTCCACGGTATAAGCCTTCCATGCCGTTGCTATAGTCGTGCCTCCGATTTGAGTTCCTTTCATGAGCTTAATTTGTTCGACCGGAGAGTAAAGAGATAAGCAGTCCATGATCTCGCGGACGTAAGGGGTTCGTGCCGTGCGATACTTTCCGGCCTCCGTGCCGCCGCGTGGGAGGATGAGGTTTTTATCCGCCCATGCCGAAACAGTTATAGGCGGAGCGGGCTTAATTCCGGCGCCGAAGCCGTTAACCCATACGTCCCCCGCCTCGCGGATCCCGAGTTCCTTAAACCATTCCCTTTTTTTTGCTTCAGATTCACTTAATTGCATTTGCGAGACCTTCACACAACTCCATAAATTCCGCGCTCAGCATAGTCCTTATTCGTGCTTCGTCTGTTTCCGCCGCGAGAAGAGGGGATAGCCTGTCGAGGATATTAAAAAGCCCGTCCTTAACTTGATGTGCCGCCTCAAAACCCTTCGTTCTTTCCACGTCCGCAATAACAAGCGTTTTGAGTTTTTCGTTTAACGTGATATTTTTTAACGCAGTGGCAACGTTGATTTGTCTGATTTTCGCGGCGGTAACGGAGTTCTCCGAAAGCTGTGTCCCTTGCGTCGCGGGGCGGCCCTTCCCACGCCTGAATTCAGCGCGCGATGGGTCTTCGCTATCTGCGATAGCCCTATCTGCCTGTTCCGGGTCTATGCGCCCCCGCACGAGTTGAATTATTCCCGCCTTGACAAGAC
>ERZ1292625.3868-Hain-H41-01um-R1-3868-length-11623-cov-15_pt1 | contig 11623 bp, 21 predicted proteins | sample MGYA00564400_ERZ1292625 | MGnify/ENA primary metagenome ERZ1292625 (study PRJEB36523, sample SAMEA6512639) | groundwater metagenome | collected 2019-01-08 | study: AquaDiva: Metagenomics assemblies of 32 groundwater samples
ACTCCTTGGCCAGCGCCCGGATACGCGCCTCGTCGCCATCCTGGCTACGCGTCTCATATAGACCGAGTAGGTCGGCGGCTGTGTAGGCCGCGCTGAATCGTTTGGCCATCTATGCGGCCTCCACGCGGAAGTCACTCGTATATGCCCGCGCGGCTGGTCGCGCCCCTGTACCCATCCACGCTAGCCCTAAGGCGATAACCGTATCATCGTGCATCCCGCTAGGCGCTGTGTAACGTATCAGCCCACTGGGCAATCGCTCTGCCTGATACGCCTGCAACTCACCTAATAGCACGGCATCGGGTAACACCTTGATAGACGCCTGTTCGAAGGCCAACGCGAGTCCCTGCACAACTGCCGCCTTGGTCGCATTCGTGGCAGTCCACGGATAAACGGGCAGTCCTTGGCGGCGCAGACGCTCTATGATGGGCGTGCCCATAGCATTAGCCTCGGCAATGAGCATCACTGGCGAGAACCGTTGACAAAGCGCCTGCAGTCGCGCCTCTTGCAGTAAATACTCGACACGGTTACTACGGTCCTGGTATACCTGCTCTTTGGTCGTTAGGTCTACTACCGAGAACACCGAGAAGTCATTGACCTGGCCCCAGTCAACACCGATGCAATAAGCGTGCTGCTCGACGCGCCCCGTCTGCGCGGTCGCAGTGGCGGCATCAAGGACACGACGAAATACACCAGCTTCATCGGACACAAAGACAGCTAGATACTCTTGGGCAAACGTCTTCTCGGGCAAATCAATACGCGCGGTCTCAATCTCTGCTGGGGAAATGAACGGGTTAGCCGAGGTGGGAAACGTCCACGACCGCCACTCAGTCTGTAGGGCATCCTGCCCTCGGTCGTACAGCGCCTTGAAGTAGTTAAACCCTTGTGGTGTACTGGGGAACCAAGCATCGCCCTGATAGTCTGTCAAGGTTGGACGTATAACTGCTTCCCACGCCTCTTGCAGATTGGCCACTTGTGCCGCCTCATTGACAATCACCCGTTTGTAGGCGCGTCCGCGAGCCGTGCCGGGCTGGTCGAGAGACCACATATCCACGACGCCGCCAGTCCATAGATCAAGACGATGTTCCTGCTCTGACCGTCTGCGTATCACGGGTTCTAGCGTAGCATCCAAAACCCGCCAAACCTCCGTAAGGTTCTTATAGGTAGGGGCAAACCAAGCAACGGGGAATCCATGTAGCACGGTATCGGTGAGACAATCAATTGAAACAACGTCCTTGCCAAAGCGGCGACCACAGTTAAGCACATTGAACCGCTTCGCCTCTTGCAGGATGCGCCGTTGCGCTTCGTGCAACCGGGGCAACTCGACCCTAGCTTTTCTTGGCGCCGTCAACGTGGGCAATCTCTACCACCAACTTAAGCGGCGACCCGTCATCGCCCGCTATGGTCACTTCCTTAGGCGAAGCACCGAAAATGTATGCTAACCCTTGACGCCAGGCATCTTTATCACCAGTCTTAAGAGCATCACGCAATGACTCGGCAATCACAACAACGTCTGCAGGTGTAATCGCAGCCCGAAGCATCAGCAGATTAGATTCCTGCCAAACCCGAACTTCCTTAGGCTTTCGGCCCGACCCTGGCCGAGCGCCGCCCGTATTAGGCCGCCTACCGCCTCGCCCGTCTGCCACTCGCGCCTTCTTTGATGATTCTTGATGATTTATTGATGATTAATAGCGTTCTGGCCCGGTCTGTCCCACGCGGCAACCGTGAAGGAGGAGCACGGCCCGCGTCTGAAGCCGAGCCAGACGCCACTACAACTATTGCACACTTAGGCGAGTTTATCAATGCCTGCCGCAAACATTGCCGAGCGAATCTCGTCCGCAGTTTTTTGGCTCAGTGCGGATTCTCTCACCCATCGATCTATCTCTTGCCCTAGATCCTGTCGTACCTGACAAAGAGCTTGCCCCTGAATTTGCCTTATGCGTTCACGCGTCACCCCCAAAATCACGCCCACTTCATCCAACGTCCGATGTTGGCCGCCCAACAATCCAAACCGCAGCACCAAAACTATAGCCTGCCGATAAGTCAGAGTAACCTTGCCTTTTCCCGTGTTCTCCATCGCCCTTCTTCCTCCTCACACCAAAACTTTCCTGCATCTTCCTTCTTTTCGCATCGACTCACACCAGCCCTGCTCGCCATCATCGCAGAACGCCTCTTGCCCGCCTTGTGCTCGTGACTGTACACCCCGCGCGGCCACATACCACGCTGTCCATTCCTCCAGATCACAGCACATCACCCCAGCTCGCAGGTAGGCACTTTCGATCACGGGGGAGGGGCGTTCGCGCAAGGCGTGGCGCCCGGCTGGCCGTGGCATCTCAACTCCTGTGATCGCGAGGGCAACCACTGAAGTGATCAAGATTAGCATCCCAGAAACCGTAGCGTTGGCATTCCGTGTCATAGTCCCGGAAGTAGAGATACGGACCTCCACGGGCTACTTGCCTATGCGAAACGGGTTCACCGCGTGCATTACAACGAGCACAGTAGACCGGCCCATGATTGCCTCCCCCATCCACCCACGTGACACCATGCCAATCATGACCAAAGAGACGACAACATACGAGATTTACCATGCCCACAAGCACCCCAGATAATCCATTCATTCTCGCGCCCTCCACGCCAGGTATCCCACCGCCGCCAACAGCAGGCTCAGCAGAAACACGATCTGGTAGTCCACGTCCCTACTCCTGCCCCTCGGCGGCAAGGGCGTCTAGGGCACTGTGTAAGCGTTCCTCCACGCTGCCTAGAAAGTGGGCCAATGCCGGTCCCTCATCACTCGCTACAGCCAGAGCCTCACTCGTCTCGTGCCATATCTTCGCCGCCTCAATCACCGCCTGCTCGCTCTCCCGCCTCGCCAGCGCGGCCTTGGCGGCGTCGGTGGCGAGAACCTTGTCTATCCTGCCAAGTGCGCTCGGAAACTCATCGGGGCAGCCGTATTCATCGTTGCTCCAGTTGATGATGGCCTTTCGCGTAGCCCGCAGCGCCACCAGCGCCTCCCCGCACAGCACCTCGGCTGTCTCTGCTTCTGCCGCATACGTACCAGCCCTCGCGTGGTATTCCGCTAATTCCGGGCGAGTGCTACCCAGGTCGACCTCCAACTGCTTAGCTAGGTCATGCCACGTCTTCAACTCAGCGGTACGGTTCAGCATCTGCTGATAGGCTGCCTCGAATGCCGCCTCATGCTGTCCTACGTCAGCCTGGGCCTCCTCGACTTGGTCGCAGAGCCACACCAGATCGGCGGTCTCAATCTTCTGTACCAGGTAGTTGCCGCCATTCACAGCGGCTAGACGCTGCAATTTGTGCAGTCGCTCGATGTCAGTCTCGCTCATCACTCCCCCTCTCCAGCGCCGCTCGCCAGCGCCTCTACCGTTACATAACAGCGTGGTTCGCCATCAGCCGCTACCTTTTCCAGATATATCCTATCCACCCAAGCATCCCGCCTCTTGCCTACCACAGCGTCAACCAGGCATTTGACATAGCCGTCAGCGTCGACCTGCCGTAGTTTCTTGGCAGGCACCATCAACATGATTCCAACCTGCAGCGGCGTCCGTTTCGGCGGGGTCCAGTCTCTAACGTGCAGTAGTGCGACCTCCTGCTCCCAGGCCACCAGTTCGGGCGACTTGTAGATACGGCCTCTACCCAGGACGTAGCCATGATTCAGCCCTTGCGCGGGCAGCGGTAGGCAGAAGGCCCCACAATACCGCCCCGTCGTGGGCGACCGGCCAGCCGTGACTTCGACGGCCAGCAGCGGCAGGGTGTCAGGCATCGCCCTAGCCCTCCCCGCCGAACAGAGGCAGCTCGCTCACTGGATAGCTGCACCCATACTCGCCCGGCCTGTCGAAAATCGCATGCCCCTCGGGCAACGGCTCCGGGTTGTGTTGCCTGTCCCGCGCGAAGGCCGCCTGCCGTTTCGCATAGTCCGCTGGCCGCGTCTCGATGTAGCGACGGCCAGTGTTTTCGCCGGTAGCCTGGACGATAATACGGTTGCTCACCCTTTCACCTCCACATCCCGCACGGGCCCGATGCCCTCGAATCGGTGCTCCTCAATGATGGTGCACCGATAGCCCGGCTTGCACCCGGACATGTCCTCGTCACACGGCCGCAAATCGTCCACCGTGCAGCCGCAGCCCTCAGCGCACTCAGGGTCGTACAGGCCAGAATACCCATGCTCACGCAGATAGGCCGCCACGATTTCTGTAACGTTCACTTCGCTGCCGCCTGGTGACACGCGCACCGGCAGGTCAGTTTCTTGGCCCGCTTAGGCTCGGCCTTGGTCAGGTTGGTTCGCCGCGACCCTCGCCGGTGACCGCATTCGTGGCATCGTGGTTTAGCGCTCATCCTATCGCCTCCGTCCGTTTAATCGTCGCCAGCGCTCGCTTACATCCGGCACAGCAGGCACACTCACTCGTTTGCGGTATCTCCTGCCAAAACACCATATCTCGCCGACTCGGCAATGCCCTACCGCAGCAGGCGATATACCGTTGTCCCGCCGCTACCCAGTGTATGCGCATCGTCCCTGCCCAGGAGTACCACCCCTCAACGCCATCCGGCGCGTTCAACAGTCCGCTCATCGCACCGCTCCCTGATTAATTACCGTAGCCCTAGTCTTGCCTCCACACACTGGGCACACGTCATACTCGGCAGGGTCGTAGTCCTCGATGTCGTGCATTGACAGCGTGTAATGCCAAAAGCACGAGGCACATTGGAGAGCAATTCTCACGCCTGCGCCTCCATCTTCCGCATTGTCTCGGCCAGTTCCCGCAACAACTGGTTTAATTCCGCGGACTTCGGCCATAGCCACGTACTACGCCACTCTGCCCACAACTCAGGCTCGATCATCCCAGGCCCCAACCTCACTCGGCCGTCGGGCAGACGCTCCAGAGCAGCCCCGGCGCAGCGCAGGCCGTGGAGCGTTACCGCCAGATTGTCGCGAGGCGCTGTGCGGCCCATGAGATCGAACGCAGCCGGCAGAAGGCGCCCCCAAAGCGGCGAGTCGGGCAGGGACGGGTGAGGGTCCAGAAGCATGTTCAGGGTGGTGGGTGTCAAAATAGATTCTCCCCTACATACTCTTTCTGTATCTTGCTGCTCACTACTGACTGATCCTCTACTGCACAATGAGGTTCGTAAAACACGAACTTGATCTTCTGTCCGGCCAATGCCTCCTTGAATCTGGTATCGCCACTCACTACCACGTAAGTACCGCCTATAAATTGCCGATACATCTGCACCTGACGTACAAGCTCCCCCAGTGACGGGATAGTAGTCTTGACCTCAAAATTGAACTCCATATTCTCAACAGACCTCTTGTAGACAGGTTCCTTGCCTTTTATCCATTCCTCACTGCTAGGTAATGTTAACGTTGTTCCGATATCTACCTCACACTTCACACGCATATCGATAAACCCCACCGTATAATTGTTGTGTCCTGTAGTCACCGGCTGTTCCCAAACTTTACTCAATACCTTAGGAGACAACCATGGCTGCCATCCAAACTTTCCGCTTTCTAGCCACTGCAATATTTTCTGTTCTGCCGTATACATCTTTTCGGCAGATTGAGGATAATAACGACTATTCTGTAAAGCCTGCTCGTGCATCTCCGTACCCTGTGTCGTTACAGCATCCCGAATCTGTTTTCGGCATCCTATCGCCCACACCGTATCGCGTACTTGTACACCACCTACTAGAGATACAAGTAGATTGTCCATACAATGATCCAACCACAGCATCATGTCATCGTGGCTGGAAGTTTTGAGGTCATGATCTAAGAAGCCAAGTTTTTCCTGAAGGGTTCTCGGCTCCCGATTCTCATTCTTGTTATTCACTGGGACAATCAATGTCATCGCACACTCTCCTTGTCAATCACGCTCGGGAAATACGTGTGCGGGACCTGTGTATGGTGTGCGACTCTTAGAGTCGTCGCACACCATACACAGCTTTGGTCGTGTGCGACTTGTGTATCACACACCTTTCGCACACCTCGCACAGGTCAACAAAGTTCATAGGTGGCCTTCTCTCCGGTCTTGCCCGAGTCTGCCCGTCGTACCATTTTCTTATCCACGAGTAGGTAAACAGATCGTCGCGCCGTAGCGGCGGTACAATTAGGAGCAGCGCTGGCGATGTCCTCTAGTAACGCCCGGCGTCCGTGAACCTGTAGATAGTCAACCACATACCGCATCGATTTACTGAGTTGTGCCTGCCCGGGGTCTACTGCATAGTTGATAAGTCGCACCGTGCCTATCATGTCATCAAAGAGAATCTGAGCACCGAAGATAAACGGTTCAGTATCACGCGGGAGCTCGCCCTTGAAAACAATGACCGTACTATTCTGCTCCGAGTCCACCATCATCAGTAGGTCCACCGCGCCAGCGATGGCCGAGCTGCCGCGATAGGTGCCGCCCTTGCCTACATGATGAATCACGCAGACGGCGCAGTTGTGCTTCTCGGCCAGTACCCGCAGTTTCTGGAAGACGGGGTGAGTATCTCGGACGCTGTTCTCATCGCCGCCTGGCATTACGTCGGCCAGGGCGTCCACGATCACGAGCACCGGCGAGAGTTGGGCCATGATGCTGTCGATATACTGCACGTCTACGGGTGAGGATAGAAGATTGAACATTTCTAGCGAAGTGTGCGCCACTTGCACGCCCATGCCTAGTTTGTGACCATGCAATATCTTCTTGAGCCGGCGTTTTAATCGTCGGTCACCGCTCTCTTCGTCAATGATCAGGACCGTGCCCGCCTGTGTCAGCCGGCCCAGCCAAGGCTCGCCCGTTGCCACACAGACCGCGCAATCCAGCATCGTGTACGTCTTCTTGGTCTTGGGATTGCCACAGATAAGCGATACACTGCCCCGCGCGAAGAGTCCATCTACTACCCAGTCGATAGGCGGTATGTCGCCTAGCGCCTCGTCTGCCCAGTGGAGGATGTAGCGGGGCCGTGTGGTCTCTTCCTCAGGCTCGGCGTCTGCCGCGACAGATTGCGCGGGAGGTGTGCGATTGATAGGCAACAGCGCCGGGCCGGGCGAGTAGGTCTCACCGCTGCCTGCCAGACTGTTACTAGTACTGCGTGAGAGGTAGGTATCCTGGCCCCGTCGCTTGTTCCACTTCTCGCGGGCTAGACCAGAGGCTCGCATAAGGCGTTCGATCTGCGCCGCCTCTTGTGTCCAGAATCTCAGAATACCTAGCAGGGCATAATCGGCCTCTGACTGCGAAGAGTAGTCAAGGCTCTCCCACTTGCCATCCCATAGCATCTGAAACTTTGCCCCGTTGCTCGCGTGGCGGCAGCGTTCGATGATCTGAGCATCATCGAAGGTGATGCTGCCGAGGTTCGGCTTGCGGCCGTTGCCGCCTGGCTGGGCCGGGAAGTAGTACGCAGCCAGGCGGTCGATAGCCTCCTGGCATTCTTGGGGTTCAGCGGGAAGTGTGTCGAAGCGCCGCCCCGACATCGTGAAGAAGCGCCCGATCTTGTACATTTCGACCGAGCCAGATTTGCGGCCACGGTCGAACGGATAATGGCCTCTGACAATAGCGTGGATACCCGTGCCTGAGGCTGACATTTCGCAGTAGGTGTTAAGATCATGCAGCCAGCGCAGAACGTCTGGTATGATCTCGTTCTTTTCGGCGTTGTAGGCGTGATCCCAGTCAATGCCGATATAGGGGTCGTCTGTCGTGAAAACATAGCCCACGCCCTCGAAGTTTGCTGTGCGGTAGGTTGCGACGGCAGTGTCGAAGTCGGTCCAGGTGGCGGGGTCATCACTGGCGGCCAGAGCGCCGGAGGTCTGGAAGGGCACCTTCCGCCATTTGTCTTTGCCAGGATCGGGAGGCAACAGCCGCCAGACGACCCACTGATGCCGGGCGCGCAATTCGCTTGGTATCTCGCCCAAGTTAGGCGCGATTACTGGCGGCTTCGTGCTCATATGTCCCTCAAAGACAGATACCTGGGGGCATCCGTGCCGGTTAGGTTGTCGAGGCCAACTGGCGGGCGGGATGTCCCCAGGTATCTATCCTGGAAGGCTATGCGATTGAAGCGTCCTGAAAACAAGAAAACCCACCTCGTTGGCGCTCGACAATTCGTAGTATACCACGCAGTACAATCGCTGTCAACATGTGGTTGCCGGCGGCCAGTCCCCCGACCGCCGGCCAGAGTCGCGCTTAGAAGAGATCGCCGTTCGCGGCGGGGGCCACGGGCGCGGGTGGAGCCACGATCTTCATGGCCCGCAGCGGCAGGACAGCGGTGACCCTGTTGAACTCGCCCGTGCCATCCTTGCCAGGAACCACGGAGACCGTGATGCGGCAGGCCTTGCCGACCAGCTTTTCGAGGTCGACGACGGTGCCCTCTGCCACGGTCGAGAGTGACTTGCCCGTGATGGCCTCGACCCAGCCGCGGAGCTTCGCCTTGACATTGAGACTCTTGCTGGCCAGGCCGGAGATGACGGTCGAGGCGTACTCGCCGTCGGAGACCGTGAAGCCGACGATCAGCGTCGGGCCGAACTCCATCTCTTTCTCCTCGATCTTGGAGACCACGACCGGGTACACGTCCGCGGGCACGACCGCGAAGGACTGATTGGATACGGTTGCGTTGATTGTCACTTTGTGCTTTTCCTTTCGCTTTGTTCTTGTGCTCTTTCATCGTTTCAGTCTGGCCCGACCACGGCCTTCCCGTCCTAGTCGTCCGCCTCCACCCAACCCGCTTCGGCGTCCCTAGCCTCAATCGAGGCATCCTCGGCCGCGCAACTGGAGCCGCAATCGTCGTCGGGATAGTCGTCGTCGTCAGGCGGCCCCCCGACCGCCTCGGCCAGCGCTGTAGCTAACGGTAGCCAGACCATCAGTCACACCTACTGTGCGGGTCATAGTCCGGCAGGTCAGTCTCCTCAGTCAGGTCCGGTGAACCGCACTCGGAGCACTTGTCGGCGGGGTCGCCCTCCGCCGTCTCGTACTCGCGCGCACCGACGCTTGTGTCGGCCACGTCGTAGACCGCCATCGTGTTATCGCAGGCGTTGCACCTGAGCTCCACCGGCCAGCAGTGCCGGTAGGCGGGTTGCGTCAGATCAGAAATGTGCATCAGCGCAGTCTCCCTTCCGTTATGGCCGCCGCCATGTGCCACAGCACGCCCGTGCCCTGGCAACTGCGGCAGATTTCCGTTCCCCCTGGGTTGGTAGCGCCCCAGGCGGGGGTAGTGCCGTCGTAGAATCCGTCCGCGACTAGCCCCTTCCCGTAGCACACCGGGCAGCGAAACGGTAAGTGTTCGGCCTGGCGGGCCAGCTCGTCTACCATAGCACTACCTCCCCACCACGATCAGCGCCACAAACACCGCCACACCCGCGACCGCTATGCCCCACAGCACGCGGTCCCCGTGCAGCGTCTCGTCCAGCCAGTCGCCAAACAGGGCCAAGCGGCTAGGTCGGTAGAGCGCCGCGCGGATGCTCGGCCTGGTTACGAGCGGATCCGGGATCCCGCTGGTCTGCAGCGCCGCCTTCCGCGCGTCGGTCGCCCACAGCCGCACCAGGCGCGGGAACAAGGAACAGCAGCGCTGGTTTCTCAGACAGCCATCCTCTTGGATACAGTGCCCCACGCACAGATAGTTAGCAGCGGCGTAGTAGCGGCGGTCCGCGTCGGTCGTCTGTTTGGTCGTGGTGGTCATCACTGCACCCCCGCTACCACACTCTCGCCGATCGGCAAAGGCGTGAACGTGTAGCCGCCGGCGCCCCAGCGAGCCCGGACCGCCAACTTCAGCGCCGCGGCCTCGCCAAACAGTTGGCTCGTGAGCGCGTTGACTACTGCCACGTTCTGAATCGTGACTACCTGCCCATCCTGCAACTGCGCGATCGCTTCCCCTACCTGGTAATCAGTCGACTGTTCCACGTCCATGTGTCCTCCTCCTGTGTAGTGAGATTGAAGCCGGCTAGCAGGGTTGGCCCTCTTTGAGGGCCGCCGAACGGGGCTTTACTACCCTGCCGGCGCGGCGGTGGGCGGTTGAACGGTCAGGCTCAACCGCCCTTGCCCGCGTTCCTGGTAGCGTGCCAAGGACTCGCCGGCGCGTAGCCCCGCTCTATCATGGCCAGCCGTTCGCAGGCGTCGCACACCCGCGCCCATTTGCCGGTTGACGAGTCAACGATCAGATAAAGCTGGTGGAAACACTGTCGGCAGCGGGCGCACTGGTAGAATTTGCTCATCAGAGCGAATCCACCGTGCCGCACGCCCGGCACACCGCTAGCAGCATGTAGCCGTAGGGCTCATGCCGGTGGTACTGCTTGGCGGTCAGCTCGCCGCCACAGTCGAGGCAGCGCTGGGCCTCCACGTCCGCGCGGTCGGCCTGAGCATCTTCGGCGCTCATGCCCGGCGGCGGGCCCTGGTGGTAGCGAGAGCAGGGGGCAAGGCCCAACTGGTGCTTGGTCCTAGTCGGGTATACCTGAACGGTCAAGGTTGTCATCGCTTCGCCTCCTCAGCGTGGCGCTTGTCCCGCGCCCAATTCCGGCAGTCGCAACTGTGCGGGTCCTCTGTTGCCGCGCTGCAAGTTGCACGTAGGGCAACTCACCGCAACATTTTTGTATGAATGCTCGCCACCTAAGGAAAGGGGTATCAAGTGGTCAAGGTGCCACTTCTTCGGATTGGCCTTCTTGCCACACACGTGGCAGCGGCCACCATCGCGAGTGAAGACTGCGACGCGAGAAACAGGTTCGACATGTGCGGCACGCCTGAGAGCACGGCGGCGGGCACTTTGATCGCAAAACTTGTTTGGATGGGCTAGGGCATAGAGGCGTCCGTACTCAGCACACTCTTCACGGTGGGCCAGGCGATAGATGTGGCTATACTCAGCACGCTCTTCGCGGTGGGCCAGGCGAGAGGTGCGGTCACGCTCAACCGCCTCTTCGTGGCGGGCCAGGCGAGAGGTGCGGGCATGCTCAGATTTCTCTTTGCGGTGAGCCTGGCAATAGAGACGGTTGTACTCAGCATGCTCTTCACGGTGGGCCAGGTAATAGATACGCCTATGCTCGGCTTCCTCTTCGCGGTGGGTTAGGCTATAGAGGCGGTTGTACTCAGCCCTCTCTTCGCGGTGGACCAGACGGTAGGCACGGTCGTACTCGGCCTTCTCTTCTTGCGCTCTTGCCCGACCGTGAGATTGTACTGGCGGCTTCACCTGGCCACACTTACTGCATGCTTTTTCGGTGTAGGTCTTATTCTGCATGACATTCCTTTCTAAGCCAGCCTTGAGCGTCTGGTGCATCCTGGTGGCACTTGGCAGGGCCTATGCGACCTCTAGCAAAGCCTCGGCAATCAACTGTCGCCATCGTGGGTAGGCCAACATGGCGGCGATCGCTATCCGTCTGCCAATCCGTCTGTGTCCCGTCCGCGTGTGCCGCCAGGTAGACACCGGCACCGAGAGCAGCCGCGCGAACTCATTGTTAGACTGCTGCCCTTGGTAGTCGAGGAGCAATTGGCGTAACTGCTCTTGTTTACTCATAGCCAGATTGTACACCCTTTAATAGGCACTGTCAATAGTGAATTACGCATTTACTGGCCAGTTTGTACACCTTCGCCAAACCTTCACTGGGGAAAGCAGGGGCTTTACTAAATATTCTGACAATAATAGCTTACTGGCGCTGGGACAAAAAAGG
>ERZ1292625.3869-Hain-H41-01um-R1-3869-length-11622-cov-115_pt1 | contig 11622 bp, 14 predicted proteins | sample MGYA00564400_ERZ1292625 | MGnify/ENA primary metagenome ERZ1292625 (study PRJEB36523, sample SAMEA6512639) | groundwater metagenome | collected 2019-01-08 | study: AquaDiva: Metagenomics assemblies of 32 groundwater samples
GTTCTTTTTGATTATTGAGGAGGTATAGTTTACGAACAAAATAACTCATAAAGTACTTTGAGCCTCTATGTAATTTTGAATAACACTAGAACTTACATTACCTGCTGTAGATGCAAAATAACTCCTTGTCCACATACTGGGTATCTTCTTAAGCTCTGGATACTTAGTTCTTAACTCATAAGAAGTGGCTCCTTTACACTCCTTAACTACATCTACAGCAGCTATAGTAGGATAAACTCTTATAAAAAGATGAACGTGATCTGGTTGAATAGCAATGCTTAAAACTGTCCATCCTTGTTTTTGACACTTTAGCTTAATAAGTTCTTCACAGTCTTTAGCAATATTGTCTACAAGAATTTTTTTACGTCTTTTAGGACACCATATAAGGTGATAAGCTATAAGATGTACTCTATGTTCATCTCTGATATAATCCATGTTATATTATACACTGTTATCTACGAGATTCCTCTTTTTTATTTTAGAGAATCTTAACCTCAGGGGTTGAAAACCCCAAGGCTTGCAGATTTGCCACGACTGTCAAAAATGTCCTGCTGAATAGTTTCACCAGAGACATGAGATAATTCTTTCAATATGTTGTCCGTAATAATAGTAGGATAAGGTTTTTTCATTTTCCGTTCCAAAACTAATGAATCCCTAAATCATATTTGCAATGAGAAATAGCTTCAGGAAGTCCACATTCCTTACCTGGACTATCAGAAATCTTAACAGCAGGTCTACCCGCACATTTACTTAACTTCATCACGATATTCAAAGGAGTTCTGCCGACATCGTTTGAAAGGGCAGTTCCAATTCCAAATCGCGTCTGAATCTTACCTTTTGCGAACTTATGAATTTCTATCGCCTTATCATCATTCAATCCATCACTGTATACAATCACCTTAGATAATGGATCAATGCGTAGCCTACGATAGTGATCTATCGCCATCATAGTGAACCACTGATAATCTCCCGAATCATGACGCAAACCGTCAAAAAGCTTGGCATACAGAGAATTAAAACTCTGCAAAAATACCGGAAAAGTAAAGGTATCCGGCAACGCTATACCAAGTTCTCCCTGATAAACTTCAACCCAATCTTTCAATATCTGTGGAGTCGCTTGCCTATAACCATAAAGACAAGCATATCCCATTGAGAGTTGATGGGAAATGGTTCCAATGGCATTCAGATCATGGTTCTTGGCAAGAAGAATATTACTTGTACCCAAGGTACAAGAAAATTCTTTCATCCTCTCCACAACTTCATTTTGCACAGCAAATGAAAATCTGCGGCGAGTCCCATATTCAGCAACTTTACAACCTTCATTCGACATTTTTCTTAGCTTGACAGTTAATCTATCTTGCCATGTAGAAGCATCCCCTCCGATAGCAGGCATCAATGGATATTGGTTGGTCATCTCATAATATAATTCACTGATGATCGCCAACAATGGAACTTCCCAGTAAACTGCTTCATACCACGGAGCAACTACAGTGACAAATAACTCTCCCCCGATTTGTCGAATAATAACATGATTGGGATTATAACGATACCCTCGAAACATATCAAGATAATTAGGGTTTAAATAGTAACACTTTTCCCGCAGATAATCATATTCATCGTCCTGAAGTCTCAATGAAGCCATTGCATCGACTTCCCGACGCAATCGCTGTGCGAAACCGGGAGGGAATTGAGTCTTTCCTCGATTAATAAACTCATATTCCACTTGTACGTTTGAATGGAAATGAGATACCAATTGTCCCACTGAATAAGAATAAACGTCCTGATCTAACATTGATTTGATTATCATTGTTCATCTTTCAGATTTTGACAATTTGATTGCACAAGATCTAGAATTTCTGCTCTGGTATCATAATTTGCAAGATCTGCAAATATGGGAATATAGTCAGGAGATGAAGGAGGTAAGTTTTTATTTTGTCGGCAAAAATTTTGAACTACTGACAACTTAGAATCATAATTCGCTGCACTTAATAAATTATATAAAGTTTTCCACTCATCTGGCATCGATTGAATCAATGCTTCTTGTACTCGACCTGCTTTTCCTATGTCCTCAATACATCCGCCAATACATCCACGAATATTAAAAACATATATAAATATGCACAACCCTAAACAAACAAAGAACGGGTAGAAGATGAACCTTGCAACATCTGGTTCAAGATAAATCTTAAAAAGCGGAAAGAAGTTAAAACACAACATCTTCTCACCACATATAGGGCAATATTCTCCTGTACGATGTTCATGCAAAACCACGCCATGCGTTGGACACCGCTTCTTCATGTCTTCATTGTACTATATATTTGATAAATGTCAAGACATGCGACCTATCATAAATGCTTGAAGTAAACAATACAAAAGAATAGGCCCAGGACGCCGAAGAATCCACACAGTTGCTATCACAAACCATAGACTCAATATAATGCGAAAATCCCACTCAAAAAGGCAAGTACCTCTTGCATATAACCATGTTATAGCTCCTACAAATAAACTTTGGGAAAAAGCGATCCATAGTTCTTTGTTAGTTATCTCAGGCCCTGGCGTTTCCAATATTCCTCCACTATTTGTATGTACAAATTATTGATAGCTTCTTTATCCGCACTATTCTGCAGAGTGGATGTTTCATACAAAACATCTAGTTCTGCTTCTAATGCTTGAGCCTGAGCAATGATTTCATCATAAGTATACTTCCCATTGCGAATATCTCGCAAATAATCAGCATCAGGTCTGAACACATAGGTTTGCTAAATGTGGGGCAAGTGAATACCCGGAACGTAGTAGCATTAACCGGAACTAAAAATGCTCCTTCTAACAAGCTCTTAGGAATCGGTTTTTGTATATGTCCAATTTCATTAATGAACGTCATGAATTCAATTAATTTAGGAGGTTCAACTTCTTGTGGATTCTGAATCCATTTGTGATGCCCCTTAATTCTCTTTAATTGAGCATAAGCGTAACCAGAGAAAGAGTGCTTTGCTTTCTTGGATAGAAATAAATGTCTATTTGCCCGCAATTTTTCATACGAAGGATCACTGAATACAATATGCTGAGAATCAACATAAAGTAGCTCAATTATATTTGGATTCGATTGAGCTGCTAATTGAACAAATTTAGCAAGCTCATAGATAACTGTATCTTCACCAGCAACTTCTACTTGTTCTACTGATTTTAAGCAACCAATGGTATATTCTGGGGGGGCAATGAATATCGCACGATGGTCAAAATCGCTTTCTGGAGTTGCAGTGTTGTATGCCCTCGATCCTGATATGCACTTAAAGATCAGATAATCACGAGCAAATTGTTGTTCACGGGATAACTCAGCTATCCCTTTTTGTTGTAATTCATCTGGATTCATATTCTAATTCTTTCAACAGTATATTGCATTGATGCCTTATCCATGCTCGTTCGGGAGTCCAATGTTCTTGATAAAAATCTACTCTGAAACCCTGCAAACTTTCTTCATAAGGTAATGGTTCATCTATAGAATGATAAGCTGGCTTACGCAATGATCTGAAATATAGTTTTCCACCGAACCCCAATGATCCGCAAAACCGAAATTCTCCATGACCTAAACAATTGCCTTCGGCAATTTCTTGAGCATACTGAACAAATTCTGCTTTATTGCATGGCATCGCTCCAGCAATTTGTTCAAGAATTCGCCAAATTTTTTCTATCAAAGGTGATATAGGATTCGAACCCATAACATTTAGCCCCAGACTAACCTCTACCATTGAGCTGAGCTAATCACCTAAAAAGAAGTCGCCGCACCCATGATCCGGCAAGAGACTTGGAATGCGGCGACTTCTAAAACTGACAATCGTTTACTCTAGTGCGACACAAAATCTGCCATGATCGCAGGAACGCTCGAATCAAATCCAACACAATCTAACATCCCTCCATCATTTGAATCGGCAATCGTAAAGTCGTTGGCAACCATACCGCAAACGATGAGCTTTGCGTTGATTCCCATCTTCTTACGATAATCTACCAATGCTTGTGAAGGATGGATCGAACCAGCCCATGTTTCACTGTCCGTGTAGACAATGAATACGTCTGCTTCAACCTTATTCTTCAACGCCCAAATCATTGGCAGAGCACAATCCGTTCCTTCAAATGGCAGATGCTCTGTCATTTTGCAGATGTCATCCAATCGTTGCTTTGGAGTGATATTCAATGGCATAAACTTAGTAGAGAAAGCCATAACTTGGTAGTTAGGCTCAGTCCGTGCAGTTACCATTGCCATCGCCGATGAAGCCACTCGTGGACTTAATCCTTGAACACCAGCAACCGCTCCGTTACTCATAGAACCAGATACGTCAAGGGCCAGAACGTGACGCTTATTTGTTGGCTCAACGTTATCGAATGAACGATAAAACGCTTCATCCAAAGCATCCATAATTGGGCTAATTGGTTGCCAAGTCAATGACCCAAGATTCCCATGACCAGAAGCATAAGTTTTCAATGCGGACAAAATAGCAATAGGATGTACACGAGCCTTATGAATCTCATCAGCATTCTTCAACTTATCAACAATAGTTGAAGCCTCTTTTGACAATGGCTTCAATGATCCATTGGCAGTCATTCTTGCCAAGTTACGAATCATGGCCGTCATTGGCATATTAGGCAATAATGCTTTCCAAACATCCTCATCCTTCATAAGGGCATCTGGAACCATTTCCCAAGTGAGAGATGCATTCTTCTCAATGATTTTAGCCGCATCTTTCCCACTTTGAGCACTTTGCAATGCACGAAATGCTTCAATCATTTCATTGTTGGTTTTATCCTCATTCCGTCCGCAAATCCAATCATACAAACCGCTGTGCTTGGATGGGTGAGCAAGACGCAATACATCACGATGAGTCCAACCTCCACGTTGACGATACTTGCACATTTGATATGCCAATGAATCTACTGTACGATCATCGTACCAAGCACAAACAGATTTCTTCAATCCAAAACCCCAACCACGGAAGCTTTGAACCGCCGTAAGGAATTGGAACAAATGAGTAGCAATGCGACATACCTTGGGCATGGCATATAAAGCCGCCTTCTTGGTCTTTGCGTCTCCAAGACTGGCACACATTGCTAATGCGAAGATAGCAGGATCATTCTTTGGAGCACGACCTTCAGTGCTAATCTCAACAATACGATTAACCGTTCGTTCTCCATCGGAGAGCAAACACTTTTGGACTGCTTCTGCATTTTCAATGGTCAACTTCTTTTCAGAGGCGTAATAGCTACCACCTTCTGATCCAAGGATCAGGAAGCGATCTAGTCTTGCCCATAAATCAACAGACCAGCTAAATCCTCCCGCAGAATTAGGAATCTGATTCGTTCCAGGGATTTTTTCGGTTTGTGGAGTTGACTTAGTTTGAAAATGCTTGGTGTAATTCATTGGTATTCTCCTTTATTTCTCTAGTCTCCACATCCCAAATACAGTAATCGTTCCTGTTAACTCCCAACAGTAATCGTTGGCATGTTTATTATAAGAGATAAATGTAGGTGTCCTACTTTAGACGACGGTCGCCGAAGCCACCGATAGTTCGTGAAACTATATTCCCTACTGTGTCAGTTAACCTCCTATATTCGGCCATTCGATTATTTTTAAAATTCCCAGTTGGCATGTTTGTGTTGAAAGGGTAGGTTTTTGATAGTTAACCTTCCAACTCCGGCCATTCTGGAATCACTTTTGGATGGTGCTAATCTGATTAGCTTGGCAAAGTGACGAAAGGGGTTAGCTCCCAATAGTTAACCTTTCATCTTTCGGCTATTTCAGATCGGCATTCCAATTATACCATATTAAATTCTTTTGTCAAGCCAGCTAATCAACAGGAGCAACAATTTGATCTATTCTCTTAAATACATCCCGAGTGAAATCATCCATTTCCACTAATGCAAAAGCATCAATGCGATTATTCACATTAATTGCCATTTCATGCACCAATCCTTTTGCTACAGCACGAACATGTTGCAGAGTCAAAGGGCCAGAATAATCATAACAATATGAATTTCGCTTTGGTTGTTTTGACCCTTTTGAAAAGCCTTCCGTAATATCCCATTGAGCCCTTGCAGAAGCAATTTGTATTCCAACGCTTCTCTGGTAACGGTCTTTTGCACAACATAATGACACTCCAAAACGCCTACGATCAGGGAGAAAAATAACTGTAGCCCCTGTCTTTGGCTCCATCTCTTTCGATTTCCCGATGCGGAAATGAAACACCAATGGTTGATCCAATCTCTTAAGCTCGGTGAGACCATTATCTGCATTTGCCTTAGTCATAATTTTTCTCCAAAATTTTCGTATTTCGTTTTCTTATGCTTTTATTGTACCATATGCTTAGAAAATGTCAAGATGCTTTTTGAGCCGAATATATGGCTCAACTATATTCTCCAAGTAATGCACTGATAGATTCATGACAGTGAATACGTGCAATCGCCTGTCCAAATATATTTGCTATCGAAATCACCTTTAAAGGTAACTCATTTCGCATTCGAGATAAAATAGGGACTGTGTCAGTAATGCAAATTTCCTGAATCAATGAAGACTTTAAACGTTCAATTGCTGCCCCTACAAACTCGCCATGAGTCGCAGCCAAATAAAAATCTTTTGCTCCATGTTCTTGGGCAAGATGAATTCCTTCCATCATAGTTCCAGCCGTTGAAATAATATCATCCAAAAATATAACGGTTTTTCCATCCACATCTCCAACTATATTTCTCGCTTTTACATTTCCTGATTGATCTCGAACTTTATCTATAAACGCAAAACTTGCCGGGAATTTAAATCCTCGGCGATATTTTTCTGCTTTCTTAATATTCCCCACGTCAGGGCTAAGAACCACGACATTGTCTAAACCCAATTCATTAAAATGAGCAGCAAATAATGGACCTGCATTCAAATGATCAAGTGGGACATGTCCTGGGAAAAACCCTTGGATTTGATCCACATGCAAATCCATTGTAAGAACTCGATTATATCCAGCCGCCACAATCATGTCTGCAAATAATTTGGCAGTGATCGGAGTTCGACCCTCTGCTTTACGATCTTGTCGAGCATATCCAAAATGAGGAATAACAGCAGTAATACGATGAGCAGAAGCTCGTCGTAAAGCATCTCCAAAAACCAATAATTCCATCAAACAATCATTGATTCCAGAATATCCTTGTTCATCTGCTTTATGTTGACGACACACTGAAACAATAACAAAGACATCTTTTCCTCGCACATCATCAAGTAATTTAACCATTGTTTCCCCATTAGGGAAAGGTTTTACTTGACAATTATTTGGTGCTTTTCCTATGACAGAACATATATTTTCGGTTAGTTCCGTACATTGAGTACCACCGAAAATTGCTAAAGGATGAGTAGAATTCCATGGAGATTCTCGAATGCAACAACTATCTGATTGAGCTTTCATAAATCTTTCCCGCAAAAATTAAATTGAAGTTCTTTTCATGGCAATTGGAAAGCGTCTTCCATTGCCAAACGCTCTTGAACTTACTTTGGCTGAGATCTTGGTTAATTGTTGCCTCTTGTGTTCGGATTTACATAGTTTTTGATAAATAGAATTTATCAACGCCCATCCAATATTTGGTAATCGTTCTTGTACTTCACGTGGAGTTAAATCCATATCTACAAGCAGATGCAAAATTTGGTCCAATATCTCATAAGATGGCAAACTATCGCTATCTCTCTGGTCAGGGGCAAGTTCTGCTGATGGGGCTTTATCCATAGTGCTATTGGGAATTGGATTATCAAAGAATTTATTAATAAATCGAGCCAATTGATAAACTTGAGTTTTATACAAATCAGAAATTACCGCTAACCCGCCGCAAGAATCCCCGTATAGGGTGAAATATCCAACGCTTAATTCACTCTTATTGCCAGTGGTCAACAGTAAACAAGGATCATTATCATTAGAATAAGCCATTAGAATCACTGCACGTATTCTTGGCTGAATATTTTCATCTGTCAAAGAACTATTAAAAGATTGTTTTCCTCCACTTAAAAATAAATCTCGCACAGCAGAATATGGTTCATTAATTTGTTTAATTTCAAACTTAATGCCAAGATTAAAAGCTAATTCTTTAGCATCTGTTATGCTGCCTTCGGATGAAAACGGCGAAGGCATAGCGATACCAGTGACATTGGTAGGACCAAAAACATCTGCTGCGACACAAGCTACAACTGCACTATCAATTCCTCCAGAAAGTCCTAATACTGCTCTTTCAAACCCGCAACAACGTTTATAATCAGCCATGTGCAAACGTAATGCAGAATAGATCGACCAATATTTTTCATCCTCGCCTTCAAGAACTAGTGTTTTGCCATTAATTTCGGGAGGATAAATTTCTTGTCCAATAGCACAAAATTCATTTATTTTGGAAATAAAATCTACAACATTATCTTGAACTTCAACTCCAATAGTATCTTCCTGAAAAGCTCTCGCTCTACGAATAGAAACATTGTCAACTGGAGAAAAACGCGAAGAGAATCTCGGAGTCATAACCATGCTGTAGCCACCAGTAACAATATCATCATGGGCTCCAACTTGATTGCACCATAATACAGGTCGTTTCAAACGCTTAGTAATATTGGCAAGCAGATTAGTCGTTGTCTCTATCTTCCCAATCCAAAATGGAGAGCCATTCAAAATAAATAACGGACCCTTACCTTGTTGAGCAATCATTTCAATCGGATCAGTATGATATGTCGCTGGCTTTAAAGTATCTTGATCTCCACTATGTTCATTATTCCAGATGTCTTCACAAATTAGGACATCAGATCGAGCAAAACGATTAAATCCATTCTGATTTATGCAAATAGGGATAGGGCTATAAGGTTCATCTGCAGCAGAAGTAAAATAACGAGTCTCGTCAAACACATCATAGCAGGGAAGAAGCCGTTTATGAATCACTCTTTTACCGAAATGACGATCTAAAATCCAAGCCGCATTGTAACGAGCATAACGACCACCAGATAATTGCTCCTGATGAAGACCTCCTACAATGGCTGTAATTTGATAATTTTGATTTAAAATGAACTGTTGAATTTTATCAACGGATTTAGCTTCATCTTCCCAAAAACGAGTCGAATACAATAAGTCGCGGGGAGGATAGCCAACCGTCGCTAACTCTGGGAACAAGATAACATCGCACTTTGCCTGGATAGCTTCCAGAATTTTTTGCTGAATAATATTACAATTATTTTTTATATCCCCTATAGTCACATTTATTTGCGACAACAGCACTCTCATAGTTCATGCTCCGAATGGATGTGGGACTTTCGTTTTGCCTTTAATTTCGATTACTCTTGTTTTAGATTCATTCCAAACAAGCTCCTCCAGAGGAAATTCTTGAGCATTCAACATGCAAGATTCATCCCATCCTTGAGTAGATGTTCTTTTTTCAAAATTATCAAACCCATAACGCCATGTGCTCGTTTTCCCACAAGCACAGCATACAAAAATATGCCCATCTGTGGCTACCTTATTCCCAGTTGTTTCGGTTTCCATATTAGCAGTATATTATATTTTCAACACGATGTCAACAACTAAATTTGAGAAGATAGGTTTAAAAGTTTAGCCACGTATCCTTGTCTGCCGAGTTTGTGTTTAGAATCTATTTGTTCTACAACTTCTTCTAGCGTTTGTCTAATCCATAGTTCATTGTTGCTACAATTTATAACTTCTACAGGACACTCATCTTTGATAAAATATAAGCCTTTTAAGCAATTTTTTATTGTAGACTCCACCCAATACTTGTTCTCTCCATAAAAATCTGATTCTCCATGTTCCCCCCTTTTGCAATCCATCCCTAAAAGTATAATTGGAGAGCACCCGAATGATACTGCTAATTGAACGGCTAACGGGCCTGTGGATCCTCTACCATAAAGAATATGAGGAGTAGATGGATCAAAATGATAATCTCCTCCACGAACATGGAAATTGTAATAGAGTTTCTTGGGGTCACTAATATCTCGACTAATTTTGATTGCCCTTAGAACGTGAAGCTGGGAATATTGGGAATTGAAGAGCGACAAATCTTGCCAAATTAGCACGCAAGGGTCAATTCCCCCTTCTAAATAACATCTATTAACTCCAATACTAAAAAATGGTTCTATTAATTTTAAATTACAATGATTCAGGGAGGGGCCATTCCCAATAATAAAAGCGGGACTACCTTGAAGTCTATTCTTCCATTCTTTAATTGCTAAACGAGCCTGTAAACTTCGTCTAACTATGCCTGTTCTCGTTGCGTTTCTATGCATTTAACATTATACGAGAACACATAAACAACAGAACTCATCTCTATGCAGAACGAGAAATTGCAGCCGTTAAATCCCCAATAATAGAATTACGTTGGAAAGAAATAATAGAATTACGTTGGAAAGAAATATTCCCTCTTCAGCAATCCATGCTACAAGAAAAATCCGCCATACCTCAAGAACCCATTCCTAATCTTCTCCCATAACGCGAAGAGGCGTGCAAATTTGCACGCCTCTTGCGGAGGGGGAAGGGAAGGAAACCAATCTTATGTCAATCATCCCAAATATCAATTATCTCCAGCCAACCAAATTACTCCCTTCAATAATTAATTCTGCTACTCGTTGAGTTTCCTTAACATCAAAAAACCCCAGAGAATTCTCTGGAGTTCCAGGGACTTTTACCCCGTGCAAACAATCACATGGACACATAAAATTCCAAAATGATATATCAGGTAGAAACAAGGGAAAATCAACATACGACTGTCGAGCAGCTACTGTAGAAAATATTGGAAGGGAATTCGTCCTATGATATATTTTAGCCAAGTAATTAGAAGGTTTACCATCTAGTACATACGGTCTAACCGAAAACCCCGAACCTTCATCCCACTCGTCTCTAAGTAGCATAAGATGCATAGGATTACGAACCTCTCGACGGATGTTATGTAGACATACTATTTCATCTTGTTTGTCTACGCATACCATAGTTCTCAAAATCCGTGCCTTTTGTCCCTTGCTGATTTCTTCATAATGATCGTATAAAAAATCTATACGAGAGCAAATTTCTTTATAGGCAAAATAACTAGTTCCAATAGAGAAGAATAAGTCAGGGACATGTCGATGAGATATGCGACCCATGGCCTTACCAACAAAAGAGCACAATCCTTGCGGGTCATGTTTCCATTGATCCATAAACCTCTCTAAATCTTTAAAATTTTGTCTTTTAGAAGCGTCACTATCTGTAATGTCTTGAAAATTAGCGAGAATTGCTTGTTCTTCTTTATATACGACAGAAGTAGTCGTTATATAAAAATATCGATATTCTCCATCTATCCTTTTTATCCGAGCTTCAAAGTTATGATTTGGTTTGCTTTCGATAATTTCTGCCCAAACATCACAACAATATTCATTATCATCTGGATGAACCAACTCATGCCATCCATCCTCCTCCAAATGACTCATCTCTCTGCCAGTAAATTTAGTCCAAGCAGGAGTAAAAATACGAGTTTTATCTTTTACCAAAATTATTTGAGAAAGCGAACTTTCCGATACTTTTTGTTTCAAATCCATTTATTTCAATCCTCTCGCCGAGAGCGACTTCCTTTGCTGACACTCCGCAGGGA
>ERZ1292625.3871-Hain-H41-01um-R1-3871-length-11619-cov-7_pt1 | contig 11619 bp, 14 predicted proteins | sample MGYA00564400_ERZ1292625 | MGnify/ENA primary metagenome ERZ1292625 (study PRJEB36523, sample SAMEA6512639) | groundwater metagenome | collected 2019-01-08 | study: AquaDiva: Metagenomics assemblies of 32 groundwater samples
TTCTGGACTCAAATGGCGCGTGACCATTTGGGATCAGCACATGCAGATCGGTTGCGAATTTCATTCGCACGAAGAATGGCGCAACTTCTCGGACGATGATTGGTTGCGGATGGGCGGCAAAGAAGCGCTATACATCAAGCGCAAGCAACTCCCGATGTTGGTTGCCTTGTGTGATCAGCACAGACCGCGAGAGGCTAACCAACTTCAAGGAACACCGGGAACTGAACCCTGAGAATTAGGAGGCGAAAGGGGTGGGGGAAATGAGCGATCGTATACTTGACGGTGAAGAAAAAAGGCGGCTGCGCCGTGCCGCCCTGGAACTTTATAAGCCACCGTTTCGCTACGAGCGCGGGTACATTCTCGACGCGAACAGCCGCATCATGTACGACAATGAAGGCATGGACACAGTGAGCCGTGTACGCGGTCTTCCCAACCCAGAGGCACTGCAAGACATGGTTGACGAGACGATAGCCGAAGCGCTGTCGGCTTACTGGAAGGCTAGAGTCTTATGAAACACCTACTCCTTCTCTCCCTGTTCATCTCCCCCGCCTACGCAGGTGGCGGAGAATACACGGTGCCGGATAAACCGATTGAATGCGATGCGCTGATCCCCGCTGACCTAGAGGCCCGGACCGGATGGAAAGTGGTACGGGCCGAGGATCGGCACTTCATCGCGGAGAAGGTCTACCAACGCAAGGCGCAGATGCAACGGCGGCAAACGCTCTTGTGCCGGGACGTGTCGAGCGGTAAGGTTACGAGCGAGTTCGTCTTAAATCAGTGGTGGTGGAGGGCGAAATGATTATGATGACTTTGCCAATGTACGAGCACAGTACCAAGCTGTTGTACCTGCACCGCACAGGCCGCGCCAAGCCCATCGGGCCAGCCAGAGCGAACACAAACCTGCAATGGGTGGTGACGGATACCAGGAGGAAGGTGGTAGAAGTGGGGCAGATATTGAAAGAAGATGTAAAAGTTTAACGCCACAGTTCACAGGTGCGGCCACGACAGTAACGAGTAGCGCGACGTTCCACCGCGTCCTGTGGAACTGCTGGTTATACGTTTGGAGGCAACATGAAACTGTGTGACGCAATGTACAGGGTTGAGATTGGGATGAACTACAAGGACATATCTACTGACAACATGCGGGCTGTGATACTGATTGCGACAACCGTAACTGGGGCAATAAAGCGTGTTGAGCCGCTTGAGCGAAGCGAATACGTTTCTCAAGTGATTCTGATTAAAAGAGCGGATTGACGTATAACGATGGAGATTAGCCGCGCCATGACCAAGCTACAGGAAACATGCCGCGCTCTCAGGCGTCGGCTAGAGCGATTTGCTGGACGGCACAGGATAACGCCACGGCAACTTGCCAAACGGATTGAACGTGGCGATTCTTATCGGCTCGCGGGCTGCAATTGGACATGCGCGAGGGCCAATAGATGCCACGAGTATGAATGTGACGGGGAGTCTCATTTTATTCCTCGTAAGACGCCCAACGCCGCAGTTCACGGGCACGGCGGGAAAGAGTAACAGAAAATCGCGACGTTCCACCGCGTCCTGTGGAACTGCTGGTTATGCCGAGAGGTTGATGATTCCCATGAAAAGCAGAAACGAGTTGACCCTGAACGAAGCCACCATCACGATTGAAGAAGTAAATACTTTCCTTGGCTTTGCTGGGATTGTTCCACGCGAATCCATCACAGGGTGCTATGAGCAAAGCGAAGCGCCGGGCGACGCGCAATAAGGCGTACATGTTCGGGTACTATGCAGCTCGGGGAGGGCGGGATTACCTTAACCCTTATCAGCAGGGGTCGGGGAGTCGGGCGTGGGATGCGTATCTATGTGGATGGATGTGCGGCCGGCTTGGCGGGCGTCCGTGCTTGGAGTGGGCGCCGGCTATCTGCGCTGGATAGAACGCCGACGAATGGCTGCGGCGGGTTAACGCCACATCCCCAGAGACAAAGAGTAGCGCGACATGAATGCATCAAGCGCGCGAAGTGATGCGCGCTTCGGCTATGCGCAAGATATGGCGGAGAGCGGTCAATTCTTTCTTTGTTAAGACATCAGGGTCAGCGTGCCAGGCTGCAATGACGATTGCGCAGAGTGCGGGGATCGTTTTGTGCAGCGGCTTTACGCCCTGGTGGTGCAAAGCGTCTCGAACCGTCATGCGTGAGCGCGCCAGAGCATCCACATGGTACGGGTGGGTTGGGTATCCGGCCATGACTTGCAGGAAAGTCGCATAGGACATGGGGCGCGGGGTTTCGTCATCGATCATTCGGTCGCTGCGGCTTTCGCCTTGGTTCATATTTGCCAGCGCGAAGTAGTCTGAGTGGTGTATGCCATGCTCTTTGCAGAGGAGCCGGATTGATATGATGATATCCTGTTCAGCAGGTTGACGGTCAAGGTTCTTGCGGCCCATTCATTTCTCCTATATATATAGGCAAGTTAGTAGTAATCTAATGTAGTCGAGTAAATTAGATTACTACTATTATAGCTATATATAGGGAAGAAAAAAAGCCCAGGAGCGCGGGCGCAACGTATTATTAAGAAGCCCCGGGAAACGGGGCTAGCTTTTCTGCGCGCGTTAGCTATAATTCTTTGCATCGGGGCCGTGGCGCCTCTGTAGCGGTGCATTTACCGGTATGGCGAAGAGTTCAACCCGCTTTACCCCTGAGACTGCTCCGCGTGCGGGCGGCAAGCCGGGACGTCGGCGTAAGACCACGCTTATGCGCACCAATGCCGAGTTGCTTGCTGCATCGAAGTTGATGACTCCACTCGAAGTCCTTCAAGGTTTTGCTAACGACGAGCTGACCGACGAAAGCTTGCGCATCACTGCTGCGCACGCCGCTGCGCGCTATGTACATCGCCCCATGCCCCAGGCCGTCGAGCATTCCGGCACTGTGCGCCTGCGCCACACCTTCGCTGAAGCTGTACTCAGTGACGAAGACGATGGCGCCCCGACATGACGGCCACTAGCCATGCCATCGATCCAATCACCCTTGCGGTACGCCGCGCCAAGCGTGATCCAATTTGGTTCCGTAAAAATATTCTGCTGCTGGACAATGATCCGTGGCAGGATGAGATGCTCGAAGCGTTTATCGATATCTTCCGCTTTCAAGCCAACGAGCCGACGAAAGTGAACCACGAAGGCAAGCGTCGCTTCACTGTGCGCAGTGGCCATGGCCCGGGCAAGACGACTGTCGTTGCACAGATCATGCATCTGTGTGGGTTTATCCGTAAGTCGCAGATCATTTGCACCGCGACAAAGTTTAAGCAGGTAACCACACGTCTATGGCCGACTTTCCGTACCATCCTCAATGGCGCCATCGACGAGTACAAAGAATTAATCCAGACCAAGCAGCACAAGATCATCTGGGCCGGCGACACGGATTGGTATGCAACCCCCGAGACTGCGACGCACCCCGAAAACTTGCAGGGCTATCATCCACTCGCCGCGAATAACTTTCTGCTGTTCAATGTCGATGAAGCGTCTGGCATTAAGCAAGACATCTTCCCAGTGATTATGGGCACATTGTCAAAGCCCAACGCCGCGCTGTTCATGATCGGCAACCCGACGCAGAATCAAGGCGAGTTCTACGAGAGCCATAACAAGCCGGGCGTGAAAAAATTCTACTACACGCGCCACGTGTTGCCAGAAGAGTCCTCGCACATGGACAAGCAATGGTATGCAGAGGGCAAGGAACGTTACGGCGAGAACAGTCCGATCTTTAAAGTGCGCTATCGTGGCGAGTTTGCCGAGAATGCAGACAACCAGCTTATCCCTTTGGCCTGGCTGCTCGCGGCTATGGAGCGCGAACCGATTAATGACGGATCGTTGCCGCATCTGCGCGTGGTCGTGGACGTTGCTGATGGCGGCGTGGACGAAACAGTTATCGACGCCGCGCAGATGTACGACACGCACACCACGTTCCTCAAGCAAGAGCGTCACAGCTTCCTATCGAGTGAGTCCCCGATCCTCGCTGCGGATAACGCCGAGCGGTTGTTCCTTGCCCTTGGCGGTCGTAAAACTGAAGATGACTTTGTTGTTGATGCTTTGGGCGTTGGCGCCGGCACTGCCGGCACACTTATGGCGCGTGGCTATCGCGTCGTGTGCTACAAGGGCGGGGAGAGCAGCAACAACCCTGCGCTGTGGCGCAATCGGCGCGTGCAGAGCTACATGGTGCTTCGCGATGAGCTCGCTGCTGGGCGCATATCCTTTGCCGACAGTTACGCTAGCGAGCAGGATACTGACGACATGATGGCACAGGTATGCTGGATCAGAAGCAAACCCGGTATTGAGCGCGTTGAAGACTTGGAGACCAAGCAGGAGTTGGTACGTGACAGCGGCAAGTCCCCGGATCTCGCCGATACAAAAGCAATGATGTTTGCGACACAGACGCCGAGCACCGGGTCAATCCTGCTTATGGGCGGCATGGTGGCTGCGAGTCCAGACGTGGAAGGCGCCAATGAGCGTTGGTAGCGTCTTGCGCAATTGGTTTGCTGCGCCCCCATTGCCGCAGAAGCCGGCCGCCGATGTGCCCGATGGCGCGCAAGCAAAAGCCATGCTCGGCGAAACTGGCTGGAGTGAGTCGCTGGTATACGCAAAGAGCAAGTGGCCCAAGTACAATCCCGACGAGCTGATGGGCCTGAAGGGCGCCCGCGTGTATCGCAAGATGATGACGGATGAGCAGGTGAAAGCGGTTGTGCGCTTTAAGCGCGACGCCATCACCGGGCGCAAATGGTACTTTGAATTTGATGCGAAAGACCTGCTGGCCGCGAACAAGATGGAGGAGGTTGATCCGTCCACCATGGTGGACGCCAACGAAAGCGTGTTGCCGAAGCCCGCCCCGAAGTTACGTGCGCAGTTCTATGTACCGCCGACTCCTGCTGCCGCGCCCGAAGCGGAAGTAACCCCGGCACCCGACGAGCTTGACCCAAGCACCGGCCTGCCTATTGCCCCCGAGGAAGCCGACGCCCTAAGCGATGAGCAAGAGCTGCGCATCCGCGTGTTCGAGCAAATCATCGAGCAGATGGACGGGTCGTTCTTCGACGCGTTGAACGCGATCATGACCGCTGTGCCCTACGGCTTCTCCATGACGGAGAAGGTGCAGAAGGACATCGAGGTAGACGGCAAGACGTGGGTCGGCATCAAGCGCTTGGCGTTGAAGCCCTTTGATACATTTCTATTCTCCCCAGACGAGTACGGCAATATCAGCAAGTGCATTCAGCGCTTCGAGGGTTACGAGCAGATCATCGACATGGAGCGCTTCATCCACTACGTGCAGAACGCGGATGTCGATCAGCAGTACGGCCAGAGTGAACTGCGCGAGGCATATCGCGCGTGGTTCAGCAAGGACATCGCGATCAGGTTCTGGAATATATTCCTGGAGCGCTACGCGTCAGGCTTCCTGAAGATTCAGCCGCTCCCCGGCACAAAGGTTACTGCCGGCAGTGCCGAGCACACGGCGCTGGTGAATATGCTGACGAACCTTGGCCCGAAAACAGGCGTGCTGTTGCCGTCAGGCGTTGAGGCGGAACTGATTTACCCCGCGACCACGGACGCATACGAGAAAGCCATCGCCTCACACGACAAGTCCATCGCCAAGGCGCTGTTGGTGCCGAATCTGATGGGCATCAGCGAGCAAGGACAGACCGGCAGCTATTCGCAGTCGCAGACGCAGCTCGAAGCGTTCATGTGGACGCTGGAGGCGGAGACCAACCGCCTGGAAGAAATCCTTAACGAGCATCTGTTCCGCCCGCTGGGCGAGCTGAACTTTGGCGCCGGGCCTTATCCGCGCTTTTGCTTCAAGCCGCTCAGTGAGGCGATGAAAATGCAGATCATCAAGACCTGGGTCGAGCTGGTGAAGGCCAAGGCAGTGACATCAACCGACGCGGACGAAGAGCACATCCGCGAGCTGCTCGATTTCCCGGAGGCAGGCGAACCACTCGAAATCTCAGCGCCCTCTGCGGCGGGTGTCGCCCTCGATCCTGCCACGGGAAAGCCTATGCTGCCTGCGCCCGGCGCCGCGCCGTTCGATCCTGCCAACATGCCATCAGACAAAAAGAAGCCTATCGGCAAGGGCGACAAGCGTCCCGGCGAAACGGTGATCGGTGCCAAGCGCATCAAGGCCGAGCACAAGGCTACCTTTCTCGCACGCGCGGTCAAGCGTGTGGACTTCGCAGTCATTGACAATAGCGGGACGAAAATTACGAGCAGCACCAGCGCCAAGGTGCATGAAGCATTGCGCGCCGGCATTGACGCCATTAAAGAGTTCATACGCACCGAAGACCTGTTCGCCAACCCCGGGAAGATTGCCGAAGTGGCAATGCCGGCGCGCATACTGACGCGCGTGCGGAAGGCGGCGGAGGCCGGGCTGAAAGAGGCATGGGACTTAGGCAGCGCTCACGCGCGCCGCGAGTTAGAGAAGGCACAGAGCATGCGCTTTGCCGCCGATGAATTGCGCCTGGCCGATGCTGCGGCACAAGCATTCCTTGAATCGCGCTCGTACACAATCGCAGGAGACTTAGCTGATGGCGCTCGCAAAAAGGTTACTACAATTCTGTATAACGGCATCAAAGGCGGTTGGGCGTTGGATGAAATCCTCGACCGAATTGAAGAAGAACTCGGGGCCACGGTGCTACCGCATGCGTCCACTGCCGTTCGTACCGCCGTCTTCGAGGCGATAAACGAGGCGCGCTACGAATTGTTCGCCTCCCCGGAGATGAGCGGATTTATCGAGGCGATGGAATTCAGCGCGATTCTCGATGGCCGTACAACAGAGATATGCGAGCACATGGATGAGCGCGTCTACCCGGTAAATGACAAAGTGTGGGAAGGGTATACCCCACCATTGCATTTCAACTGTCGATCGCTGCTGGTCGCGGTGACGGTGCGCGACACCTGGGAGCGCAGCGACGACCCGAGCATTGAACCGATGGAAGGATTTGGAGGCGCCTGATGCATACCGTAGAAGCTGAAATCTTCGCCCCAGGCACGTGGAACAAGACGTGGAAGTTCAGCACCCAAGACCTACACGACATTGTCGCCAACTTTAAGGCGCTAGGTGACAACCATCATGTCCCGCTGAAGTTTGGCCATAACGACGCACAGTCCATGACTGATGGCTATCCCGCACTGGGCTGGGTCAGCGACGTATGGGTCAAGGACGATAAGCTCATCGCCAAGTTCGAGAGCGTGCCGACCATCGTGAAGAAAGCATTCGACGCCAAGCTCTACCGCCACGTGTCGGTCGAGCTGGACGTTGACGTTGAACATCGCGGGAAGAAATACAAATATGTTCTTTCCGCTGTGGCGCTGCTGGGCGCCGACATCCCGGCTGTAAACACCTTGAACGATCTGAAACATTATCTCGACGGAGGTGAGCGTCTCGCCGCCAGTCGCCGGGAGATGTTCAGCACCGTGCAGGGCAACTTAACCGATGAGGAAAACGACATGACTCCTGAAGAACTAGACAAGGCGATTGACAAAGCCATTGCCCCGCTCGCCGGCAAGCTCGCCACATTCACCGCTGACAACCTTGCGCTTAAATCAGAGAACGACAAGCTGAAGGCGGACAAGGCTGCTAACGACAAGCTGGAAGCTGCCGGCAAAGTGAAGATGCACCGCGACACCATCACTGCGAAGCTGGAAGCTGCCGTTAAAGGCGGGGTGTTGACCCCGGCGCAGCGCGAAGGTGCTTTGCGCTTCATGCGCATTGCAGACGATGCGGCGGTGGTCGGCATCACCGAGGTGCAGATCGACGAGTACATCAGTATCAACGGCAACGCCAAAAAGGTAAATATGAGCGATCAAGGCAAGGGCAGCGGTTCAAACAACTCCGAGAATGCGAACAAGGGGTATGAAGATGCCGGTTCCGAACTCGTGGCGCGCGCGCACAAGCTGCAAGGCGAAGACGGCAAGCTCTCTTTTTCCGCTGCACTCGACCGCGTAATGGCTGCTGACCCTGCGCTTGGCAAGGCGTGGCTGGGCAACGATTAACTTTTAACGAGGAGAACTAACATGGCAGGTACAGGCGTTTTCAGCAAGCTCCAGCTCGTCGCTGGGGCCGATCTTAATACGGGCGGCGGCACTGGCGCCCAGTACAAGGCGCTCAAAGTCGGCGGCACTATCGCCGCTAACAACTCCGAAACAATGGGGTTGCTCCAAAACAAACCGAAGAGCGGCGAAGATGCGACGGTCGGTTATCTCGGCCACATGAAGGGCACAGCAGGCGGCACCATCACAGCAGGCGCACTTGTGAAGGTGGTCGCAAGCGGCTACTTGCTTGCAGTCACTTCGCTCGATGTTCCGTGCGGGCAAGCCATCACGGCCGCTGCATCTGGCGCCACTGTCGAAGGTCTCTTCAGCTTTATCGGGCTGCGGACGACCGTAGGCTCCGGCTTCTTCACCTAACCATTCGAGGCAAAAGACCATGAACAAGAAAGTTCATTTTGCAGCGACGGGCCGGGACTTATATCTCGATCTGCCGTTGTCCCAAACCATCATCGACTACCGTCAGGATGGCATGATCGCCGACCTGATTGCGCCGGTGGTGAACGTCAGCAAGCAGTCCGGCGCCATCATTGAATTCTCGCAAGGGGACAAGTGGCGCATCGTTGATGACAGGCGCGCACCGAACACGCACGCCAAGCGTCACACGACAGACGTCAGCTCGCAGCTCTACTACTGCAACAACTACGCGCTGATGGATGGTGTGACTATCGAAGATCGCAACAATGCCGACCCTATCTTCGCCATGCGCGAGATCGAAGGCAAAGCGTTGCGCCTGACCGACCAGCTCTTTCTGAACTGGGAGAATCGGGTGAGCCTTCAGGTCACATCAACCAGCAACGTCGGCTCGTCTGCGGCGGTGAGCTCCGTTTGGAGTACCACGGAAGGCGACGGCAATCCGTTGACCGACCTGAACACCGCCATCGACAATGTGCGTTATGCGACGGGCTACCGCCCGAACCGCATGATCTTCGGCGCGAAGGCATGGGACGGCTTCCGTCGGCATAAGAACGTTCGCAACCTTATTTTTGGTGTGAACAATGGCGGCGGTTACGCCAACACGGCGCAGGCTCGCGAAGTTTTCGAGATGGACAAGGTGGAAGTGGCGGGCACGTTCAAGAACACCGGCGAGGAGAACATTGCCGATGCTTTCAGCAACATCTGGGGGCCGTCGGTGCTGGTGTATTACGCGCCGCTCACGGCGTCACGGGAAAAACCTTCCTTCATGTATTCGTACCGCCTGGCAGCCCCGGGCATTCCGAACATGCAGGTGGAGCGCCACCCGTATGACAGCCGCGCGAAGGGCGACGACATCGAGGTGAGCTACTACCAGGACGAGAAAGTTGTCGGTAAGCGCTTCTCCTTCCTCGTGCAGAGCTGCGCATAAGCAAAGAAGGTTACTTCTCGCGCGTGCACGCACCTCGCGCGAGGGGTATTTTTAAGCAGTGCGAAGGAGCAAAGAACATGGCACTTATTCCACACAAAGAAGACCCGAATTACAAGCAGCAGATGGAGGAATACGCGAAAGACAACTCCCGCTGGGGCGGTGCGGACATGCTTAAGGGCATGTCGGTCAAAGTTCCCGCGCCCTTGGGTTCGCCCCCTGGGCACGGCGTAGTACAGCAACCGAAGCGCTGAACGATTGGAGGCCGTCGAGTGTTGAATCAAGAACGACTGCGTGGCGGAGGAGAGGAGAGCTTGACGGCCTCCTCCATATTCTCTGCACGCCACGCCGTCACAACCACGCAACCAAAAGGAACCACGCAATGATTCCCACCACGCATACGCGTTCAGACTTAACCGCCTGTCCATTCTGTATGGCAGCACCTTGCCATACCCCAGAGTATTGCGCGGGATTGCGTGCGCTGCCCCAATTTTCTGGAAAAACATTTGACGAAATTGCCTTTGGTGGTCCGCCTGATTTTACGATCGAGGCCAACAAAAAGGCGGTGCAGCCATGATAATCACCATCCACTGCGGCGGCCTGCCGTTCAACGGCGACACGCTAAAGACCAAGAGCCTGGGCGGCTCGGAGACCGCGGCTTATTACGTTGCGAAGGAACTCGCCGCGCGCGGGCATCGCGTGACGCTGTTTACCAACTCGCAAGAAGAGGGCGAGTTCGACAAGGTCAAGTACATCTGGGCTGGCAACGCGACAGACCATGCGCCGCTCGGCGAGCGCTTTCACTTCTACGCAAGCAACACGCCGACCGACGTGATGATGATCCAGCGTCAGCCGGGCGCCTTTATCCATCGCTTCCAGTCGAAGATCAACGTCTCCTGGCTGCATGACTTGGCGCTGCACCGCCAGAAGCCGCTGGCCGTGTCCGGACTCTGGAACATTGACTCGATCTTCTGCGTCAGCGAATGGCACAAGAAGCAACTCTGCGAGGTCTACGGGTTAGACTCGGAGATCGTGCGTACAGTTACAAATGGAGTGGACCTGAACCTGTTCGCCGGCGCAATCGGCTACGAGCTGCCGAAGGTCAAGGACGAGATCAGCCTGATATATTCTTCGCGCCCCGAGCGCGGCTTGGAGCACCACATTCGTCCGGGCGGCATTATGGATAGGCTCTGGGAGCTCGATAAGCGCTTCCACCTGTATGTGTGCAACTACGAAAACAACCTGCCGCAATTGGCGAAGATGTACGCCGCATTCTACGCGCGCATTGAACAGATGCCGAACGTAACGGCGCTGGGCAACTTGACCAAGCAGCAGCTTGCCGACGCGATGCGCCAGTGCGATGCGCTGGTGTACCCTACGGAGTTTGAGGAAGTAAGCTGCATCACAGCGATGGAAGCGATGGCGGCGGGGTTGCCGATGATCACGTCGGAGGTTGCGGCGTTGCCGGAGACGTGTGCAGGTAGCGGGTCTGTGCTTGTTGCTTTGAAGAATGGCGCAGCGGATGAGGACGCAATCATAGAGGCTTTGCGCCACCCACTCACGCACGGGTACCCTAATTATCCAGAGCAAGTTCAAAAGCAGCGTGAGGCGGCGCCAAAGTTCGACTGGGCAATCGTCGCCGAACAATTCGAGCGCCACTTCGAGGAGCTGTTCGCCGAGCGCACCAAGAACCCCGAGGCGGTGCTCAAGGGGCTTATCCACAACAGCGACTACTATGCGGCAGAAAAATACGCTTTTGAGAAGGATCGCAGCAAGACGGCGCCGCTTGGTAACGACACCGCCGAAGAAGAGATGCGCGTTTGCTACGCCTTCGCGCGCGAGAGCAAATGGAAACAACACTATGAGGCATATTATGAATATGAGCGGGCAAGAGGTGTCGTTTACGGGCCGGAAGATTGCACAAACAATAATCGCTTTGGGACTGTGGCTAGTTACCTCCGCAATCTCCCTGCTGGCAGTACCGTTTGTGACTACGGCTGTGCTCATGGGCACTACACGATCAATCTGGCGAAGCTCTTCCCCGAGCTTAAGTTCGTCGGCATCGACATCACCGCCAGCAACATCGCCACAGCCAGAAAGTGGGCATCAGACGACGCCGTCGGAAATGCCCGCTTCTATCAGGGGCATGTCGTCGGGGCAATCTGTGAAGAAGGAAAAGACTACGTATACTTCGCTGCGACCAACGACGAGACTCCTGCACTAG
>ERZ1292625.3872-Hain-H41-01um-R1-3872-length-11618-cov-24_pt1 | contig 11618 bp, 17 predicted proteins | sample MGYA00564400_ERZ1292625 | MGnify/ENA primary metagenome ERZ1292625 (study PRJEB36523, sample SAMEA6512639) | groundwater metagenome | collected 2019-01-08 | study: AquaDiva: Metagenomics assemblies of 32 groundwater samples
TTGTTTCTATTGCACCCTCTTTGATTTTCCTGCTTAGATTCTTTTTCATTTAAAACGCCTTCTTGTCATTGACCCGAAAATATGTATTAAAAGCTGTCATTGCGGCAGAGCCTGTCCCGGCTCGTCCGGGATCGCCGCAATCCTTCTCCCGATGCTTCGGGATTCGGAATCGTAAAAAAGATTTCAGACAAGCTGGAATGACAAATAAAGAAAAATTATTTCAATCTATTATCCCGTTTTTTTGTTACAGGAATGTTACAGAGACATTACAGTTCTGTTAAAAAGGAATGTGCAAAAAAGAGGGAGGGCAATTAGCCTCCCCCTCCAGAGTCGTTATTTTCTCTTTTCTTCCAGTTTAAGCAACTCCTCTATCTTCATGCCTACTCTCTCATCGCCGCCGAACACCGTACCGTGCTTCTTCTTCACTGCGCAGTACGGCCAAGGCTTACAGATGGCTCTCGCGCTTGAGCAGTTCGTCCACCCGGACGCCGACTTCGTTCTTGCCGCCGAAGCCCGTGCCCAGTTTCTTGCCGTTGAAGTTCTTCATCGCCTGGTCATAGTGCGCCTTGGAGAGCGGCACGTACCCGACTTGCTTGGTCAGCTTGGCCGCGTTGCTCAGGTAATAGGTCACGAACTCCTTGACCTCGGGCCTGGTCAGGGCCTTCTCAGCCACGTAGATGAAGATCGGACGCGCAAGCGGCTGGTAGGTGCCATCCATCACGGTGTCGAGCGAGGGCAAGACGGCCTTGGTGGTGCCCTTGTTGACTATCGGCACCGCCTTCAGCTTGTCCTTGTTTTCCACGTAATAGGCCAGGCCGAAATAGCCGATGGCGTACTTGTCATGCGCCACGCCCTGCACCAGCACGTTGTCGTCCTCGCTCGCGGTAAAGTCGCCGCGCGAGGCCTTTTCCTTGCCGTTGATGGCGTCGGTGAAGTAGTCGAACGTGCCCGAATCGGCGCCCGGTCCGAACATCGATAGCTTATGGTTCGGCCACTTGGGGTTGATGTCGCTCCACTTCATGACCTTGCCCTGGGCCGCTGGCTCCCACATCTTCTTGAGCTCTTCCACGGTCATGCTCCCGATCCAGTCGTTCTTGGGATTGATTACGACGGTCAGGGCGTCAAATGCCACCGGCAGCTCCACGTACTTGATGCCGTTTTCCTTGCATAAATCCATCTCTTTTTTGAGTATAGGCCTTGATGCATCCGATATGTCTGTCTCTCCTCTGCAGAACTTCTTAAAACCACCACCGGTTCCTGAAATGCCCACTGTTACCTTAATTGCACCCTTTTTTGCCTTCTGGAACTCCTCAGCAACCGCCTCTGTAATCGGATAGACTGTGCTTGAACCGTCTATTTTGATAATTTTGTCATCTGCGCCTGCGACAACTACATTAACCGTTGCCATAATTATTATGGCAACCATACTCAGAACAAACTTTTTAAACATCTTTCATCCTCCTTTTATTTTCAGAATACTTCCTTCTTGCAAATCCTTTGCTCACTCTTTCACTGATTTTACTTCTTATTATCCGGCTTATCACCTGCCTTCCCTTTGCTGCCAAAGATATTCTCTATAAGTTGAAACACAAAAAGGTTAGGCCTGCTCTCCATAAGCAAAATTACAACTCCTGCAGCAAGTATTAGACTTAATAAAACAATCAACATTAATAAAGTCTAACAATATAATGTTACAGCAATATTACGGGGATGTTACTTTTTCGAGAAAAGTTATTGCCTAAGCTGAAACAGGCTGTTGTGCTCTTTATTTTGATTATCCCCTGGTAAACAGAATGGGCACTTCCTGTAGCTCTCGGTCCTGCAGTACTCTTCAAGCTCAAACAGACTCGGGACATACGGTTTATCTAATGCCCTGCATGTCGGGATAACCCATTTAAGTAAATGGGGGCATTTCATGGTCTCCTCCGTATATTGATTAATGATTTCGGCCGTACCATATCCTGGCCCTTTGCCTGAGATTTCTCCCATATGACCAAAGGACATCTGTCATGTTTTTCCTTACAGAAGAAGCTGCTGAACCGGGGGGTAACAGGGATACCCCTCAGACACCTCAAGTCTTCGGATACATAATCAAGACATGCCATCTTTACCTCCTTCTCAATACCTTTGATAGGAATATCGGGCAATCGTCATAGTTTTCGGTGTCACAGAAATTCACCCTCATATTCGGCGCTGGCAATAATGAGGAAAGTGAGGCACCGCAGACGTCGGATATATCAGAGTAGGGGCACTGCAATTCCAATTCATTGGTGAGTTGTATGGTAGACGCAATGTTACCTGTGCTATTCACTATAATAACCTCCTTTATCAAGTATGCTTTTTATCTTGTCGCTGGATGCCATGTCCCTTAGATACGAAACAATATTTATCCGGCCAGGGTCATACTTTATCAAGAGACTTCCCGTCAAGGGATTAGGGCGAATGTCTTCTATCCCACACGGAATGGGAATACCTGATAATCGCTTTAGAGCCTTCAGGGAGAGTCCCTTTATGGAGGGTATCTCAATCCTGATACGGCCTGGAACATGGTGTACTATCCTGTACTGAATCATCAACGGAAGTCCTCTTTCGTCTTATCTTTGACATAGTAAACCACAGTACTGTTACGTCGTTATGAAAGCATCGTTACATTTCAATGAAATTTGTCTTCGTATAGGCAAGTAATGAAAGAACCTGTAGACATATCACCTAAAGAGTAATAAGCTATTTATTATAAAAACCCAATCAATAAACACGGAGGTGGAATATGGCACTCTTTGATGATGTCCTGAAGGGCAATATCATTACAGTTCTTGCAATTGGTGTCGGGGCGGCTATCCTTGGGCCTGTCGTACTTCCCGCTATTGCAGGTGCGGCTAAACCGGTAGCGAAGGCCGCGATAAAAGCAGGTATTATCCTCTTCGAAAAGGGTAAGGAGACCTTTGCAGAGGTAGGCGAGGTGGTTGAAGACCTGGTGGCCGAGGCAAAAGCTGAGATCTCGGAAGCGAAAAAAACCGCGACCGCCACAGTTGCGCCGGAAGGCGAGCCAAACGCCTAATGCTCCCCCTCGCTTATATAAGCCATCGGACCGGGGGAAGGTTGAGGCTTAAGATACCTTCAAAAAAAGGTGATCGTGGATATTTTACGAGATTAAGAGAACGATTTTCTGATTCCGAAGGCATTAATGCCGTTGAAGTCAATTCTTTAACCGGCAGTTTGCTCATTATCCACGATTCGAATTGGGAAAGGATTGCTGAGTTCGCTTTGTCCAATAATCTATTCAGTCTTACAGGGCTGAATTCCTATCCGGCCCGCTTGCAACAGCGGGTATCGGAAACCTTTAAAGGAATGAATACTCAGATGGCGGCGTTTACCGGGGGCGAGATAGACATCGAAGGGCTGGCTTTTCTCCTTCTCCTCGGGGCCGGCATATACCAAATAAGCGTGGGAAATCTTACTGCACTCCCATGGTATGCGGCCTTCTGGTATGCATTTAACATATTCCTTAAGTCCGGGCAAGGCGCCGGGGTCGAAGCATAGCGGTCTGGAGGTCGGAGGGATTTCCCTTCCGTTCTTATATAAACAGCTACACATGGTTGTAAACAAAGAGGAGGATACCCATGTCGAATGAGCATGCCATAGAAGAAAGCCCGATGGGAGAGGGAATCGGAGAGGTAGGGATAGCAGTAAAAGATGGAGTTGTAAGCAGCCTGAAGGGCATCAATGAGATCGAGGCTGAAATCGTCAGTCTCGTGAGGAATACGGTTTCCAATACCCTGAGAGCCACTGGTTCAGTAGCCACTGAGGCTGTTACGATCGCAAAAGATGTGGTAAAAGGTGCAATCCAGGCTACGGAAGAGGTCGGCACAGGCCTTATTTTAAGCACGAAGAGCGTAGCAAAAGGTGTCGTCATGGGAGTAAGCGATGTCGGCGGCGATGTTGTTACCGTAGCCGGCCAGACTGTAAAGGGCGCTGTTAAGGGTGCATCGGAAATAGGAGCAGATGTTGCCCTTGTGGCTAGAAGGGCTGTGGATGGAGTTATTGAGGCAACAAAAGAGATAGGCGGCAATGTAGAGGAAGTGGCAAAGGTTGCTGTTGAAGGGGCTATTGAGGCAGCGGGGACTATAGGGAATACCGCAGTAAGGGCTGTTAAGGATATGCTCGTCGGAGTGGTAGAAGGTGTAAAGGAGGTCGCCAGCGCTGCCCTTCCAAAGGCAAGGCCTGTAGCAAAGATGAGTTCGCCGGCAGTAGAAACAACCGCGCCAGAGATTACGACAGGGACAAAAGGTAAGAGAGGAGAGTAAAAGGGTGTGGTCCAGGCAATACACACCTCTGTAAAAGGTCGGGCTCGCTATAAAATCAAGGGACTCTACCGCTCGGAGTCCCTTAAAAAACACATCGAATGCAGGCTCCTGGGAAAAGAAGGCATAAGCCATTTCTCGGTAAATGCCATCACCGGCAATATCCTTATATTCTTCAATTCAAATAACAATACTCACACCATAGCCTCGGTTATTGAAGGCATTGTCATTGAACACAAAGAAACAGTTGGCAGTCAACAGTCCTCGGTCAGAAGGTCTACCGGAGAACACCGGCAGCTTCAGAGTAGGAGAAAATTAAGAAGGGCTATTACTCATGCTGAAGACCAGAGGATTGAGTCATGGCATCTCATGGAGTCGCCGGATGTTATAGCTCTGCTGGAAACCTCCATGGATTTAGGATTATCAGAGGATTATGCAAAGGAGAATCTCAAGAAATACGGACCCAATATACTGCCGGAATCGGTACCCCGCTCAGGATTAAGCATATTAATCGATCAGTTTAAATCCCTGCCTGTGGCCCTCCTTGGAGCAGCAGCGGGTCTTTCCATTGTTACAGGAGGCATCGCTGATGCGCTGGTGATCCTCGGCGTAGTTGCCATTAATGGAGCCATCGGTTATATAACGGAGAGCCAGTCCGAAAAAACAATCCATTCCTTAAAGAGTCTTGTAAGGCCATCTGCCCTTATCATAAGGGAAGGGAGTTTGAGAGAAATCGGCGCAGAGGATATTGTTCCCGGCGATATTATAGTTCTCAGGCCAGGCAGCTATGTGGCAGCTGATGCAAGGCTCATAGAAGCCCGCCACCTCAGTATTGATGAGTCTGCACTTACAGGCGAAAGCATGCCTGTTATAAAGACAGTTCAGAGTTTAGAGTTTAGAGTTATGAGTGATATTCCACTTGCCGACAGGTTGAATATGGTTTATATGGGGACGCTTGTTACAGGCGGACAGGGCATTGCGGTTGTCGTTGCAACAGGAAGGTTTACAGAGATGGGAAAGATTCAAACCCTTGTTGGCGAAGCGAGGACTCCCGAGACTCCCATGGAGAGACAGTTAAATCGCATGGGCACGCAGCTCGTATTGATAAGCGGGGCTGTTTGTGGCGTTGTCTTTATCATAGGGATACTTAGAGGATACGGCTTTATCCAGATGCTTAAGACATCCATATCCCTGGCTGTTGCTGCTGTTCCTGAGGGGCTTCCAACCGTGGCAACAACAACCCTTGCCCTCGGCATCAGGAATATGAAGAGACATAATGTTCTTATCCGCCATCTTGATGCAGTGGAGACCCTCGGCTCTGTCCAGACAATATGCCTCGACAAGACAGGGACAATTACAATGAACAGGATGTCTGTGGTGGAGGTGCATACAGGCATGAAGCGATTGAGGGCAAGCGACGGCAAATTTCTTTCATTGGAGGGGTTCGTAAATCCATACGCATGCGAAGAACTCTTAAGACTTATCCATGTCTCAGTTCTCTGTAATGAAACAGAAGTAGGCATGCAGGAGGGAGAATATATCCTCAGCGGTTCTCCCACAGAGAATGCCCTTATCCATATGGCAATAAGTTCAGGAGTCGATATTTTAATGCTCAGGGGAAAATTCCCTATTTTAAGCATAAAGCACCGCTCGGAAAACCGTAATTTTATGGTCACCGTACACAGCATCAAAGTCCACGGCAGCGAGAACCACCATGGGAAGATTATCGCCATAAAGGGAAGTCCTAACGAGGTCTTGTCCAGGTGCAGCTGTCATATGAAGGATGGACAGAAGTTGCTGCTCACGGAAGATGACCGCCTTGCGATAGAGATAGAGAACGAGCGCATGGCAGGTGATGCCCTGCGTGTGCTTGGGGTTGCTTATGCATTTATAGATGAGGGAATTATAAAAGAGGGTCAAGGGTCATGGGCCGAGGGTCAAGAAAAAGATGAACTTAACTCTGAACTCTCAACTCTAAACTCTGAACTCGTCTGGCTCGGCCTTGTGGGCATGGCAGACCCCATAAGGAATGGCGTGAAGGAATTGATGGGTCTCTTTCATAAGGCAGGCATAGATACTGTGATGATAACAGGAGACCAGAGCCCGACAGCATATGCAATCGGCAAGGAACTGAACCTGAGCAAAGGGGAACAGCTTGAGATACTCGACTCAACACACTTAACGAATATAGAGCCTGATGTGATGAAGGCATTGTGCGAAAGGGTGCATGTATTTTCGAGGGTCAGCCCAGCACATAAACTACAGATAGTTCAGGCGCTCCAGAAAGCAGGGAAGGTGGTTGCCATGACAGGGGACGGTATAAATGACGGGCCCGCCCTAAAGGCGGCCAACATAGGCATTGCACTGGGACACACCGGCACTGATGTCGCCCGCGAGGTTGCGGATATAGTGCTTGAGGACGACAACCTCGAAACAATGATTATAGCCATAAGTCATGGAAGGACGATCTATAACAATATAAGAAAGTCGGTGCATTTTCTTCTGTCCACAAACATGAGCGAGATAATGGTCATGTTTACAGGCATTGCAGGCGGCCTCGGACAGCCGCTTAATGCCATGCAGTTGCTCTGGATCAATCTCATCTCCGATATAGCTCCGGGCCTTGCCCTTGCCCTGGAACCTCCGGAGCCTGATGTATTAAGCCGTCCGCCAAGGGACCCTGAAGAGCCGATTGTAAAATCCTCTGATTTTAAGAGAATAGCCTTTGAATCAACGATGTTGTCCGCCGGCGCCCTGGGCGCTTATGGATACGGTATCATGAGATATGGTATGGGGGCAAGGGCAAGCACAATGGCATTTATGAGCCTTACATCAGGACAGCTGTTGCATGCAATAAGCTGTCGCTCAGAACAGCACAGCATCTTTGACAAAGACAGGCTTCCTCCCAACAAATATCTCAACGCAGCCATTGCAGGCTCCTTGTCCCTTCAGGTCTTGTCCATGGCTGTTCCGGGATTGAGGAGTCTTTTGGGAATTACTCCCATAAGCCTTATTGACGGTCTCGTTATCGGAGGTAGTGCGGCGATACCGCTTTTGGTGAATGAAAGCACAAAGAACAAGGAGAAACAAAGAGGAGACGATATATGAAAAAGGACTTCATGTTCACATCAGAGTCTGTGACAGAGGGGCATCCCGATAAGCTCTGCGACCAGATAAGCGATGCAATTGTGGACCATTTCCTCCAGCAGGACCCATTTTCGAGGGTCATTGCTGAGTGTGCTGTATCCACAGCGATCATCTTCATAGCGGCACGGTTCGAATCCAGTGCCAGCGTGGACTTTCCCAATATAGCAAGGCAAGTAATTAACCAAATAGGATACGCCCAGCATAGCTTCAACGGCAAGACATGCAGCATCATAACAAGCATCAAGGAACTCCCTCATGATGAAAGCTGCCGGTTTGATGAGAGGGAACTGTCGGACGAGGAGATAGATGCTATCGCCGTACGGAATCAGGTTACCGTCTTCGGTTTTGCCTGTAATCAGACCTCAGCCTTTATCCCCTTTCCCATCTGGCTCGCTCACAGGTTGGCAAGAAAACTGACGTCTGTCAGACTCCAGAAAATATTGCCCTACCTCGCACCCGATGGTAAGACACAGGTTGGAGTGGAATACAGAAGCGGCAGACCCCACAGAATTCACAGCATCACAGTTATCGCTAGTCAGGACAAATCATCAGGATCAGGCGGGCCCGATTTAAAAGTATTGCATGATGATATAAGAGAGACTGTAATAAGTCCAGTATTTCATGACGAGGAGATTAAGCCTGATGAAAATACTAGGGTATTCATAAATCCTGACGGACCATTTATAGTCGGCGGGCCGTCTGTGCATTCGGGACTCACCGGCAGAAAAAATGCAATAGATACCTACGGAGAATACTCACGGCACAGCGGCGCTGCCTTGAGCGGTAAAGACCCCTCAAGGATTGACAGGATTGGCGCATACGCTGCACGCTATGCCGCAAAAAATATCATTGCAGCAGGCCTGGCTGACGAATGCGAGGTTCAGCTCAGTTATTCCATAGGTCTTTCAAGGCCTGTGAGCATTCAGGTGGAGACCTTCGGAACAGGCAGGATTTCTGACGAGGAGATCGCGGCAAGAATCGAGAGCCATTTTGACTTCCGGCTTGCAGGGATAATAAAGCAGTTTAATCTGAGATACCTCCCATCCACTATTAAAGGAGGCTTTTACAGAAAGCTTGCTGCCTACGGGCATGTGGGAAGGATGGACATAGGGTTGCCGTGGGAATTGATAGATAGGATAGCCCTCTTAAAATCGGGGGCGGAATAGATACTCCTCAAGAGATCAAATATAATTTCGGAACCGAGGGAGAAATTTATGGAATCTGCCATAGTGTATGATAGCGAATTTGAAGCAAATCAGCATGCGACCGCTATTTATACACTTGCCCGAGATCTCGGTATCCCAGAAAATGAAGTTGCTCGGCTCTATGAGATTGAACTTGCTCGATTGAAAGGGACAGCAAGAGTGAAAGATTTCCTTACTGTATTGGTGATAAGGAAAGTAAAGGACTTGTGTTGCAGTGATTGAGATAGCGCAAGAAGGGGTCAAATCCAATTTCATTAGGATACCGTATGACGTCGAAAAGGTAGCAGCTGCTATCATAGAGAAAGGATTACCCCCTTATTTCGCTGAGAGACTGAGAGAAGGGAAATGAGAGGTTAAAAAAGAAACCCCATTTTTATGGGGTTTAAGGGGGGAAGATAGAAAGGGTCTGTGGCGGATGTCAGGCTATATTAAGATAGCTAAGAATGATAGTGCAGATCCTTCAAGTGCCTCTCCTGCAACAGCTCCAAATACTGCCTTACCGACCATATTTCCAACCTTTGACATGGTCTTTTGGATATATTGATCGTTTGTTAATGCCTTTGAAGGGTCAAAGTAACCTGCCCTCTGAAAGGCGCCTACAATGTATTCAATCTTGATCTGGGCGGGATTATAATATACAAGAATGCTTCCGGTTGTAGCATTGAAATCAGTAGTCGCAATTCCACCGAGACCGGCCAGCATCTTTTTGATGTTGTCATGGGTCTCTCTGTTTTTAAAGAACGGGCTTTTAAGCCTCAATCTCCCTGGAACATTGTGTAAGTAATAGCCCATATTAAACCTCCTCCTTTATCCTGAATTTCTTAAAGGTTTTACATTCTGGATAACCTGAACACCTGAACCTTATGACCTCTCCTTCTATTCTGTAAAGGTGCATGGACCTCCCGCATTCAGGGCAGATCGGTTTACCCTGTATCTCGAATTTTTTTGCGCCATTACTGAACTGTCTTCCGCACATAAGACATTGGAATCTCTGCTTCCCGGCCTTTGTCTTTCCGTATTTATAAATGGCCTCTGAATTACAGAGAGGACAGCTTACTACGATATCACTTGGGATTTGCAATGTTGTCATGCTTACATTAAAACAAATAAATGTTACACGGTTATGAAGGCATTGTTACGTTTCTGTTACAACTACACTCCACCTTCAAATACAGTGTGAGAGCTGATGGATTTGATAGCCGTCTCTCTCAGTAACCGGTAATAGATAGAGCATGCCTCGTAGCGCTTGCTCATGCACAGCCTGATATCAGCATCATCGCTGCTTCTGACAGGAGTGTTGACAATGCCGCAGATGACGCCGGCAGAATCCCCCTTAAGATGTGGACAAATCCGATTGCTTTTTGGGTACATGATGATCTCTCCTTTTATGCAATTTTTCTATACTCTATCGCCGGACTTTTATAGTTTGCGAAGTACTCAGCTATATAAATCTTGCAATACTCATAGGTATTTCCATAACACTGCCCTTTATCAGCGCACTCAACATGTTCCGGCTCTATGCCAACAATTTCACATATACAGTTTCTTATCTTGGGGCACATGTATTACCTCCCCCTTAAAACCTTCGCCAGAAAGATTGGACAGTTATCATAGTTCTCATTGCTGCAGTAAACCAGCCTCTCCACAATCCCTAATCTCATAGACGAGATGGATGCCATGCATACAGCCCTTTCGCTGTTGCAATGCGGGCATGTCATCTCTTTTTCCTTATGGATTTCGGATATATCGGCAAATGCATTCATAAAGCCTCCTTTCAGGCTAAAGTTCTTCTTTTATCTTCTTTCATGCTGCGGCCTTCAATGAAAGCTCGAACAGCTCGAAGTCCAGTATTCGATCAACCATGTAGAGCTTGCATATCTCGTAAGCATTGCTCTTATAGCAGCAGTTTCTGTCTGCGCATTCAACATGCTCGGGCTCGAGATTTACTACCTCGCACTCGCCGTTTTTAAATTTAGGACACATGATTCTCACCTCTCTTTCTTTTAAGGTTTATCAAATTTATATTTATAGCATAGTAGAAAAATGTTACAGGGTTATTAAGAGGATGTTAATTTTCACTATTATGGTTCTGGCTAAGGTAGTATGCCACCTTTTTCCTCAGGTCGAAGATGCTGCCCTTGCATATATAGCCTTTTACGCCATATTCGGATACGGCCTTCCTAATGCTGTCCTCATCATTGGATGAATAAAAAACAATGGGCACATCCTTGGTCTTGTTCTTCGAAAGGAGCAATCCAGAAAGCCTGTCGCCAGAGAGGGCAGGCATATTGATATCAAGTAAGACCATGTCTGGCTGAATAGATCCAATGAGATTAGTAGCTCCAAAGGCATTTTGGTGGATGATCACCTCGTATCCCTCTTCTTCAAGTATCTCCTTTGCAGTCATAAGGTGTTTCTCGTCATCATCGATAATCAATATCTTCTTTTTCATTTATGATTCCTCCTTCTCAAGATTGTTTAAAGGTAAATAAACCTCAAATGTAGTCCCCTTTCCATATACGCTTGAAACCGAGATACTGCCCCCTAACATATTCAATAGGTTCTTAGTTATGGTCAATCCAATTCCTGTCCCCTCATGCCTCTTGGTCTTCGCATCCTCCAATTGACTGAATGCCGAAAAGAGCTTGTCCATATCCTCTTCCTTTATACCGATTCCTGTATCACTCACAGTTATCTTTATTCCGTCAGCCTCCATCTTCAGTGACAGGGTTATCCTTCCGCTGTCAGTGAATTTAGCTGCATTGCTCGTAAGGTTGGTTAATATCTGCCTGATCTTAAGAGGGTCGGATGCGATATACAAAGGACTCTCATGGGTGATTACATCCACATCAACAGGTTTATTCCCTATCAGCACACGTGTGATCTCTTCCACCTCTCTGAGCATTGCTGCTATATCGAAGTGTTCAACGATAACCTCCATCTTCCCTGCTTCGATCTTTGAGAG
>ERZ1292625.3873-Hain-H41-01um-R1-3873-length-11618-cov-17_pt1 | contig 11618 bp, 9 predicted proteins | sample MGYA00564400_ERZ1292625 | MGnify/ENA primary metagenome ERZ1292625 (study PRJEB36523, sample SAMEA6512639) | groundwater metagenome | collected 2019-01-08 | study: AquaDiva: Metagenomics assemblies of 32 groundwater samples
GGTCGAATTCTGTATTAACAAATTAAAAACAAAATGATTAAAAAATTAAAAATTGGTTTATTAATTACCGTATTATCTCTCGCTGTTGGAATCAGTTCTGCATATGCGGCTGATTTGACATGGAGCGCCGATACAACAGTTACCATAGGTAGCGACAATTATACTATCTATGCAGGATCTGCGGCTACATCAATGGTTGTGGGCGCGACTACTCTTGTTGTAACCGTACCCGCATCAAGCACATTCACGCTCGCTTCTTCTGACCGTTATGTTCTAAATAATGATGCATCTCTTGTTCCCGGATGTACTTTTGCTTTAAGTAATCTGACGATTAATGGTTCTACAACTCCCGGAGCGGTTACTATCACGCCAGACAATACTGCAACATGTACTGTGTCTGGTGGCGGGTCATATACTCCACCCCCAGTAGTTATTCCACCCGTAACTCCAGTTACTCCTCCAGCAGTTCCAGCAGTAGAGCCAGGATGTTCTAGCGGAAATATGTACAACACATCTACCGGAGCATTGTGTGTGAATAATGCTGGTCCTACAATTCCAGGATGCGGAAATAGAACAACTGGATTTAGCACAGCTTTAGGTACGTCTTGCGCTTTAAACCGCGCAACGACTGGTATGACATATAACTTCGGCGCCAAGACTCTCAAAAATGGGAGTAGAGGTGACGCAGTTATGGAACTACAAAGATTTTTGAATGCTAAACTTAATCTTAGTTTAGTTATTGATGGAAAATTAGGTCCAAAGACAATTAAAGTAATTAAGCAATGGCAAAAAGATAATGGTCTAGTAGATGACGGTCTCATCGGCGCTAAGACAAAAGCAAAGATGAATCTTGAAGCCGAATCCAACTAATCTTGTCGACTTTCCCCTATCCCAGGGATAGAGGAAAGTCTGCGAAGGACAGTCCTTCACACAAAAAACCACTCCTTTTCGAGGTGGTTTTTTGTGTTTTATTTTTCCACATGTTCCCCTAATCCCTTAATCCCCTAAGTTAAACTTAAGGGATTAAGGGAAGGGATTAGAATTTTTTGTTTATATTCTTATTTATGTGCTATAATATACACAAATATACACATTATTTTTAACCTGGAATTAATTTTTATGGAAAATAGAAACAACAAGACTTTATATTATGGCATAGGTGCGCTTGTAATTGTTGCAATTATTGTATTTTGGTCAATAAAGAAAGATATTCTTCCTGTTTCGAATTTGGATCAAAACATTGATCAGACGATAGTTTCTACAGAAGATAAAAGTACAGGGAGTACAAATGCCACCAAAAAAGTAGCATCTATCAGTTATGCGCAAGCATTAATAAAATATGCAAATAAAAGAATTCAATTTGATACAACTTGTCAGGCGCTTCCAAATACTGTCACTTATAAAGACAATACTGGTATTATGCTTGATAATCGTTCTGCGCAAGATCGTACTATAAAAGTAGGTACAAATTACACAGTAAAGGCTTATGGATTTAAAATTGTTGTTCTACCTGATATTTATCTTAAATCAAAGACCATTTTAGTTGATTGCGATAAATCTCAAAACGTAGCAACTATTTTAGTTCAAGAATAAAAAAGATTTTTTGTGAAGGACAGTCCTTCGCACAAAAGACCATTCCGAAAAGGGTGGTTTTTTTGTTTTATTTTTTATATTTGCGAAGGACTGTCCTTCGCAAAGGATATCCATTCGTCAATAAACTGTTCAAATTCTTTAAACTTAGTAAAATATTCAGGAAATGCAATTTTATTTAAAATTTTTCCTTCTTTTCTATTTGTATTCATATAGTCAAGATAACTTGAATAAAAATAGGTTGAAAGATATTGTTTTGCTTCTATGTGGTTAGTAATCCCATTCTCTTTCCATTTTGGATCAATAATTTTTATAGGATTAAGGTGTATATAAGAAAATAAATATTTTAAATATTCATCACTATCAACATGAGTTGCCAGAAATGGTCCTTCAAACAATCTGCCTTTTCTACTATGTTTTATATTAAAATACATTGAATAAGCAGTTAAAAGCTTTTTCATAAATAAACTAATTCCATTTTCTTGTTTTTCTCGTATAAACAAATGAAAATGATTTGGCATTAAACAATATGCTCCAATATCTACTAAACCTTCATTAATCTTAATGTTTATAAGCTCTGTGAAGGACTGTCCTTCGCGGATAAAACGATTAATATCAACTGGTGTAGTATTATTACAAAGATAAAGAAGTACAATAAATCGATTGTAATCATTTTTATCTAAAAAGATAATTCTTTTGTCAGTGCCACGATTGTAGATATGATAATATTCACCAATAGAAAACATAAATTTTCTGCGCATAGTTTTTCTATTATACCAAGATATTATTTTTTTGCGAAGGACAGTCCTTCACAGTTTTCCACAGATTTTCTTTAGATTAATTTATTTTTGATTTATAATTATCAAATGGAAAAAATAAAAACGTTATTTGCTCACAAAATTTTTAAAATATTGAAGTGGGCTTTTTTAATTTTAGTCGGGTTGTTTGTTGTTTTGGTTATTATTCGTGTTTTTCATTTTTTTAATTTAGATAAGACGAATGCGCAAGTTGAAAAAATTCATGCTATGAAAATTACCATAGATGACGTAATGGGGAAAAATCTTCCGCCGGATCCCGGAATTGAAGCTGATAAAACTGTGCAGGGAATTGATGCTAATAAAAATGGAATTCGTGATGATGTTGAGCTTGTTGTATTTAAAGAGTATCCAAATTCTGCGAAAACTCGCGGAGCGCTTTTGCAGTATGCGCTAGCAAGTCAAATGCAATTAACTCAACCTTTTATGAACACAATATTAGCAACAGAAATTTCAAGAGAGCATAGCAGGGCTGATAGTTGTCTTGCCGATACACTTGTACCAAGAAAAACACCTCATTCTTCAAGAGATAGTTCTGAAATGGATAAAATTGATAAATATATTACCTTTATGGACAAATTAATATTTAATACAGAAGCCAGAAATAAAAAACGAGATTTTTTCTATGGACAAGTTAGAAGTTTTTCTGATTTAGAAAAAGAAGAATGCGATATAGATTATTCTAAGTTATCTAATTAAAAATCCTTAATTTATGAAAAGCAAAAAACTTTTTGGTTTAATTGTTGTTTTATTTTTTTCTTCAAATTTAATAGTTTCAGCAAACGAATTATGTTCTCCTAATGGTTATACGGTAATTACTATAAATGGAATGGTAACAACTTCTAACGGAGCTGTTTATAATAAAAATCAAGTTAGAGATAATTTACCTCCAGATTATAGTAACGAAAAAATTTTTGTTGACTATGTTTACAATGCCACTCATCTTGCCGGTCTTGGTGATTTTTTGGATTCTGCCAATCAAAAACTTTTTGAAAAGAAAGTAGTGGAAAGCTATGACCTGACAAATATGCTGAATGACTTAAGCCAAAAAGTTAAAACTCAAAAACTCTTATTCGTTGCTCACTCACAGGGTAATTTTTATGCTAATAATATTTATGATGTAATTGCGTCAAAACCGGGCGGAGTTCCACAAGAGTCAATAAGTATTTATGGTATTGGCAGTCCGGCTAATCATGTGGCCGGCAATGGAAAATATATAACCTCCAGCACTGATGGAATAATTAATTTAATTAGAAAATTAAAATTCCTAAATGTTCTAGAGCCAAATGCAGATATTAAAGTGCCAAATGACGATGATTCAAGCGGACATAATCTTTCAACAATATATTTAAAATTTCAGGGGGATAGAATTGTCTCCGAAATTAAATCATTGCTTGACAATATTAAAGAGAACGATGAACAAGAACCGGAAGAACCTTGCATTTCTCCGCCAGAACTTTCCAATTTACATAAAATACAGGGAGTAATTCTTGCCGTGGCTGACCCGACAGCTATTGTAGTTAAAAGTGGATTAGTCGGCGCTTATGATATAGGTGTTTATATTGCAAATGGCGCGCGTAATGCTGGTTTAGCAATTGGAAAAAAATTTAACGGATTATTTTCAGCTAATGTAATAGAAAGTTTGCCAAATACAGATAATGCAGATACTGGTAGTGTAACAACATTACTTCCTGATATATCAGAACCTGCGAAGGACAGTCCTTCGCAAAAACAAACGCCAGTGAACACGAAAACAACATCTCCAGATATGCCTCCGTATAAAACAAGTGAAGAAGAGAATATTATAAACAATGTTTTGCAACCTGTTGTATCTAATACCCCTGCTATTTCTAATAATGTTGTATTTCACGGTGGTGGAGGTGGTGGCGGAAACGTAGGGGGGGGTCCATCAAATAGTGACACAACTGCGCCAATTATTTCAATCGTTGGCGCCAATCCTGTGGATGTTACAAAAGGCGTTGCTTACACTGATGCTGGAGCGACTGCTAATGATGAAAAAGATGGAATACTTACAGTTATCACAACAGGTGTTGATGGAGTTGATACAAAAACTATCGGTACATTTATTATTACTTACACTGCAAGCGATCTCTCAAATAATATTTCAACATTAACACGCACGGTAAATGTCATCGCAGATACGATTGCACCTGTCATAACTATTATTGGTAGTAGCCCTGAAGTAGTTATAAAAAATTCTATATATATTGATGCCGGTACTTCTGTCTCAGATAATGTTGATGCTGGTCTTACAGCAACAGCAACTGGCGTTGCAGATGTGAATACTGCGATTGTTGGCACTTATATAATTACTTATTCTGCGAGTGATCTTTCCGGAAATATTTCAACAATAACTCGCACGATTATTGTTGATGATGGCGCGAAACTTGATCGTCCGAACCATGCAGTTGTTTCTGGCAATTATGCTTATGTTGTTTCAGAGAACAGCAATTCTCTTGAAATTATAGATATCTCTAATCCCGCCACGCTTGTTCATAAAGGTTCTATTGTTAATGGCGCAGACGGAGCCGTTCTTTTTGCTCCAAAAGCAGTCGCTGTTTCTGGGAATTATGCTTATGTTGTTTCTTATAGCAATGCTCTTGAAATTATAGATATCAGTAATCCTGTTTTGCCTGTTCATAAAAGTACTTTATCAAATAATAGTGGAGGAGCTCAACTTTTTCGTCCTATCTCTATAGTTATTTCCGGTAATTATGCTTATATTGCCACAAATGGATATAACAACGTTGAAATTGTAGATATTTCGAATCCACTTAGTCCTGTTCACAAAAGTGTATATTCTTTAAATTCACTTTCAATGCCATCTGCTATTTCTATTTTAGGTAATTATATGTATTTAACTTATTCTTGTCTTTGTACCAATGGCGATGGTTTTAAAATTGTTGATATCTCAAATCCAGCCTCTCCTGTCTTAAAGAGTGGTATGGAAAATGGGACTGGTGGCGTATCTATTTCTAATCCGCGTTCTGTTTTTGTCTCTGGTAATTATGCATATATAGCTTCTTGGGATACAAAATCTCTTGAAATAGTGGATATTTCTAATCCAACTAATCCTGTTCACAAAGGAAAATTAACTAGTGGTTTTGGAAACCTAACTAATTTTACCCCGAACTATGTTTTTGTTTCAGGAAATTACGCTTACATAACTTCATGGGTTGGAGAAACTTTAGAAATTGTAAATATATCTGACCCAGCTAATCCTATACATGTAGGAAGTTTGGCAAATGGTGTCGGTGGTTCAGCTTTGCGTTATCCGTCATCTGTTTTTGTTTCTGGAAATTATGCTTATATTTCTTCTTCTTTAAGTAATGCATTTGAAATCATAGATATTTCCGACCCAACTAATCCAATTCACAAAAATAAAATATTAAATGGTGAATTTAGTCACACGGACCCTATTTTTGTTCCAGACCCAATCCCAGACCCAATCCCAGACCCTGGACCAGACATTACTCCGCCTTCAATTACAAGTTATACTTTGAATGGTGCCGTTGGTAATATTACTGTCAATCCAACTGTGGAGTATCCGCTTTCTTTAGCTTTTATAGCCAGTAAAAATGTGGAATGGGTATCTATAAAAATTGAAAAAGAAAATAGTGAAAATGTGGATGTTCATAAATATTATTATCCGGGAAACGATTGTGATGAAAAAAATACTTGCACGCAAGATTGGGATGGAAAATTAATAGGGGAGTTGTTACAAAATGGCACTACCTATAAAATAAAAGTGAAAGTTAGAGATTTAGTCAGCGAAGAAGAATATGTTTATCTGTCTCCATATGTAATTACAGTAAATACTAATTAATTTTTTCCCCTATCCCAGGGATAGGGGAGATTCTGCGAAGGACTGTCCTTCACAGAAAAAATTTTGAAGAAAAATACTGTGTGATATAATAAAAATGTGATAACAAAGCACTTTTTTAAAACATTGCTCTTATTTACCGCAATGATAGGGCTTGGTCTTTTCTTTATCTTTTTGATTAGTTATTTTGATGACGGACTGGCTCCAGATATATTCAATACTGCCAAGATTGCAAAATAAAAGGTATTAAACCTTTTGATTCGACGTCGAATCGGACGTCGTGAACGAGATTACTCGTTCACGCGCTCCTCGCTTGTCGAAATATAACTGGGTACAATGTTTCGACGTCGACTCGGACGTCGTGAACGAGATTACTCGTTTACACGCTCCTCGCTTGTCGAAATATAACTGGGTACAATGTTTCGACGTCGACTCGGACGTCGTGAACGAGATTACTCGTTTACACGCTCCTCGCTTGTCGAAATAAAAAATGTGTGCTATATTTGAATTACCGCAAAGAAAATAGGTTTACCCCGCCAAGGCGGGGCAAGTAAGTCCTATTTAGTGGGTCGATATCTCTTCGTTATTTGAAGAAGTAAGTCTTGCGGCAAAACCTGCCCGAAGTGCATGAGCACAGCGATGCAGGCGGGGCCGTTTTTTTAATTGAAAATAAGGAGCGTAGCGACTGTATTTTCTTTAACCCCGCACATAACTTAACAAACAATCTTTTTAGATAAAACAAATTTCTGAAACATGTTATTTCTAATAACACATTAAGGTTATTTAGTAAGTTATGTGCAGGGTATGGATTTTAATATTCGTTTCACTCATTTAAAATCACACATGTTATTAAAATCAAAAAAAGAAGAAATGGTAAAAGAGCTTGAAAAAGCTGTAAAGGATTCAGGAACCGTTGTCTTTGTAAATTTTCATGGATTAAAAGTTAGCGATGAAACAATTCTTCGCCGTGACTTAAGAAACCAAGGAGTAAATTACAAAGTTTCCAGAAAAACTTTATTGAAGCGAGCATTAAACGGAAAAGCTGCAGGCGAATTGCCAGAACTTTCCGGAGAAGTCGCAATAGCTTATTCAGCTGACCAAATAGCCGGAGCTCGAGAAATTTATAATTTCCAAAAAAATCATAAAGGAATTCTAAATATTTTAGGCGGAATTTTTGATGGAAAGTTTATAGATAGCGTAAAAATGACAGAGATTGCAATGATTCCAAGCCGTGAAGTTCTTTATGCGCAATTTGTAAATCTTATAAATTCTCCAATTCAGTGTTTTGCAGTTGTTTTAAATCAAATTGCAAATTCAAAGAAGTAAATTATTAATTAGAAAATTATAATACAAAAATATGGATAAATTTAAAGATATTATTGAAAAAGTAGAAAAAATGTCAGTGCTAGATCTTCACGAGCTCGTGAAAGCTTTGGAAGAAAAGTTCGGAGTATCAGCTTCGGCTGTCGCGGCGCCGGTCGCAGGAGCGGCTGGTCCAGCTGTTGAAGAAAAAGATGCATTTACTGTCGTGCTTGCATCAGCTGGCGAACAAAAAATTGCCGTTATGAAAATTGTTAAAGAAGTTCTAGGTCTTGGCCTTAAAGACGCAAAAGATTTAGTTGATAGCGCTCCAGCAACCCTAAAAGATGGAATGAAAAAAGCTGAAGCTGATGATTTAAAAGCAAAAATAGAAGCAGTCGGAGGGAAGATAGAGTTGAAATAAAATTAATAAAAAACAAGACAAAAAGTTTTTATCGGTACGGATTTTTTGAAGCTTAAAAAATCCTGCCTTGCCCGTGCCGGGACGGCCGAGGGAAATTCTCGGCTCGTCAGCCTCGAAACCCCTTAAAAACTTCTGTCTTGTTTTTTATTTTAGGGGTTGTATTTTATAAGAAAGGTAGTATTATATATTTGTATGGAAATCCTGGGGAAAATATTAGGCAGTCCCGCAAGAGTCAAAATAATGAGGCTTTTTTTATTAAATCAAGGAGAAAGTTTTACCAATAAAAATATAAAAAGAAGAAGCCGAGTAACTCAGGATGTTTTGCGCAAAGAACTTAAATTATTAAATTCAATTGGTTTTATAAAAAAGCGTTCTAAAAATTACATGTTTAATTCTGCTTTTAAATATGGAACAGAAATTGAAGACCTTTTGGTAAATTCTGACACGGTAGACAACGAGACTATTTTGGAAATTTTCAAAAAAGCGGGGAAATTAAAGCTTATTATTGTTTCCGGTATTTTTATTAAAAATAAAGATAGCAGGGTGGATTTATTGATTGTTGGAAATAAATTAAAAAAAAGCAAAATAGAGGAAGGAATTCATAAACTTGAAGCTGAAATTGGAGTAGAGCTTGTCTATGCCGTCTTTGACCTGAAAGAATTTTCTTATAGATTAAATATGTATGATAAATTACTTAGGGATATTTTTGATTTCCCGCATGAAATTATATTTCAAGCCAAAGAGTTATCCACACAATCTTTAAAAAAGGTTTGAAATTTGATATAATCTATTTATCAGAACTTTATAAGGTCGAACTTAAAAAGGTTTATTATTAATAATTTTATTAAAATATGAATAACATTTGGTACACGTGGGGTGACGTTTTTAACGCATCACTTCAAGATTTGTGGTGGGGTTTCATGCAATTTGCTCCAAAACTCATTATAGCCATCGTTTTCTTCATTATCGGCTGGGTTTTAGGTTCTTTAATTGCTAAGGCATTTGAACAAGTTTTTGCCGCTTTAAAAATAGACAGGCTTTTTGAATCTATTAAAGCAGGCGATTTTTTAAGAAAAGCCGGAATGAATTTGAATACCGGATACTTTGTCGGACAATTAATTAAGTGGTTTGTCATCATCGTTTTTCTTTTACCATCGCTTAATTTGGTTGGCTTGACTTCTATTTCATCTTTCTTAAAGGATGATGTTCTTAGTTTCTTGCCAAGAGTAATTGTTGCTATTTTCATCTTAATAATTGCTTCAATTGTTGCTGATGCTCTTGCAAAAACAGTTGTGGCTGGAGCAAAAGCGATGAGTCTTACTTCAGCAAATATGCTTGGTACTGTTGTTAAATATTCTATTTGGGTCTTTGCTTTCATTATCGCGCTCGGACAACTTGGAGTTGCGTCAGCTTATATGCAGATTCTCTTTACCGGAATTATCGGAATGCTTGCTATTGCTGGAGCTTTGGCTTTTGGTTTAGGCGGTAGGGATGCAGCATCACGATTTATTTCAAAGGTGCAGGACGAGATGACTCATCATCAATAAATTTAAATCTTTTTAAGTTTATTTCGATTATTTAAGAAAAAAGATGTCAACAGTTGACATCTTTTTTCGTTTCATATATACTCTTTCAATCAGTATGAATACATCAAGAAACAGTTTAAAAAGGCAGCGGTAATAGACGTTTTCTTTTGTCTGTTGGCCGCCGGAAAGGCGGTTTTTTCATTAAAATGAGAACCATGGCCCCATAAACTACCTTGATTCTGCAAGGATTGAATATTGAAAACTTAAATCTTGTCATGGCTTTCGGGGTCTTTTAATATGTCATAGACAAGAAAAAGTTTTGAAAAATTTTTGATTCTCGAGCGGTCGAGATAGAATTTTTTTTGAACTTTGTTAATTTGTGGTTTTCAAATTTCTTAACAGGAAATTTAAGGGCGTACGGTGGATGCCTTGACTTTAAGAGGCGATGAAGGACGTGGCGTTGCTGCGATAAGCTTCGGGGAGGTGCTTAGCAACCTTTGATCCGGAGATTTCCGAATGGGGAAACCCTATGCGGTAAACCCGCATAATTTTTATCTTTATGATAAAAGAGCGCACCCTGGGAAGTGAAACATCTCAGTACCAGGAGGAGTAGAAACAAATATGCATTTCCTTAGTAGCGGCGAGCGAAAAGGAAGAAGCCCAAACCATGGTCGCAAGACTGTGGGGTTGTAAGATAACAATGTAGATTTCTAGAGGAGTCAAAAAATAAATTATTAGTTGAAGTTGCTGGAAAGCGACACCGCAGAAGGTGATAGTCCCGTAAACGAAAATAATTTATCTCTTTTATTGTTATTCTTGAGTACCCCAGGACATGAATGGCCGGGGGGAATCCAGCGGAACTAACCGCTAAGGCTAAATACTCTTAAAGATCGATAGTGAACTAGTACCGTGAGGGAAAGGTGAAAAGCAGCCCGATTAGGGCGGTGAAATAGACCTGAAACCGTATGTCTACAAGGAGTCGAACCCCGCACATAACTTACTAAATAACTTTTTAAATTAAACGATTTTTTTTATAGAATATTCATTTAAGAAAAAGGTTGTTTGTTGAGTTATGTGCGGGGGACGGCGTGCCTATTGAAGAATGAGCCAACGAGTTTATTCATGTTGCTTGGCTAAGCTGGCTAAAACAGCGAAGCCAAAGGGAAACCGAGTGTTAATAGCGCGCAAATATCTTAACTGATAGAGGTAACATGCATAAGACCCGAAGCCAGGTGAGCTTGCCATGAGCAGGATGAAGTTTCGTGAAAACGAAATGGAGGTCCGAACCGGTAGATCGTACAACGTCTTCGGATGACTTGTGGTAAGGAGTGAAAAGCTAATCGAACCTGGTAATAGCTGGTTCTCTCCGAAATAGCTTTAGGGCTAGCGTCAAGTGTTTTCTCTGGGGGTAGAGCACTGGAAGGTTTCGACAGGGAGCAATCTCGCGAAACCTATCAAACTCCGAATACCAGAGACCATAGCTTGGCAGTTACACCGTGGGGGCGAAGCTCCATTGGTGAAAAGGGAAACAGCCCGGATCTCAATATAAGGTCCCTAAATTCATGCTAAGTGTAAAACAAGAAGGTGAAGTTTCTTTAACAATGAGGAGGTTGGCTTAGAAGCAGCCATCCTTTAAAGATAGCGTAACAGCTCACTCATCTAGAGATTTTGCGTCGAAAATAATTGGGGCTAAGTATATTACCGAATTTGAGGATTCGTAGACTTCATAAAGGAAAAATTGTTCTTTACGGGGAAGCTTAAGATGAGACCTACATTATAGTAAAGTAAAAATTACTAAAACATAACAAGATAACTATGGTTATGTGTGAGGTTGGCGAAGCACAGGGCAACCTGGTTCGGGGGTTCGAATCCCTCTTTCCCGACTAAAATTACTTTTTAGTAATTATTTTTCGCAAGAAGAAAATTTTCTTCTTGCTTCCTTTATGAAGTCTGCGAGTGGTAGGAGAGTGTTCCACTCTGCTATGAAGTCCCAGCCGTGAGGCGGGATGGAGCGTGTGGAAGTAAGAATGTTGGCACAAGTAACCGCAATGGGGCTGAGATCGCCCCACGTCGAAAGATCAAGGTTTCCTTGGTAATGTCAATCAGCCAAGGGTTAGTCG
>ERZ1292625.3875-Hain-H41-01um-R1-3875-length-11617-cov-5_pt1 | contig 11617 bp, 5 predicted proteins | sample MGYA00564400_ERZ1292625 | MGnify/ENA primary metagenome ERZ1292625 (study PRJEB36523, sample SAMEA6512639) | groundwater metagenome | collected 2019-01-08 | study: AquaDiva: Metagenomics assemblies of 32 groundwater samples
TCTTGAATGCTCAAATGAAATAAAAGAAAATATTTTCAATAACGAGGTTGTCTTACTTAGAATAAAGGAGCAAATTTTCTGCTTCTCTGTGTCTCAAATCAAAGAATTGATAGATAATAAACCTTTTTTCATAAAACAAGTTGGTAATGAAGACGCAAAAATGATTTTCGATGATCATCCAAGTAATACAGTTGTTAAACGAACATTTAATTTGAGACAATCAAATCCATATCAACAAATTCTTCTTCTAAAAGAAGATATTGCGGTTGATTATGATTTCATTTCAGCTTTTCAAAGTGGAAGAAACACTTTTGAATTATCCAACCCAGAAGTTGTTTGGTTATTTAAAGATGTCAAAAAGTATTCTATTAAAACATTTCTTTATAAAACTAAAACAATTCAAAGGAAAAATCTGCTTCAAAATCAAGAAATATCCGAAGAAATTCGAAGTAAATTACAAGACGATTATACAAGAATTAAAATACAAAGTGAAGCAGATGTTTCAATTCAAAAAAATCAGAAACCAGAAAGAAAATGCTCGAATGATTCTTTTTTCGATGCGAATGATATTGTTTTTGACGAGAATTTAATTATGATTTACTTTGAGGGGAAACCTTCGGTTGTTTATTGTTACTCTCTAAATGAATTAGGAAGATTGATTATAGAACCTATAGATCATAAAAAGAAAAAAGAACTTAGAAATGGTGTTATTATTATAAAGATTGACTATACTAATGTATGGGTTGATATCAATAACCTTGAATTTCTCATCGATGAAAAAGTTAATACTATAATGTTAAGTAAAAGAGACAATATGGAAGCCTCAAATAATATTGAATATTTCGTTCCTATTAAAAGCTCTAGAAAAGAACTTTTTCCAGAAAATGATTTTTCAAGCGAAATTACGTCTGAATTTAAATTAAGTCAAACAGAATATCATGATGATGGTGAATTTAGATATCGTAAAAGATACGCTTTTTATAGTGATGCAAATGGGCAAATTATACCAAATCGAATCTATTCTATTGAATGGGTTCGATATAAGAAAATACCAGATGTTAATGGAAATGTGATAACTCATCGAATGAGTTATAAAGATGAACCTGCCTATGTTGAATTTGATAGACAAGGTCGTAAAGCTGAAGAAGAATACGTTTATGAGAATGGTATTCGACATAAAATTTCTTATGAAAATGGAGAAAAGAAAAAGGAAAGATGGTTTCTGAACGGAAAATTCCATCGTAATAACAATCTTCCAGCTTTCATAGAATATACCAATGGAAATGTTAATACGGAAAGTTATTATGAAAATGGAGTTTTTCAGGGTCGCCGATTTTATTGATTTGAATTGGAAATTTTTAAAAATGATTTTCAAAAATTTCCAGTTTCATAAATAAAATGAACGAACCTATTCTAGACGAAAAGAATTCAAGATTTACTTGTTTTCCAATTCAATATCAATCAATTTGGAACCTTTACAAGAAGCAACAATCTGCTTTTTGGAAAGCGGAAGAAATCGATTTCTCTCAAGATAGAGATCACTTTGAAAAATTAAATGAAAATGAAAAACATTTTATTAAGATGATTCTAGCTTTCTTTGCATGTGCTGACGGTATTGTCAATTTCAATCTTCGAGAAAGGTTTCTAAACGAAATTAAAATTATGGAAGCACAGATTGCATATGGTTATCAGATGATGATGGAGAATATTCATGGCGAAGTTTATAGTTTAATGCTCGATAATATAATTTCCGATTCCAAAGAAAAACAATTTCTTTTTAATGCTGTCAAAGAAATTGAATCAATCAAAGCTATGTCTGACTGGGCTTTAAAATGGGTATCTTCGAATAGAAGTTTCGGTTGTCGTGTAGTTGCATATTGTGTTGTTGAAGGAATCATTTTTCAAGGCACATTCGCATCTATTTTTTGGTTGAAAAAATATAAGTCATCTGGAAAGCTTTTCATGCCTGGATTAACAAATAGTAACGAACTTATAGCAAGAGATGAGGGAATGCACAAAGATTTTGGTGTTGAAATTTTCAATTTACTTGTAAATAAACCTTCTCAAAACGAAGTTTTTGAAATTGTAAAGGAAGGTGTTATTCTAGCTAAAACATTTATGAAAGATAGTCTTCCTTGCAAGCTTATCGGTATGGATCAAAACGATATGTGTCAATACTTAGAATATGTAGGTGACAGACTGCTTGTAGAGTTAGGGTATTTCAAGTATTGGAATGCTAAAAATCCTTTTTCTTTTATGGATACCATTGGTAGCACTGTTAAAACAAATTTCTTTGAGAAGAGAGAAAGCGGGTATCAATCGGCTTATACAAATGAAAACACAAAAATGTCTAGGTTAGAGTTGTCATCCGATTTCTAAAAAATTTTATATTTTTCAAAATATAAAATGAATATGGCCTGATTTCTTGTATACTAAGGCATAATTTCGTTTTAATATATCTTATATTAAAATTAAACATTCATAGGTTCAACATACTCTGGATTGTACCGCTGGTAGTGATGATCCCAAAAGCCAGGTGAACCGAATTTAAAATCTTTTGGAATAGGCGTTGCTTTATACCAGAAAACACAGTCTTGCCAGTTGTTCGTCTTTGTTGCATTGTGAATATATAAAGCCGTGTAATCGTCTGTAATGTTATCTAAAATAGAACAGAAAAGTTTGAAATCTGGGATGATTCCAGCATAGTTTTCATACAGTGATCTTCTGTTCTTGAGATTGGGTTCACGAAGAATAAAAACACCATCAACATTTGTTCTAATTACTGGAAGAACATCCATACAATATTGAAGAGATAAAATATACCACATTTTCCAGTGACGTCCTCGCTTGAAAATACCTTGTTGTAAAGGCTTTTTAAACAAAGACGGATTATCAGTGCAATCGTCAAGAATTAGAACAGCCCATGGATTAGGCAGATGTTCTCTTGCTAGCTTCTGTCTTGTAACGAAGTTTTTGATCTTCTCTTCATCGTATCCGTTGTAGACAAAACTATCTGGTAGAATCGTGCCGTAGAAATGGTTAGAATCTTCAGTTCCAGACATTACCATTCCAACTGGAAAGATGTGCTTCTTAGCGTATAGTAAAGAAGAAATTAAAGTCGTTTTTCCAGTTCCAGGTTTACCAATTACAATAAGTTTTAAACCACCTTGATTGATGTCTTCAAAATTTTCTTTATTTGGAGGAAGCATATCGAGAGAAAGTTCTTTTAATTCAATTTTCATTTCGGTTGATTGATTTTGAGTTGCCATTTTGAATATGATTTAAAACTTTTAAATATATTTATAAAAGAAGTTTTAAATGAGTGAAGAAAAAATAGAATTAAACAAAAGTAAACCTGATCATCATCTGCTCTTACTGATTAGAAATCTTTTATTAAAAATATCTCCTATTTGTCAGACGAATAAGTGTATTAGAATCCCAACACGAAGAAAAACCAAAAGATATCCAGATTTTATGAGAATATGCAAAGAATGTAATAAAAAAATTTGTAATAATATTTACTCAGAAACATGCTATTTTGAAAATAAAAAATATTCTGGGTTGGATATTATTAATAAATTAAATAAAAGACTGAATAAGGATGATATAACAACATTTTATTTAGATTCAAATCCACATGATCAATGTTCAATAGTTTATGATATTGATGGTTTCCATTTAAATGCCGAAACTAAAATCAATCGAAATGGTGTTCCATGCGACAAAGAAAAAATTAATTGGATCCAAATGTCATCTAGATTGTCTGAAAAAATAACAAATAAAAATGTGGTTGATCTTATTCTTTATTTGTTTAATCTTAGAATATTATATTTTTACATGGCGAGAACAAAAATTTTTCTAAATAATAACGATATTAAAAATTTATTCAACCGATTGTTTCCTTTTGAAAACACATTTTTCTAGACAATCCCTCAATCCCTCAATCCCTCTTCACAACACTTTTTCCATCCAACCTTCATTCTCTTTTCAAAAATCTTTTTACACAAAAACAATTTTAAACCCAATTTTCAATTTCATTTTAACGTTTTCAACATTATATAAAAATCGTTTTTGTGTGTTACCCCATTGCAAAGTGTTACAAAAAATAAAATCAAGACGAATTAAGGATCATCGATTTTTTTTCTTATTATTTCCTGATAAATAAATTTTTATTCCCTCCTAATAAAAATTTCATTCAAAACCTCTTTTTCTCAAAGACACACATCACCTTCATAACCAATTATTGTAAACCAACTTCATCTTTCTCTTCAATCAAAAACTTTTTATAAACTCATACATTCCTTTCATTTTAAATTTTTAACTAAAATTTAAAATAAACCCATTTTTCAACTTCATTTCAAACAAAACTTTTTCATTTTTCAATTCATTTTTGCTTGTTACCTACATAAATCGTTCACAAAATATAAAAAGGAACTATAAAGAACCTACTTTGTCTTTTTTAAGATGTTTTTCTATTATTTTATTTTTATTTTGAAAATAAATGAGTTGGTCTGAAATTAATTTTGATATTTTTACACCAAAAGTGTATGGAACCTTAACAACAACCAATATGATTTACAATGGATTGAACACGATCAATACACCAGTTCTTACATGTCAATCTACACAGTGTTGTCATTCGGAACAGAATTGTAACTGTAATATAACTTTTCCAAATCTATGTGTTCAAACCCAAAACAAACCAGCAATTTCATGGACTCAAACACCTCTTACTTTTTCAGGTAATTACGGTGATGAATGCTCTTGTGAAGGTGAAAATGTTTATTATGCTATATGCCAACAAAGTCAAACACAAACATGTGCTGATTTCGATGGTGTAAAAACATGCACTTTAGGAACTAATGGAACCAGTAATTGTCTTAATGGAACATGTATTTATTCTATGGGAAATCCAACAGGAGCAAATTGGGGAACACCAAATTCACAAACAGCAGGTTGGGTGATATGTGAATACAATTACGATTTTTCAAAACTATCTTATGAAACCTATCAAGAATACGCAAATTGGTTGAACGCAATTTGGACAGGACAAGGTAATGCATCGGTTCCAAAAGGCTTCGATGCTTCTTCTTTAACAAGAATAAGAGATACTAATTTCTCTTACGCTTGTGTCTTAGATTTTTATAATCAGATTTATAACACTGGATTTTATGCTTCTAATCCGTCTTCAAATAACTTTTTCAATTTCGATTTTCTTAGTAATTCAATACAAAAATATGTTCAAAATATAACTGTCAATCTTGGAAATATGGTATTTGAAACAACTGCTATACCAACAAATTTACAGAATGCAATAACACAAGCTTGCGTTCTACCGAGCATAGTTCAAAACGGTGATCAATACAACATAATAATGAATCTCTCTTATTCACAGATGCAAGAAGCCAAAGCTGGTAATCTCAATGATTACGTTCAAAACTGTTTGAATACATTGTTAAAAGATGCAAACGGTATTATGCTTCAAAATGGTGAAAATGTAAATATATCTTTACCGACCTTCATTAACAGTTATCTAACAACTTATTCAGCGATACAAATTATAGATGGAAACAACAACCCGTATTACGGGTTAGTAACCAATATTGAACCTGGAAGCTTTAATTCAGCTTATTACAATGGTTATATTTTCGCCTATTGTCAAGTTTCAACAGTGATTCAAAGTTGGTCACCGATGTTAGTTATGTATGCTGTTCTTACAAATCCAAGTCTAACCTTCAGTCAAACGGCTTGTTCAACTATTTCGACACAGATTCATACTATACCGTTGAAGTGTTACGAAACTTGTGGAACGAACTGCCTTCAAAACATAGACAATTATTGCACGATATCATACACACCTCCTAAAAATATCAATTCTGTTCTTGCCCAACAAACTTTATTTCTAGATTCTTCAGATCAATGTCACTGTTATAATAGTTTTCTTGTTCCGGCTGGTCAAACGCCTTCAATAGGAAACTTTGCATCGATGTGTTTTGCAAACAGTTGTGATTCTAAAATGAAACAGATGTTTGGGTTGACAGATCAAGATTGCGCACAATATTGTCAAGAAGTTGGAAATTGGGCTGAAAACAATGACATGAGAGAACCGTCAGATTTTAATATTCCAGATTTTAATAGAATTTGTGGTTACATTCCTCAGACACAACCATTATCATACAATTCTTCTGTTCTGTCAACTGGAATAGTCATGACTATTCTAATGACCATGTTAACTTTTTCAATTTGTAAACATAAAAATTATAGTAGTTTTAAAACTACACTTTTCGTTTTTGTAGTTTTCGCTACCTTTTCAGCTTTGACAGGTTTCTTTACAAGAGATCTTGCTGGAACCGGTTTTTGTGCTTCAACAAACGATTTCAAATACAAGTTTGTTTGTCAAAGTCGATTAAGCAAGATCAGCTTACCTTCTTATTTCTGTAATTATCAAGAAGCTTGTGAATGTGTTTCGAACTCGGATTGTCCAAGTGGATGTGGAATTTGTGCTTCAACTTTTTGTATACCTTCTTCTGGAAGCAGACAAACAAAGGTTGTAAGCAAGGCTAGACCAAACGTGATTATGATTATTTTTTCTGTGATTTCTTGTGTAATTCTTCCTTTCGTTTTGATTTATCTTCATGATGACAATCATTGGATTTTGTCTAAAAAAGTTTTTTCTGTGATTGCTATTTTAGTTGGAATTATCGGTTTGATTTTTACTATTGTGCAAGCGATTAAAAAATATAAACAGACTGTTGTGGTTGGGGCTTGTAACGTTGTTCCAAATACGTGTAATCCACCTTGTGGTGAGAATGAAGTTTGTAACAATCAAGGTGTTTGTGTGTGTGCGAAAAATCCATGTGTTTTGGGAAATCAATGTGGAACAGATGGTTGTGGAAATTCGTGTGGAACTTGTGCTACAGGGTATACGTGTAATGAAACAACAAGAACTTGTGTTGGATCTGTTTCATTTTCAATAGGATATGTAGATAGTAAAAATAATCAATACATATTGACAACAAGCGCCATTTACCCCCCAAAAAATCTTGCTCTAATTCCTGTTTCTGCTTATGAACAAGCACCGTCTTCATTCTTTTCGACATGGGTTTACGATCCACAAAATAAAATGATTTATCTCGAACCTAATGAGATCCTTCAAAATCAAATTTGGTGCATTATAACAGGTGGTGAGCAGATGAATCAATGTGATCCATATCCGAAAATCGGAGGTGTAAATTACCCTCAAAATGTTATGCCTCAATTCAACGGTGAGTATAGTTTATATTTATCTCAGTATAACGGACAAAATGTTTATGAAAATGGATTGACTACATATCAAAGATGGGTAATACACGATAATGGTAGCATAATCGATACAGCATGCCAGAATAATTCAGGTTCTATTGGAAGAGCTTTATGCGTTTACTTAACACCGATTGGTAAAAATCCAACGTTAACTACAACTTCGCCTTGGAATCTAAACCCAACGACTTTTTCATTTAATCCTCTGCCACCTGCTGGCACATTTTCTTCAGAAATACCAACTGTGAGTAATCTAGTTTGTAATGATAGATCTGGCTCAAGTGTTCATTGCCCAAGAATTTCAACTTATACAAGCGACAATCGAAATCCGATGTATCAAAATAGTTCAATACCACTGTGTTCGAGTTACAATATTATTCCTAATCAAGCCAATCCTTTGTGGCCAACAATAGTTAGTGAGATAGGTTCGAGTAACTGTGGAGTTAATCCGAACAATAATGGGTTTCAACAAGGTTGTTGTGGTGCGATCGGTAATGCATGTTTCGATTCATCAATGAACTATTGGTGTAACGAGATAGAACAAGTTGAGCAGTAATTTGATTTTTAGATCGAAAAATCTAAAAATTTTATAAAGAATCTTTAAAAAGACGAATAAGAGGTTGAAATTCTGGGGTTTGGAGAAATTTTATGTAATCTGATCTTATTGTTTTATTTGGATTTTGTTCGATTTTTTTAAGCATTTTTTTTATATCACTACATAACATACCAATTCCAATACCATTTTTCTTATATTTCTTAGGTGGTAATTCCTTATACTCTTTTTCTTTTGCATATTCATCTATTAACATCAGGTTTTCTCTTTTCTGTTCTTTGGTTAGTTTTAATTTTCTATTTTCTACACACGAGATAAATAGTGATTTAAGATCCTTAAATTCTGGTTCATTTAAAAAATCAATATAGATAGATTCAGTTTTTTTTACAAATAAACGTTTAATACTATTACATAATATACCAATACCATTTTTCTTATATTTCAGAGGTGGTAATTTCTTATATTTTTTTCCTTTTGCATACTCATCTATTAATATCAGGTTTTTCCTTTTTTGTTCTTTGGTTGGTTGTATTTTTCTATTTTCCACACACGAACCAAATAGCGATTTAAGATCCTTAAATTCTGGTTCATTTAAAAGAACAATGTAGATAGATTCAGTTTTATTTACAAATAAACGTTTAATATTATTACATAACATACCAATACCAATACCTTTTCCATATTTCTGAGATGGCAATTCCTTATACTCTTTTTTTTTTGCATACTTATCTATTATTCTCAATTTTTCTCTTTGTTGTTCTTTAGTTAGTTTTGGTTTTAATTTTCTATTTTCTACACATGAGATAAATAGTGATTTAAGATCTTTAAATTCTGGTTCATTTAAAAAATCCGTGTAAATAGATTTAGTTTTATTTATAAATGAATGTTTAATAGTATTACATAACACACCAATTCCAATATCATTTTTCTTATATTTTATTGATGGTAATTCCTTATATTCTTTTCCTTTTGCATACTCATCTATCATCTTCAATTTCATCTTAAATAAATCTTTCCCAGAACAACTCATCTCAACCATATTTACAGTTTTGCCAAACTTCTTTAAAAACAATTCCTTTCTCTCTTTATTCAACCCTGAAAAAAGAATTTTATTTTTCATGCTTTCATTTCCTTCAGACTTCATTCTATCGAATTCTAAGCTTGTCAATGCATTTTCAAACGTTCTATAGCATTCCGTTGGTATACATAAAATAGAACATTCTTTTCCTTTATACTTTCTCAAAGCTCGACCTAGCACTTGCACTATGGTTGTTGAACTCTGAATTGTATCCATAATCAAAATCGTATCCACACAACAGGCTGAAAAACCTTCGCTTAAAACTCTTATATTAACAATCACAGCAATCTCTTCAGTTTCAAATCTTTCGATAATATTTCTCCGTTCTTCTTTTCTGGTTCCACCATCCATATAAAACACACTAAAATTAAAATTCTTTTTAAGTATTTCATAAGCTTCTTCCGCTTCTTTTACAGAATTGTAAAACACAAGTATCTTTTTCATTTGAAATTTATTGATTAAAACACTTATATGACCTACACAATCCGTCTTCGGTTGATCGTGTAATACAAATTTATAATCAGTTAAATAACCCTTGTTTATCGCTTCATGCAATGACATTTGAACAATAGGTTTTCCAAACTCTTTCTCGTTCAACTCGTTTAACCCGTGTATTCTCTGTTCTTTCATTTCGTGTGGCTCTTCTTTGCTTTCATTTTCCATTTCAGAATCTTCACTATCTACGTCATAATCATCGTCTTCGCGTTCTATTTTCTCATCGTCACTTTCTGTTTTTTTTTCCCCAACCTCATTTATCTCTTCACAAACATCTTTAAAAAGTTTGATTTTCGGTGTCGCTGTTAAAAACAATTTTTTTCCAGATAGCTTTAAAGTATTTCTACATTTATTCTTTTCATCACCTTGAATCATAGCATGTGCTTCATCATATATGACAAAATCAAACTCGACACCAAAATCTTTGATCTTTTTATGACATGTTTGATATGTCGAAATAATGATTCTTGTTTTCAAAATGTTATTGATACTACTCGATTTGAAAGGGCTTTCTGAGTTCACAATTACATATTTCATACCTGCTAAGTCGAAGCATTTTTCCCATTCAGAACAAATCTCTAATCTATGAGTTAAAACCAAGATTCTTTTCATCTTCATTTCTCTCATAACAAACGTTGCAATATACGTTTTTCCAACACCAGGACTAAGATACAATCCACCTTTATTTTCGCTTTCAAAATACTTTACACATTTGTTTATAATGTCGATTTGATATTCCTTTGGTTTAAATCTTTTATTTTCGTAATTCTCAAGATCGTAACTGTCTTCGTTTTCTTCGTTATCAAAATCTTTTTTAAGTTCTTTTGTAATTTCTAAAGGCATAATTGTCAAAGGTATATCAGCTTCGCTTTTATAAATTTTAAGATCGTTGATGTTGTCATTCTCAAAGATCTCTTTCAATTCTTCAAAATGGTTTTCAATATTGAAATCAAGAGGAAAATCAAAAAATTCTTTAAAACTTTGTTTATCCTTAAAAAACTCGTGAATTATTCGTTCCATAATTCGAGTTCCAGAAAAGGCCATTTTTTCCGAGTGAAGATAGAAATCAATGTTGTTTTCAATGTATTCTTTTTCATCACAACAATATGTATTGTAACTTCGAAATCTATTTTCAAGGTTCTTCGTATGCCCTATTTTAAGTTTTTTAATGTTCGAATAAAGAATCTTGTATTCCGGTTTATAAAAAGCGTAAACACAACCTTTATAATTGTGATGACTTTGATGATTCTGACGACTTTGGTTATTATCAACGTGAATTAAAGACATAATTTGTCTTTAATTTTAATTCTTTAAAAAATCATTTTTAAGTTTTAATTAGCTCTTCAACAACGTCTTCATATTCAACTTGCGTCGGTAAATCTGTTATTTTACCATTTGACTCAATTTTGGGGTTACGATATTTTTCTCCATTTCTATACCATGTTTCTCGTCTCTTATTTCCGTTTTCATAGTATTGAACATAAGCTGGAAGACCGTGTTCACGATGAAATTGACCGTGATTAAACCATTTTTCAGAAGCTTTATTTCCATTTTCAAAATATGAAATATATGATGGAAGATCATTTTCATCATAATGAAAATAGATTCCATTTTTCATTCTTTCTTCGCTTTTTTTGTTTCCATTTTTATCATATCGAATCCAAGCTGGAAGATCGTTATCGCGATGAATATTTTTATTTTTATACCACAATTCTATTTTTTCGTTGTTTTCATAATATTCAATTACAGTTGGAAGGCCATTTTCACGATAACATTCATGATTTTTGTTAAACCATTTCTCTCTTTCTTTATTTCCATTTTCATTATATATAATTGAAGTTGGAAGATCGCTTTCACGATATATTTCACCATTTCTATACCATTCTTCCTTTCTAATATTTCCATTTTTATAATAAAAAATTTGAGCAGGTAAATTTCCTCTATGAACATGTCCATTTTCATTACACCATATTTCATACTCTTTATTTCCGTTTTCATAATATTTAATCCAAACAGGAAGATTGATAATTTCGCCTGAAGGCTCAACCTTCGGATCACGATATCTTTTTCCATTTCTATACCAACCTTCATGTTCTTTATTTCCATTTTTATAATATGTAATATGAGATGGAAGATTGTGATCTCTATGATCTTCGCCAAGTCGAGCGAGTAGCCTATCCTCTCGCCGAGCT
>ERZ1292625.3877-Hain-H41-01um-R1-3877-length-11613-cov-4_pt1 | contig 11613 bp, 14 predicted proteins | sample MGYA00564400_ERZ1292625 | MGnify/ENA primary metagenome ERZ1292625 (study PRJEB36523, sample SAMEA6512639) | groundwater metagenome | collected 2019-01-08 | study: AquaDiva: Metagenomics assemblies of 32 groundwater samples
TCTCTTTTAGTTAATAATAATAATTGCAAATCTATAATTTATCATCAAGATATATTATCTTTTGATCTTGATAGATATAAATTCAAAAATCAAGTTAATGTGATAATCACATCTCCGCCTTATTATAACTTAAGAAGCTATCTTGATAAAGAAGATTCTTTTAAAGCGTTAGAAATAGGAAACCAATCTACTTTAGAATCTTATCTTGCCTTAATGAAGAGTGTATTTGTTAAGTTACATGAAATGCTTACGGATGATGGTGTATTTTGGCTAAATGTAGGATTAATTTCTGATCAAAAATCCAATATAATTGATTTACCATCTATACTTAGGGATTTATGCTTGGAAGTTGGATTTTGCTTCAAATCATTTATTATTTTTAAGAAAAATAACGCTCAACCAAATGGATTAAAACATCGCGGAACGATTGATTTTGAAATGGTATATTTACTAGCCAAAGCTAAAGATACTAGCTATTTTTATGATCAAGAAGGATATAAAGAGTTTTCCAACCCTGAATCAATGTTAAGAGTGTTGCGCGGAGTAGGAGATGATAATAAGTATTCAGATGGCGCTCCGGGACAAGTACCGCATTCTATGAATTCATTTAGAGAGAAAGATGATAATCGTGGTGTTCCACTTTATAGATATGCGAGAAGCGTTTGGGATTTTAATATTAAGAATTTCAATCCTAAGAAGTATGGTTTGGATATTCAACATTTTGCTGTTATGCCGCTAGAGTTAGCTGATAGGATGCTCAATTTAACTACCAGTAGGCTAGGAAGATGTGTTGTTTGTAAAAAACAAGTAAAACCTTATTATGAGAAAAAAACTCTTTCTAAAGAAGCTCTAAATAAAAAAGAGATTGAATTTTTATCTCAGGATAAAAGATTAAATAAAATAAAAAATTTTATTATAAATGAAAAAACTAGTGCTGATATAAATTGTTGTGGTCAATCAGCAACAGAAAATGTAGTTGTGCTAGATCCTTTTTCTGGTTCGGGTACAACAGTTTTAGCCGCACATTTGAATAATGCGGATAGTATTGGTATAGAATTAAATAAGGATTTTATTTTACTTTCTGAAGAGAGAATAAAGAAAACTTTAGGGATTTAGAAAGAAATTGTTCTGTTCTAAAAGTTTCACTATTTTATCAACGCATTCGTCACAAGGGCTTATATTGCAATATAAGTCCTTTATCCTGCCTAATTTAGCGTAAATATGATTTTCATTACAATTCCATCCATGATTTCCTATATTACATTGGTGATAATGTAATATTTTTTTTTCTTTTTTTTCAATCAATTTATCAAGCTTAATATTTCTTTTTTTTGCCACTTTTCTTGTTATAAATCTATTATATTTTATATTTTGAATTTGACAGTAATTATATTAATTGTTATTTTTACATCAAATACAAAACAGATAATTATATTATATTTTTAGATACATGGCAAGAGAATTAAGAATTACTGGCGGGAAAATAGCAATTGTTGATGATGATCTTTATGATTTTTTGTCTCAATTTTCTTGGCATTGGGATGGTAAATATTGTAGAGCATATATAAAAGGTTCTAATGCTAAAGGTAAATCTAAACAGATTAGATTACATCAAATAGTTTGTCCTGCTGAAAAGGGTTATTTGGTTGATCATATAGATGGTAACAGACTAAACAATACCAGAAACAACCTAAGAGTTGTATCTGTATATGAATCCAGTTGGAATACCAGAAAAATCAATAAGCGTTTTACTTCAGATTATAAGGGTGTATGTTTTGCTGATGATAGGGGAAAGTGGAGAGCAGAAATTTCTCATCAGGGAGATAGGTATTTTTTAGGGTTATATGATACAGAAAGTGAAGCTGCTAGGGCATATGATAGCGCTGCATTATATTACTATAAAGAGTTTGCTGTAACTAATTTTTCTGATTCTATAGCTATTTCTGCTGAAGAAATAAAAAGAATCAATAAAGAAAAACAAGAAACCAAGAAAAAATTTATTGGGGTTAGCTGGAATGCTATTAAACAAAAGTGGATGGCATCTATTTTTATTAACAACAATAATAAATGTATTGGTTTTTTTGATACTGCTGAAGAAGCAGCTAAAAAATATGATTATTTTGTAAGAAACAAATTTGGAAGTAAAGCTAAAACTAATTTCACATATGAAGAATAATATAGACAAAAAAGAAGTAACTGATATTAAAAAGAAACCAAAAAGCAAGAAAAAAACGAAAAATATAGATGAGATACAGAGTATTTCTGATAAATTTTTAAAAATACAAGGTAAAAACTATAAAGAAATCTATACTTTTTATTTAACTCTTTTAGATGGGCAAGAAAAGAAGGAATTTTTTCATCATTTTCCAGAAGATAAAGATGATTTATTTTTTCAGGCATGTAAATTACAACAAGAAAATATATCTGCTGATGAACTAGCAAATGCTTTAAATATATTTTATCTAGTTAAATGTATTTATATTTTACAACATAAATCTGAATACTTAGCATTACAACTAGATCCTTTACTTGCAGGTATTATATATAATATAAAGGTTGCTATGATGTTAGGTGAGGAATCAATTAGAGATCTGGCAAACTTATGCGGATTATTTGCAATACAAAAAGCTGAAGAAATAGTAGCAAATACTGAAAATACTAAATTCTTAAGTCAAGATGAAAAAGATATAATGTATAGCATAGAAGAAAGTTTAGATATATTAAATCATGATAAGGAAGCTTATTTAGAGCAAATAAACGAATCCTTTGGTGATACTTCTAACCTAAAAAAGAAGAAGCAAGAAAAAGCCTCAAATGAATTTACTAGTGAATTAACAAAGTATCTTAATTTGTTTGGTTCTGACAACTCTAATAATAACAAAAATTAATTAATGGTGATATAAAAAAATTATGGATAACACAATAACAAAACCAGATATATTTAAAGAAGCAATTATAAACTCTTCAATATTTATCGAACATACTAAAACATGTAAGAAATGTATAAGCGTTGCATGTGCAGAAGCGAAAAAACTATATGATAAACAGAAAGAGATTTCAGATAGAGCAAGAAACACCGAAGAACAGTTAGTAATTGAAATAATGGAAAAAGAAGTAATTCCTGAAGGTTATTATGAGGTTCTAATGATGTTTTATGTTTCTTTACAGGAAACTAATAAAGCATTAAGTGCTAAGAATTTTGTAGGATGGGAGGGATTGGAAGAGGCTAATTTTATAGAAAGATTAGATAATGGTGATGAATACTGTAAATGGGATATAGCTAGAGCTATTTTAACCAGATCACTTCTTGTACCAACTGATGAATACAATTTAATGATGAACTCTTTAGATGAAGCTAATAAAAACTTTTTAGGTTTAAGAAAGTATATTGAATCTGAAGATGAATACAGAAAGCATGTAAAAGCTTGCGATAAAGCAGCAGGACAAGGATGCGAAGTTTGTACTGAACTTTTTCAAGATGCAGAGCTAGTTAGAATAACAGTATTAGAATCTATTGGTAATAGTATACTTTGGGATAGATATGTTGGTTTAGAAGATTATGTGAAAGGTAAAATAACAGATGAAAAACTTCCAACCTCTTTAGAAAGTGTTATTGAAAAACTTAAAGAAGATAAGGTTGTTGATAAAACAAATATAATACCAATAAGTCAGCAGGCAGCTAACAATAGTGCTGGCAATTTAGTTGATGAAGGTATAGCTAATAGCAGAAGAGAGATAGATCAATTTCTTTCTGATTATGAAGCATTATTAGAGCAAAATGAAAGATTAGAACAAGAAATAGAAACATTAAAAGATAGTAAGCTTGATAATTCTGTTTTTACGGATGAAGAAATGAAGAAAGAATTCTTAGCTTTAAAGGAAAGCAACAAAGCTTTAAGAGAAAGAAACAATAAGTTACTAGAAGCTTGCAAGGCGTATTCTGAATTTTCTTTAACTAGTAGAGATTTGATTTTTCAATATGTAATGTTGGGTGTTTCAGAAGTAGCACTAAAATACAATGAGCAACTAAAGGATGTTTCACAATATTTACTATATCATATGACTGAATAGTTATATTTACTCAGATGGTATAATTAAATAAAAAAAATAAAAAATAAACAATTCGGAGAAAAAAATGATAATAACCAAGGATATTTTAAGACAAATAAAAAATAGGTATAAAAACGCAACGCCTGGGAAATGGCGATGGGCAGATTATAATGTTAAACATGGACAATTGGAAGATAAGGAAAATTTTACTGTTTTAGAATCTCATAATTTACCAAGAATACCTATTGTTAGAAAGAAAAATCAGAGTTATAGTTTTATATTAGAAGTTGATGATGTAAAAATAAAAGAAGAAGATAAAGATTTTATTTGTCATGCAAAAGATGATATAGAAATTTTAATAAATTCTGTTGACTTTTTACAAAAAGAAGTTAATATTCTAAAGAAAACATTGGAATATTATTGTGATAGTTTTGACCAGGGAAATAGAGCAAAAACTGCTTTACGTCAAGATTAGAATATTAAATTTGATAACTAAATAGAGGATATTTTATGAGAAAAAATTTATCTGCCTTGCTTATTGTTGTAGTTTTGTTATTATTTGGATTTAGTGTAGCCAAATCTCAAATTACAACTGAAACATCTAAATCTTTTAGTACTAAAGAAAGCATGAAGTCGGACTGTATTTGTTCAGATTTACTCAAAAACAGTTTAGATGATGATTTTTTCTTAAGATTCCAAAAATCTTTATACCAATCAATAATAGATAAAAATCTTGATAATATATTAAGACATTTCACAAATAACGCCTTGTTAGTAACTTTAGATGGTAACAGTACTTTTAAGGAACAATTTCAACCTGATATATTTCAGCATTTTTCTTTATTAAAATATGAAATTCTTGATTTACAATCCTATAAAATATCTAACTCAGCGTATTTAGTTTTTTATAAAATAATTAAGGTTTATAATGATAAAAATGAAGTATTTGTAGTTTATAATGTTCATGGTAGTTTAATAACAAATGAAGATGGCTGTTGGAAAATTAAATTTAATCAAATGACTACTGTACCACCACGTCTTATTGATGATATATTAAATAATAAAATTAAAGGTGGATCTATTCAATAATAAAATATATTTATGCGACAAATATTAACAACAACTTCTTTAGTTAAAGAAGAGTTCTCTCTTAAAGAAGATTTTTGTTATTTAGATTATTTTGGAATACCATCTAATTTTATTATTGAAAATTTAAGAAAAGATGGTATAGATATTTTAAAAGAAGAAAAAAAAATAAATAATTTAATCATTCCTATTAGGGATAAGTTTAATTTTATTGTTTTCTTAGATTTTGAAATTATAAAGTAATATTAATTTAGTAAATATAGTTTGACTTCCAGAAAAAATAAATGTATTATTTATTTAAATAAATAATACATTTGCTCCAAAGGAGATTCACATGAACCTATTAGACGAAACAGTATATTCATTACCAGCAATTGTTATCAGAAATGACTTTTTACTTCCTAATATACCAAAACAATTTACTATATCTAGAAAGATCTCAATCGCTTCTATAGCTGCATTTGATAAAAATGAAAAACAATTTATTTTTTTATTTCAAAAAAATGATGCAGAAAATCCTGTTGATGCAGAGTTATACGAAACAGGTATATTAGTAGAAGTTTTGAAGGTTATTCCTAATTTGCAACCAATTAATAAACAAGAAATTAATTGGCTAGTTGATGTTAAGGGTTTAAATTTTATTACAGTAGTATCTACTGAAGTTAGGAAGAATTTAAATGATCAAGATTATATTCATTGTGATTTTCGTTTAAAAGATCCTATTGTAGTAGGTAATAGTGAAGAAGTTTTTAATTATATTCAACTGATTAAAAATATATGTCAAAAGTATGTTGATATTGCGTATATCAAACAAGATATGTGTAATGAAATCTGTAATGCTGACAATTTACAATTTGTATTGATTTGTTATCATCTTGTTAATATGATACTTAAAACCAATAAAGATGTGATGGGTTTAGCTTTAGATGTATTGAATTCAGATGATGATTTATCTGTTTTGAAAACGACATATGATATTTTATCAAAAGAGTTAGCCAGTTGCGAAATAAGAAATGTAACAACAAGAAAAATCCAAGAAGAAACCTACAATTTTAATAGACAGGCTATTTTAATCCAACAACTTAAACATATTGAAGCTCAATTAAATGAATCCTCCGAGAATAACTGTACTTTATTAGAACAAACTTTAAAAGAAAAGCTACCTGAAGAACTTTATAAAAATGATATAGAACAAGAATTAAATAAGCTTAAAAGGCTAACTAATCTCTCTCCTGATTATCATACTGTTAAAACTTATTTAGAAGTACTTAGTGAGCTTCCCTGGAAAGATTCAAGTGTAGATAGTTATAATCTAAAGAAAGCTAAGAAAATTTTAGATGCTGATCATTACGGTCTGGAGAAAGTTAAAGATAGAATAATCGAATTTATAGCTGTTAAAGCTTTTGCTCCTTTAGCAAAATCTCCTATTTTGTGTTTTGTTGGGCCACCAGGAGTAGGAAAAACATCTCTTGGACAATCAGTTGCCAGAACACTTGATAGAAAATTTGAGAGAATTTCATTAGGTGGTTTACATGATGAAGCGGAACTGCGTGGACATCGTAGAACTTATATTGGAGCTTTACCAGGAAAAATAATTCAAGCTTTAAGAAAATGTGGCACAAATAACCCTGTAATTCTTTTAGATGAAATTGATAAGATCGGTAATGGTTATAAAGGCGATCCAAGTGCAGCATTGTTAGAAATTTTAGATCCAGAACAGAATAAATCTTTTAGGGATAATTATTTAGGTGTAGATTTTGATTTGTCAAAAGTGCTATTTATATGCACAGGTAACAGCGAAGATACTATTGCTGCGCCACTTCTAGATAGAATGGAAGTAATGAATCTTTCTTCTTATACTGAAACAGAAAAAGTTTTTATTTCTCAAAAACATTTAATTCCTAAGAAACTTAAAGAAATAGACTTAGATCCTAAATATGCTGAATTCTCAGAAGAAGTTATTAGATATATAATTTTTAATTATGCTCCTGAAGCTGGTGTAAGAACACTAGAAAAGCTTATAGACAAAATTATTAGAAAACTAGTAGTTAAATTGTCTGAGTGTGATTTTAATAAAAAGATTATTAAAGATAAGAAAATTACTGAAATTACAACGAGTAATATTAGAAGCTTCTTAGGTGTAGAACATCCGTTTGATGGTAATAAGAGAGAAGAGTTGAAAGTTGGTAATTCTGTTGGATTAGCTTGGAGTAGGGTTGGTGGTTCTGTTTTATATGTTGAAGCTACAAAAGTTGGTGGCAAGGAATTACTAACTACTGGGTCTATTGGTAATTCTATGAGTGAATCTACAAAGATTGCTCTTAGTTATATTAAGAGTAATTCTAAAAGATATATGATAGATAGCTCTGAAGTAGGCGATGGAATTCATATACATTTTCCAGAAGGTGCAATTCCAAAGGACGGCCCCTCAGCAGGAATAGCTATTACAACAGCTTTATATTCTTTATTTACAGGTAGGATAATGAGAAAAGATACTGCCATGACAGGTGAAATTACTTTATCTGGATTGGTATTACCAATTGGTGGATTAAAAGAAAAATCTATCGCGGCAATGAAAGCAGGATTAAAAAGAGTTATTATTCCTAAAGCTAACGAACCTGATTTATCCGAATTTCCAGATGAATTATTGAACAATATAGAGTTTCTTGGCGTATCTAATATAGATCAGGTTTTAGAAAATGCTTTTGATGATTTTCCGTCACCTACAAACTTGGTTAATAATTTAGGGTTGTATTCAAACGCCCTAACTAATTTACATAATTAAATTAAACAATTCAAAAGGAGAACTCAATGTCAGGTATATTTTTGCGCAAACAAAACAATCTTCAGGTAACGCCGATTATTTCTAAACTTAATATGCATACTATTTTTAACAATTTTATAAATAGTAATTCTAATTTAGATGAGTTAGGATCTTTACTTGTAAAAGTTAAAAAAGAAATAGATGATACAGTTAGAGAATTAGCTACACTTGTAATTGATAGAAATCAAACTGTAAGAGCATTAGATGCTTATTGTTTTTTAAAGCCTAGTGTTGGCTTTAGTGTATGGTTAAGTCGTGGATTTGCAACTAAAACCATAAGAAAAGCTTTCGAGCAAGATATAAGATCATTTACTAATAATTATGATATGAATTTGCACTTTCTTTTAACAGAAGAGGTTAAAAAGAGAGCTTACATTAAATTTTATAAATCTGTTGTAAAAGATTTTGCCAAGAAAAATAATAATGCAGAATATCCTACTAGTAGTAGTGTTGTATTTGACTTTATTTTTGGCATTAAAACTTCATCAATTTCTGTTCGCCTTGCTGGATTTAAAAATCTTAATAAGAAATCAAGTTTGGTGGAGCAGAATCAGAGTGAACAGTTAGGTTCTTTATCTTCTTTTTTAAATAATCAGTCTAATAACGTTGGTTTTACCAATCAGATAAACCCTCTTCCTTTAATAAATACTCTGGTAAACCCTTTAACAAACACAACACCAAACGTAATTAGTAATTCACCAGTAGTTAATAAAAATAATCATATTATGGTTGAAGATAAAGTTTTAACTTTATTAAATCTAAAATTTGATTTGTTAAATAATAGAATTGATGATTTAGAAAAAAGTGTATCTAAAATACCACAAAGTATTCAAGCTATTCAGAATTCTATAAATAACAGTACTACAAATGTAGTTAATGAAATTAAAGTTGTGAATGAAAATAAAACAATTAAGAATGTATCAGTTGTTTTAAATGCTGATGAAGCTAAGGTACAAGAAGCTTATTTTACTGTTGAACAATTTGCTTTATTTTTAGGATTTAATGATAGGATAGATTTAGAAGTTAAAAAGCAGGCAGGTATTGCCGCGAGTAAAATTTGTAGGACAAATAACATAAATAGAATTCCAACTTATGGTAATGAGCAATTCACAGTCGTAAATAGCTATCCATTTTATGTTGTTAAGCAAGCATACGAATCTTTAGGTTATAATTTTGTATAATGGAATCAACTAGTTTTCAAAGTAGTGTAGATAACGTAACTCATCTTTTGGCACAATATGATTTCATGGGTTTAATAAAAATCGGTTGTCCAAAAGATGAGTATTCCGGCGAAGCAAAGATGTTTATAGAAGAATTATCTATATATAATTTTAACTATAAAGATTTGTTAAATTTATCAATTCATAAAATATGTTATTTATTGGCCAACATATTCAACGATCAGTTTGGTTTAAATAATTTTGATTATGCAATTCCATTTAGACAAGAAGAAATTATTAATATCGCTTTAGACATTAAAGAATATATTATTTCAGGAAAAATATATTTTGATTGCAAAAGTAGTAGTCTTTAATATATAATAATTAATGATTTAAATTTGGATTAATTATTATATTAAATGCGTAAGGGTTACGTTTATTTATTAAGATATGAATTAGATGATGAGCTATTTTACAAGATAGGTTGCAGTAAAGATGTAGAAAAAAGAGTAAAAAACCTTAGAGCTAGTAAATATCCTAAATTAAAAAGTATATCTATAGAACATTCTATAGAGTTTTTAGATAAATTTGATGCTGAAGATTTTTTTCATAATTATTTTGCTCGGTTAAGGAAAGATCGTGGAGAATTTTTTGATCTTTCTGCTGAAGATGTTGAATGGTTTAAATCTTTAGGTAAAGAAGATTTGTTTGACTTGATGTATAATTTCTATTGATATGCTAAAGCAATCCAATATATTTTTCTATCTAATAGAAAGAGATGAAAATTTACATAGCTTATTCTGTGAATCAGAAATTATAGTGGAAGATATAAAAAGAAAAAAAGAAGCTTCTAGATCAAGAAATTTTATTGAGCGAGCTAGGGAGCATTATTCATCTAATATGATTTCAGCAGAAACATATAGAGATTATTATATGTCCGTTATTGGAGTTATAGGAGTAGATTATGGCGAATAAAAATGCAGAAGGTAAATATCCCTGCTTATTAGAAGAATGTTTCATTTGTAGTGAGCCTGATTTTAATGAAAAAGTTGATGGTGGTACAGCTATTGCACATTGGGTTGATAATGAATTATTAGCAAAACATCAGAAAGAATGTGATGAATATAATTTACTGCATAATATTAGTGATGGTATAATAAATAATGAGTAATATAATTGAAAATATAAAAAAGGTTAATTCTTTTTTTGAAGAATCCCGTTGAGCGCAGTCTCGGCTATTTATGGCCGAGTTAAGCGGAAACTGTTTAATTATTATAAGAGTTTATAATATAATTTAATAAATCTCAGGTTGCGAAATCTGAGTTATTATCTGTAGGAACACGGAAAAGAGCGCGTGGAGAGATTGTAAGTCAGGTTCAAACTACAAAGAATGGAAATGCTGCTCGAAATTCTCGTTCATTTGAGAAAGAAACGCGAAACTCGCTGCTTTAGCTGTGAGTAGTTCACGAAAAACAAGATAATAATATTGATTTGTATGTTAATATAGTAAATTTTTTATTAGAGCTTGATTGTAGAGTTAGAACTTTTAAAAAATCAGAACCAGTCATGCAATTCATGAAATATTCCGATGATAAAAACAATAAAATAATATTCTATTTTGGTAAGTCTAGAAATGAGTGCGATGGTTGTATACTATTTGATGGTGTAACTGATATAAGTTTGTTTGATTTTTTTGATCTTAACATGGTAGCTAATGCAAATAGTACAGTTAGTAATTTTTTAGCTAAAAATCCGTTTGCAGAAAAACTTCAAATGGTTAGACCAAGTAGACTTAGTGTTTTAGAAATAATTTCACAATAATAATTAGAGCAAGGAAGCTCTACTTCTTTAGGGCAGAGAGAATTGCTTTTTTGTTTTAAATTTATATTGCATTATATAGTATACCGGATTATTATATAACAACTTATGAAAACAGTATTGAAAATAAAACTTAATCTAACAAAAGAACAAAAAGAAATATTGCTCAATACAATGAAGCAATTTAATGAAGCATGTAATTACATAGCAGGAGTTGCTTACGAAAAAAAAATAGCAAATAAGTTTAAGTTACAAAAGTTTGTTTATAAAATTGTGAAAAAAGAATTTAATCTTTCTGCTCAAATGACAGTGAGAGCTATATCAAAGGTTTGTGAAGCTTATTGTAGAGATAAAAAAATCTTATGTACTTTTAGATCTGATGGTGCAATTGTTTATGATGATAGGATTATATCTTTCATTAAAGATGAAAAGGTAAGTATTTGGACTATATCAGGCAGACAAAAAATACAAATGATCTTAGGTGAATTTCAAAGAGATCAGATTAAATATAGAAAAGGACAATTAGATCTTGTTTTTATTAATAATACTTTCTATCTTTTTTGTACTTTAGATATTAAAGAGGCAGAACAAATTATTCCTAAAGAATTTATTGGTGTTGATCTTGGAATTGTTAATTTATTAACTGATAGTTTGGGAAATCAAGTTGCTGGTGAA
>ERZ1292625.3881-Hain-H41-01um-R1-3881-length-11606-cov-10_pt1 | contig 11606 bp, 21 predicted proteins | sample MGYA00564400_ERZ1292625 | MGnify/ENA primary metagenome ERZ1292625 (study PRJEB36523, sample SAMEA6512639) | groundwater metagenome | collected 2019-01-08 | study: AquaDiva: Metagenomics assemblies of 32 groundwater samples
TGGCCTGCTCGGCTTCCAGGTACACAAAGCAGCTTCGCGTAAAATCGTTCAGACTTCGGTCCATATATACGCCGTCGATCTCGATGCTCACGCAATCCCCTCATAAAAGTCGTGGTGCCCTATGCTAACCACAGGCGTTTTCCCTTGCGCCCATGCCGGAATCTTGGCGACTGCCGCCGGATTGAAATAGTGCCGCGCGTGGCCGACCGGAGAGGCTTCCTGCCCACTGAGGACATCCACCGCCACATGCAGGCAGGCGGCAAAGGCCAGATTCTTCAGCGACAGCGCCTCCAACAGGGCACGGTTGGGATCGTTCTGATTCCAGCACGAAAACTGCCAGGGCATTTTACATACGAGTACATACGGCTCCAGCGTAGTGGGGCGCTGGCGGAGCAATAGCAAGGCCCGATTCCGGATCACGTGCGCGACGGCGATGCGCCCTTCAACGCTTTCCCCGCGTGCTTCGCCCCACACCGTCTGGGCCGTCACCCAGAGATCATTCGCTTCACTCATCCCTCCTCCCTCGTTTTTAGTTCGGCTCTCCAGTAATACCGCAATCCAGTGTTCCCTCGTGTCCCTATGCATATGTCGCACACATAATCGCCGGCCCTCACGGCCCGGAATTGATCCTCATTCAGCAGCGATCCCGCAGGACGTAACACTCGCGCGAGGACTGCGCCACAACCTGGGCATCTTGGGCTACTCTCTTCAGTCATGGGGCACTCCTTCTCTTCATCGGGTACCTCACTTGACAGTGACCAGTCTGGATGCACCATGCCAGCGAGTACCATTTCAGCACACACGGGACAGTGGTACATACCGATTGGGCCAACTGTTTTGCGTGGATCATGTGCGCATATAACTTTCATCACATCCTCCGAGAGACCCCGTCCTCCAGAACGGGGAGCAAAGGCGAAGGCAAACTGCCCGAGCACTGGTGTGGCTGTCCCAACAGGGGCGACAGCGGTCCCTGGCACTCGATCCAGGCGCCCTCCCGCCACTGCCGGAGCAACACGGTGGCCCCGCAGGCGGGACACCGGCCAAAGGTTGGGCGTGGAGCATCCATCATCTCTTGCAGCGCAGTTTGCATTGCCAGGGTTTCCTTCCTGCCCTTGGGCCTCAAGCAGTATAATCCTTCTCATACTTCCTCCGCATCGCCGCTTGCCAATCGTCCAGGCTCTCCGCCTCCCCTGTGGCGATACGGCGCAGAAACTGGGTGGTATCGTGTACCTGTGGAAATCCGCTCCCGCACGCGCGCTCGATCACTTCTAGGGTCCTGAGCCAGTCGGCGTGCCCGCGGCGGCGCCGCTGCATGGCAATCCCGCACCAGATCCCGTACAGACTCCACCCCAGTATGAGACAGGCGGCGACGAGTCCCCAGAAGAGGCCCAGATACAGGCCGGCCGTGGCGATGAGAAACGATTCATTCATGGGGCTTCCTCTGGGCGTCCGTGTGCAAACAACGGCAGGCTGCCATATGGTTCATCAGTGTGGTGGTGCTCGTTACGGCCCTCCCATGCGGCGAGGTCTGTGAGTCCTAGTCGCTGACGCGAGACTTTATGGAGATACGTCCATGACAAATCCACGCCTACCGCATGTCTCCCCAGTGTCCGTGAAACCACAAGCGTTGTCGAACTCCCTGTGAAGGGATCAAACACGACACATGGTCTGGGATCGCCAGCGTCACAGGCACATCCTGGGGCCCACCCCTGCTCCCCAGCCTGCCGCACGTATGGTGCTGCGCAGGCAGGGCAGCACCCAGCAGCTGAAGTGCCAGCAAGGATACAGCGATGTACAAGCGCGGTCGGGAAGGTGGCATAGTGGGCAAAGGGTGTTGGTTCCGTCGCGATGGTCCATACGTCGCGTGCATTCCGTTGTTGTGTCGGGCGCAGCCGGGGATTATTACTAAAGGGGCCTGGGAGGTCACGACGTATGCTTTCTGCGTTGGTGATTTGCTCTGCTGTGCGGCCATTGACTCGCACAGCATCAGACTTTCGTGCCCCCTTCCCTAATCCCGGTTTTGTCATGAGGTCATGGGTACTGACAAAGCTGCTGCCGTTATTGCCTATTGTCGCAGCTTCCGCGATGGCGTGTGCATCAAAGTAGTATCGTGGCGACTTGGCAAACATAAACACCTGCTCATGACTCCTCGTCACACGATCGGTCACACTTTCAGGGAGCGGGTTTGGTTTATGCCAAATGATCTCGCTGCGGAGTATCCATCCGTCCGCTTGGAGCGCAAGCGCTACGCGCCAAGGAATCCCGCAGAGGTCTTTCGGCTTCAGGCCGCGAGGAGGAGATTTACGCCCAAGCGCAAGCGCTTGGGCGGTAGCCTGCCCCATCTTGTCCTTGTGATGGACGCTAGCCCCCCTCCCACCGCTGCTGTAGCTATCCCCTAGATTCAGGAAACACCCCCCATCATCCCGCAAGACCCGCCAGACTTCGGCAAACACCTGGCGCATGCCGCACACATAACACTGCCCGCACGGCGGCTCCTGGCGTGCCCAGGCGAGACAGTCATGCAGGGATTCGGTGCCAAGCTGGGCATCCTCGCTCGTCGCGCCGCAACGGCCACAACTGCCGCCCTTCCACGGCTCACGCTCATGATTCGTGTTCGTCGGCCGCGATGTGGTCGTGATGGCCCCTTCCTGGTGCGAGGTCTGCCTTGAGTGGTCACAGAATGGATCAGCACCCACCCCCCAGACGCTAGTGCCATAATCTCTGAGGCCCCAGTATGGCGGGGAAGTGATGCAGCAATGGATGCTCTTGTCTTGTAATGGGATCTGGCGCGCATCGGCTTGCAGGAGTAAGATGCTCATCAAAGTCCTCCGAGAGACCCCGCCGTTCAGGGCGGGGAGGAAAGGCGGTTGCCTCTGCGAGGCAACCGGTGTAGACTTGCCGTCAGCCACGGGCGATGCTGTGAGGCCGATGAGTAGGTGTCGCATTCCCCGTGAGTAACGGGCGGCCGTCAATCCGCCTATAGTTGCGGGTGTTGCCTCTCCGGTGTTCACCCCGGGCTGGCAGCATGCCAGCGACAAGCTCCGCCCTTCAGGGCGGAGTCGTTGACAATGCTGCCACCCCGCAGCGCGTCAGGTAGAGGATATGGGCCAACGCGCGCTTTTGGCAAGCGGCGCAGAGGTGGCCGTAGGGAAACCGCTCGACGGCTGGCCTATTGCTGCCGATCTCGGCAGGGAGTCTCCCGAGCCACGTTACTGTGTCCGGAGCGAAATAAGGGAAGAGTATGGGCTGCTTATAGTACGGCGGGCCCTTGGTACAGTACAAACCTCCCAATGGGAGGCCTACGGCCGCTGCATTAAAAATAGCTATATACCGGCGTTGGTCCGTCTTCTCCCCCCATCCATCACACCACGAGCACCGAAATTCGTACCAGGCGTGGTAGCACTCGTCACAGAGCAGCGCCTCTTCGTCTGGCACTGTATAAGGGTGCTCCGCCTCGTACTCATCCAGGATATTCAAGCAGATTGTACACGTCAACAAAGAACCTGAGCTTTCAGTCATGATGTAGACCCTCATAAATACCTGATTTCATTACGCGAGGGCGTTGATGCTGTGTACTCCACTCCCGCCGCGCCTCTCGACAGTCCTGCTCCAGCCCATCAGGACTGCGCCGGTTGCGGGTGAAAGTGTCCACCGGGCAGCCCCGCCGGTGGTAACTACACCAGCGCGTCCCTAGGGGCAGATGGGGGCGCACGAGGCGGAGTCCTGCCCGGGCCTGGAATGCCTCACGGTAGCGCTCGACAGTCGCAGGAGCAGCACCAGGCTGTGTGCGCCAATAATACCAGCGCTGATAGGCCGCGTGACAGGCCGTGCAGTATCCCTTATATGGCAGGGCCCTGGCGCGGTGGCACTGGCTACACCGAGGCGCGATGCGTAAGGGGCGCAGCGGACCGGTGTGGGCTGTGACCCAGGCCAGGACGCGGCGGGCGGTGGGAGTAGAGTTACTTCGCTGCATCACTATGACCTCCTAACTGTTCCTTTCTGTAGGAGAGAGTATCGAGGAAGCTCACGATGTCACGGAGTGCCTGCTGTTTTTCTCCCACAGTGGGAGATGGGAGTCTCGCGGCAACGCCTGCCTCGAATGATGCGGCGAGAACGCAGGCGATCGCCGCGACCTCTTTCGGCGTGAGTCTTCGTGTTTCCATCCGATTCTCCAAGGTATTCCAGTTAGAGCCTCATGGCCTGGCTGGTGGGATAAGTCCGTGTGCTGTCATACACCGGCTGCGCCGGCTGTTTTCTTCCTCACACGCCAGAGGCGGTGGCACGTCGACTGCGCCTACCCCGCCAGGCCCACAGCACGCGTGCTCCTACCTCTGTCGCTTTCTCTCATTGAAGCCCGCACTGGACGAGCTGCCATCCGTAGACCGGTCGCAGCACGTAGGGCAGCCAGGTGGTGGGATCCTGCGCCATCAGCAATTCGGCTTGGGCGCGCTTCTCCGTGTCGATAGCCGATTCGAGAGATTGTTCCTGGCACAGGAGCAGGTGCCCGGCGGCGAGGCACATGGGAATAGCCGGGGTGTCCCAGTAAGGCGGCGTGGTTATGGGACCCTCCTTTCTGGTCGCACGTGCGCGTCGACATAGAGGTCAAATTTTACCTGCACTTCAAGGCACTCCAATGGCAGGTCCGCATAGTCGTTCAGGGTTTTGTCGAGGATGCGCTGTAGCGCGTTTTTGGCAGCCTCGGCATTTGGAGCCTGGAGCATGTAGGTCATGGACATGGAGCCAGAGTTGACATGGGGCTCTCCTTCACTGGTCGAGGGTCAGCATGTTCACCACCCGCGCGTCACGATAATGGCTTCAAAGATGTGTGGTATCTTTGCGATACCGCGTTGCAGCAACTCTGCGGCAATTTCTCTCTGCAGTATGCGTGCATTGTGCCCAAAGCATCTATCAAAGCACGACAGCATGTTCTCCATGTACTCCCGTATAAGCTCTGTATCAGTTTGTGCGGCAAGTTGTGCATGCAACTGCGTAAATCCTGCTTCTTTGTCCGCCCAGGTCCATATTACCATAGCCTTTCCTCGCCCTATGCCCCATGCCATGTTCGTGCAACCACATCGACTTCCTGAGAGGCCAATCGAGGGTGCGCTGAAGCGCGGCCTTGGCAGCCTCGGCATTTTCCGCCTGTATCGTGCACGTCATTGTCTTGGTCCAGGTCTCCACAATCGTGCAATCGTAGTTTGGCATTCTAGCCTTCCCCTTTATCGGTTAATCTCGTTGGGCGGCCAGCATGCTCGTCTCAAGGAGCACGCTGGGCCGTGTTCAGGGTTTTCCACGTTCGAAAGGACGTGGCTGCATTGCAGCCTAGGTGAGTCGGTAATTGCCATCTGTCTTGACCCACCCCTTGCTGAAACCGGCCGCATCGTAGAGGTCTGCATCCACGCCTAACAGCTTACAGTTTTCGCGGATGGCTTCTAAATCGCTGGCGTTCTCGTCCTCGTTGAGCGCCATGACACTATTGCGCGTTGGCTCATCGAGATATAGGGATTCTTCGTAGACGACATAATAGGCCATATTAGTCCCCTTTCTTGGCCTGGGACGCGGCCCAGGCCGTAGTTCGTTCCTCTACTTCATCAAATCCTCCGAGAAGCCCCGCCGTTTAGGGCGGGGAGGAAAGGAGGTTGCCTCGTCGAGGCAACCGGTGTAGACTTGCCGTCAGCCACGGGTGATGCTGTGAGGCCGACGAGCAGGTGTCGCATCCCCCTCGCGTAACGGGCGGCCGTCAATCCGCCTAAAGTTGCGGGTGTTTCCTTTCCGGTGTTCACACCGGGCTGGCAGCATGCCAGCGACAAGCTTTGCCCTTCAGGGCGGAGTCGTTGACTGGGTATGCGCTTACTCGGTTTGCGGTACCAAAGTACGAATGTACTGTAGGTAGCGGTCTGGTAAAAATGTCGTGTCCAACTCACGTCTTGCTCCTTCCACCGGCCTGGGCCCCGTCCCAGGCCACGATGGCTTTGACTCTCTCTACGAGTGGGAGCCCATCTCTTCCCTCGCTACTCCCGGCTACAAGCCGGATAACTCGCACGCCTGGAAACGCCAATTGTGCATACCGTCGTCTGCGAGGCGCAGCAGGTGTACCGCACAAATGGGGAGGCGCATTGACTCCGGCACTGTTCCATAGCGGGTTTTGTGCCGCACAACCCACACCAGGCCGATAGCTGGGTTCGTGTCCGGGGTGAATTGCCCATTACGGTCAATCCATTGGATTTGGCAGATTACCATGGTAGTATCCTTCTTTGGCCAGCACAAAGGGCTCCTTCCTTAGGCCTAATGCGCGTCCCAGGCCGACATGGGTGAGCCTAACTACCATATCAGTGTGCGGCTATGACACTGCCGCGTCTTGCTCCTGCAAATCCAGCCGCGTGACAAAGAGCGCAGCCAGCACGTGCTTGCAGTACCACCCTGTCTCCTGCGCGTGGCGCTTATGGTCTACGCAGTTACAGATCCTCCCCTGTACGAGATAGATCTTTGCGGGATCCGTTTGCGAGCGGACTCGATACACGCCCTGGCCGATCTTGTCAATCTGTATTTCTTCGACCATATTCTTTAGGACTAGGAGGTAGGCTTTCAAAAGCCGCTCCAGCCGGTCGTCATCACCCGCGGCGAGGGCTTTCGCCATCCCGCAGGCCAGGAGGGACGCTAAGCGCTGGCTACGGCTCGGGAGGACGGGCGCCGGCGACGGTCCCTTCGCGCGGGCTTCCCGTGCTGCATAGCCAGCTTCGAGGGCGTCGATCCCGCCAAAAAAATTGGCCGCGGCTTCCGCGGGCGTGGAACCACGCCCGGTCACCTGGTGACTCCGCGTCTCGTGCTTGCCGATCTTGATATAGCCATTCATCGAACACAGTGCCTCAGGGGACGTTGCGGGGGCCTGGGGGATGAGTCTAGAGGCATTTATAGAATTCGATATGCTGGGTAAGGGAGCAGTCGTTGCCATAGATTCTCCTTGCGTATCGCTTGAATTGATGTACCGATTCAAGTAAAGATAGTAACCTCTATAGCTCACTACGAGATTCTACGTTGAATCCCCGTAATCCCCGGGATTCCCAGGGCTGAAGCTCTCTTCCTCTTCTTCGTCTACCTGCCGGAGGTATTCGGCCTTCATCAGCCGTGTCTGCTCCCGGACGTATTGACGGATATAGGCCTGCGCCGCCGGCTTCGTCCTGAATGTGTGTAGCATCCCGTTGATCGAGACTTCGTAATCCCGACCTACGCGCGTAATTGCCATGGGACAAATCCTCCTTGACTCTTTCGTAGGACATACTTCTACCTCATAATCCCAATAAGCAAGAGTGACGTATTCACTGGTTTGCAAGTGGAATTCCACGGTAATCTCCTCATCAACGCCCCAGGGACGGATGCGCACGATGCGCCCTTCTCTCCCGTACAGGGCATCATGTCTCGCTCGCACGCGGACGGCCTGCCCAATGGAGTAGAGATGTCTTGGCATGGGGGCATATCTCCTTTTCCTCATACTCCCCGATTAGACTTTTTGTTCTACGTTAGTTAGGTTGAATCCCCGTAATCCTGAGGATGTCAAGGGCCGAAGTCCTCTTCCTCTTCTGCCTGCAAGAGGTACTCAGCTTCCATTGTAAGCAGTGGGGTGGCTTGGGTGGCAATCGTGACGGATTCTACCCGACCGACTATTCCCCGGTACCCGTCGCCCACGTCGACAATGCTCTGTTTTTCTACCGTACACTCGGCTTGTATGGTCTCTGGTATGTCGTCAGTGACGAGGAGTGTCACAATGTATCGCATGCTCGTTCTCCTTATTTAGGGCTTATCTCACTCCAAAGGCAACGAGCTGAGCGAGTGCTTCAGCAATCATTGCGAGTCGCCGTGTCGACTCTGCAGACTCTTTGCGCAATTCAGTTACTTCCTCCGTCACTCGATCGAGATGTTCGCATAGTTTATCGACAAGCCCTGCGAGAAATTCCATTGTCTCTAGGGTCATACAGGATCCTTCCCTGGTGGGCACCGTGTGGCGCCCAGGAAGTGGTTAGACTGCTTCCACCTTGACGAGTTTGCCATTATCATTGAAAGAAAATATCGCCTTTTTGAGCTGCCCCCATCCCGGCGCGTGCACCGCCAGGTAAGCATAGGCATCGGCGAGCTTGAATTCTTCTGTGGCTGAGTCCTCAGGGTAGTCCCCCTTGAGCCACCCCGAAAGCCCAGGTTTGTTGCTTGTTTTCCTAGGAACCAGCGCGACACTGGTCAATTCTCCGCTGTGGAGTGCAAAGCCAAATAGCAGCGCCTGCCCTTTGACTTGGGTCATGTCTACATTTCCAAGCGTGATCATGGTAATCTCCTGTCTGGGCGCCGGGAGAGGCGCCCAGCGGTGAAAGTGATCTAGCCCCGGCGCCCGCGGATGCGCGGGAAGGTATGGTGTGCCTGAGCAGCGAGGAGGCCGCCATCATCGGCGTAGCCACACACGGCAGCAGCAAGATTGTCTGGCCCGCGCCGGTCCGCGATCTCACCCTGAATCGTGGCGAGGAGATCGGCCATCCGGTCGACGTCAGCGCCGATCAGTGTCGGAAGCAGCGCGGCGCCCTGCGCCTCGAGCTCATAGAGGTTGCCCAGGGTGTAGGAATCAAGAGCGCGTATCATGGTGTATGTTCCTTAGGCAGGCGCGGGGCCTGCTCACTCTGCGTTGAGCGCTGCGAGGCGCAACTGTCCTAAATTGACCAGAACGATTTTCATCAACTCAGCCTGATACGGAGTAAACACCGTGTCTGCCCAGTGGCCGGTCTTGGGATCGTATCGGTCCTGGAGGTCCTGGCACTCGTGGATGATTTTGAGTAGGGTATCGCTGTCACTGGGCCGCACTTTGGGACAGGCCTGCCTTTGGGTCTCCTCCTCGGCTTCTCCCAGGTGATCTTTTTGGCTGGCGAAGCGCTCAAGGCTGGCAAGGCGCTCAATTTCATGCGGGGTTAGTGGTTTCGACATCGCTTGGCTCCTTACAGTTCCTTGGTTGCCTATATCTGATAGCGGCGATCCTTTCAACTGTCCGCGTGTCCCATCCCATGTGGGCTCTGGTTCTGGTGTCTCAACCCGCCCATATTGCTGCCATTACGAAACATATCGAGTCTGTGTCCTTCTGGTTTCCATCTGTTTTCCCTCCCCCTCAGTCTTTCTGGCTTTTGCCGTTATCAAATCCGGCCCACACCGGATGAGACGAGGTACCTTTCGATGGTTGTGATATGCGGGCTCGCTGTGCTGCTGCGTTACGCTGCGCCGTTGCCCCCGTGGCTGCCGCCCGAGGTCCCCCTCGTCCGTCCCACTCGTCCCAGAGCATCTACTGCTGGCCTTACGGCTTCGGGTGCAGCCCCCGTCTTGGTCGCGTTTCGCCTCGGTCGCCACTGCCTGAGGACCCCCCGGCTACTCCGCTCTGTGATTGTCAGCCTGTCTACTGATATAAATATACAACTATAGTTTTCGTTTGTAAAGGGGTATTGGCATTTTTGCGCAAAAAAAATTATACTAAGGGTGGAAAGGAGACACTGTATGCCTATAATACCCATCCCACTTCCTAGCGCTTCGCCCTTACAGGGCCTGGGCGAGCGCATCCATCTCGCCCGCCGGCGGCGGCGCCTGAGCCAGGGCGCGCTTGTGGCGCAACTCTCCCCCCGGATCAGCCGGAACTCACTGAGCGAGATCGAAAACGGGGCCACCGTAGATCCGCACGCCTCGAGTATCGTAGCGCTTGCCCAGGCGCTCGGCGTCAGTACTGACTATCTGCTCGGGTTGACGCCGGAATCCGCCAGCGCGAGCACTTTACAGACGTAAAGGCTACAGCGCTGGTATGTTCCGTTGGAAATTTTTCGCGCTGCTATCTTTGGTCGCTGTTTCTCCGCAAAGAACGGTTGTCAAGATAGGTCTGAATCAATCGTTTCCATGAGGGAGGAACAACTATGCCTCTTTGAAGCAATGCGATCCCTTCCAGGCGTATGAGATAGCTGGCATTACTTGCCGGGTCAGCAATAAACATCCCTAAGCCGATCCGCCATTGGCGTTGCATGGTTAATGCGACCATGCTGACTCTTTCACCTCTTCCTCGATGAATTGGCGACCGGTATAGGTCAGATACACGCGGCCAATACGGCCCACTGCCCGATAGCGGATCTTCTGAATATGCACTTGGATCTGAGCGCTATCTTCTTCTACGTCTCGCCAGATACACAGACAGTTGTCTGCTTTGTTTAACCAGTGAGCTGAGCCGGCGCAGTCGTAAGGCGTAGGAGGGGGATACTTCCCTGCGTACTCACCTCCAACCGCCTTCTGCATTTTCGTTGGATGCACGACGAGCCAGACATGCACCTGGTATTGTCTCGCAAATCGTCGAAGTCGAGAGAGACAATCTGAAATATAGTTTGTCTCAGATTGTCGTCCGAACTCATGGGCTACTTCATTCCATGGATCAATCACCAGACCATGAATCCCGTAATGTTTCACCTGTTGCCGTGCCACCGCAAGAATCCAGGCGAGGCTAGGCGGAAAATCCTCAATAGCCGCCATGGGATGAAAATGGTCGGCCACCCACGGAAAGGTATCTGCTAGCATCTCCCGGGGCGTTTGAGACAGCGGCATATCATTGTAGACTTCCACCAGCATCCGTGCCAATTCCCCCAGTGGGGCATGCTCAGGGCTGAAGATCCCGATCTTCCAGTTATGATGCCGAGCGAGATTGAGACAGAGCGCCTGGAGCCAGGTGCTTTTCAGATTGCTGGCAATGCCCGTAATGACCGTCATCTCGCCAGGCCTGATAGTGTAGTGCTGTGCGACATTACTCCATCCGGGCGAGGCGCCCACAGGGCTGCCAATGTGATAATACTCCATCGCGGCCTCTGTAAAAGCGCCTGGAGTCACATCGCCATGAATGTCCTCGATTGCGGCATCAATGGTTGCCATGGCCTCATGGAGGTCCTGTGGCACGACCACGCCGCGAAACTGGCGCCGCAGCGGCCCAAGAAAGCTGCCATAGTAGATGTGCGGCGCGCGGCGCTTGATCTCCCGGAGGCGTTGTAAAACAAATGGTTGATAGAGGGTGGTAACACCATCATCTGCATTGTCGCCGACCTGACACAGATACAATGTTAACTCGCAAAAACTCTGATCGTCACTGTCATCCAGGATCTTGCGTCCAGTTTCGTGTAATTCCATGGCATGGTCCCCTAGAGCACTGGGTTGTAACGCCTGGCGCTGGGTTGTGGCATGTCGAGTTCGTCTTCCCACCTGCGGCCAGAGATATAGGTGTCGAGGTGGGGAATAAACTTACTGTCCCCCTGCCACTGGCGATCGTAACGGATATGGTCGTGGACCGATTGCACGATGAGCGCGGCGAGTGGTTCTAAATGTTGCCTCTTCCATAATGCCCAGGCCCTGGCTTTGCCTTTCTTCTGGGGGTGGATGGCATGGAAGGCCACAAAGCCTGGTGAGTAGTGCTCTGCTTTGGGAGCTTGGTCTTCAACGTGTGTAGGCATAGAGTCTTTCGATTGCTCTCGCGCAAATCCATTTTGCGCAATAGATTTTTCTTTCTTTATCTCTGTAGTTATCTCTGTAGTTATCTCTGGATCTTCAGACGAATGTTGTTT
>ERZ1292625.3882-Hain-H41-01um-R1-3882-length-11601-cov-3_pt1 | contig 11601 bp, 9 predicted proteins | sample MGYA00564400_ERZ1292625 | MGnify/ENA primary metagenome ERZ1292625 (study PRJEB36523, sample SAMEA6512639) | groundwater metagenome | collected 2019-01-08 | study: AquaDiva: Metagenomics assemblies of 32 groundwater samples
AACATCACCGTCAAGGCGTGCCATGCTGTTGGCGTAGGGAGGGATACATAAGCAGAGCTTCTAGGCGCACCATCATTGCATGAGACTCTAAGTTGCGGTGTGCCATCAGCTTCTATCTCTAGGACTCCATTTGCGGAGGCACTCTGTGCCGCGCCAGCAGAGCGGAACCTAACACGGTCAAAGACGACAGCACTAGAAGACGTGGTCGATTCCTTGTGGCAGAACTGCAAATAATGAAGGTCTGCTGAATCCAGAACGGCATTATCAACGCCTGCGAAAGCGACAGTACTGAACGTTGTGCTGATGCCGTCTATGCGAAGGCCAGCGGAACCCTCGACGGCGGCAGCCGCCGAATCGCAAGCGAGCTCGCCGGCATCATCTTCCTGAACAGCAGTCGCACGACCCGCTTCGCCTGCCTGCCCGATCTCGTCCGGCGTGCAGTTCGGGTCGGTGATCTCGAAGTTGTTGCAGAACTGGAAGCCGGTGCAGTAGTCGCCGCCGCCGGCCGCTCTCGGCCTGAACGGCACGTTGTAGTCCTGGCCCATGAGGAGCAGGCACAGGGGGAGGAGCCAGAGGGAGCGCCTAGAGGACATCACCGATGTCCGTGGTGTACTCCATCTTGAAGCCGACATAGTGGTGGTCGTTTTCGGCACCGGCAGAGCTAGTACACCCGGTCGAAGGCACGGTGTCGGTATCGCAGACCTTGTACCTCCAGAACATGGTGTCCCCACCAACACAGTCCGGGTTAGCGCCTTGTGCTAGGTCCACAGCACCCGAAGTGTCCTGTAGGATGTCGTCTGCGACGTCCCCAACGACCTGGGTCACGTCCAGGTCCGTTCCACTGCTCCAGGTACTACCAACCGTTGAGTCGGCCGCTACACACTGGATTTCCATGTAGCCATGTGCAGTGGCACCGGCATTGTCGGTAAGTACTCTGGCCGTTACCTCGAAAGTTACGTCTGCTGCGATGTTGATGGAATCTGGAAGAACGGTACTACCATGGATGAAGCCATCCGTTTCAGAAGATGCCATCGCACAGGCGACTGTGTAGAACTTTGGACCACTTGCGATGGTGACCTCTGCGGGGGTCTGGCAGTCGGTTCCGTCTGTGCTCAGGGCGCCAGCGCCCCAGTACATGGAGCGCACCTCGGTCGCGAGGTCGGCAGTCGGGATGGAACCGTCTACATGGTTGAAGGTTGCGGCCCCCGTGACGACCACAGAGTCCGAGGAGAACGTAAAGGTCGGGTCCGTAGCTCCCGCATCCACAGTGAGGGCCGTGAAGTCCCCGCCATCCCCGAGGGTCAGGGTCGTGCCGGTGAGGGTGGTGAGGCCACCAGCGGTGTCGTTTGTGTCTATGAGGGCCGCGTCTTTACCGTTGAGCCGGTCCAGTTCAGTGGAGTCAATGGTCTGGGCGGCCGTGATGATGTTGCCTGTGGTCATCAGGATGTCGTTTGCACCGATGGAGAGCGCGGTACCAATCTGGGCATCCGAGGCGTCGATGGCAGTCGTGACGAGGCCGGCGGCGACGTCGAAGAGGATGCCATTGGTGACGAGGCCGTCTGTGTCGAGGTTCTCAAACCGGAGAAGGCTCAGGGAGGCGGCGGTTCCTGCGCTGGCCGGTCGACCGATGGAGACAACTGTCTGGTCGAAGGAGTCTATGGTCGCGTCGTTGGTGTAGTTGAAGGTGAATGCTGTGGTAGTGGCTAGGGTCGTCGCAGCGGTGTCCCAGCCCCAGACGATGGCGTTCTCTGCGTTGTTGATGGTGGCCGTGCCCGTTGCGCCAGTGACGGCGTTGAGGGCAGGGGCACCGCCCGAGTCCGCGTCTGTAGCCCACTCCACGTCATCGTTAGTGGAGTTGAACTTCAGGATCTGTCCGTTTACAGTTGGGTACTCCCTAACTGCGAAGACGAAGAAGTCCTCCGTCCCAGACTGGAAACCAAGTACATCGTTGAGGATGTTGACCCCGTCGCCATCGGTGTCGATGACGAGGGCACCGTCACTAGCAGGGGCGATCGTGCCGCTGGCTACGAAGCTGGCCTCGCTGGAGGTGGTGGCGCAGGAGCCCGCAGCGCAGGTAAGACCAGCCCCACCAAGGGCGTTGATCTCGGTCTGGACGTAGGCCGTGGTAGCGAGGGAAATGCCGTCATCGTCCGCGGCTGGTGTGGTTCCGTCGGCTGTGGCTGGGAGAGTACCCACCACGTCGGCGGCGTTGAAGGTACCACCTGTGACGTCAATGATCTCAGAGGCGTCGGCCGTAATGCAGACATCGGTTCCCGCGACACTGGCCTCCCAACAGATAGTCTCGGCGTTCCCCAAGCGGGCGCTCCCTGTGTCGGCAGGGTCCGCGTTGTCCGTGTAGAAGCCCGCTGCGACCAAGGTGCCATTCATGGAAGTCCCGAAGTCGAGCCCACCGTCTGCCCGGATACCAACCACGAGGCTGCTGATGCCGATGTCCGTCTGGCCCATGTCCAGGGTCCAGCTCTGGCCTCCGAACGTGGTGTCCTCGAAGAGGATGACAGACTGGCCGTCCGTGGCGTTGGCGGGGATGGCGATGGAGCCCGTAGCAGGGAGGGTTACAGCACCCACCTCGTCTACCTGGAAGACCACCGTCTCGGCCGAGGACTCCTGGATCTGGAACGTCCCGGAGCCGTCGTTATTGTTGTCGAGGTCGATGATGAAGTTGGAGTCAGTGAAGAGGTTCGTGCCGACGCCTGCTGTCGTGAAACAAGCGGGGCCAGCACAATCGCCCACGTCGGTTACGTCGCCTGAGCCAGCAGCGCCTAGGATCTGGCAGTCCATCGCAGCGCCGTCGTAGACGCAGATGGCGTCGTCCGTGGTGTCGTAGCAGACGGTCCCCGCGGTAAGGCCGGTAAGGGCGTTACAGTCCGCTGGAGACGTCACGATGAGGCCCTCCCCGGTGGCGGAGAGGGTGATGGCAGTGAGGTTGAGGGAGTCCCCGTCTGCGAAGGCCAGGTCGGCGGCAAGGTCCAGCTCCGAGATGGTGTCGTTCAGGATAACCGTACTGTTGACGGTACCTGTGTCGAGGTTGCCTACCAGGGTTCCCGTGACAGCCGGCATCGTCCAGGAGATGTCCGAGGTTGGGTTGGCTGCGGGGAGGAGCCAGTGGTACTCGTTGGCGTCGTCTGCGGTACCCTCCCAGGTGAGGAACTCGGTGGTAGCGGCAGTAACGAGGCCGTCCGTGAAGGCCGCGCCCGAGGCGTAACCGGCGCCGACTGCCGTGATGTCCCCCGTTCCAGGACTACAGGCTGCCCACTTCAGCGTGTTACCTGTGCTCTCATATTGGAGGCAGAAATCGTCTGTTGCCCCCACACCGGAGACGACGCTTAGGAGCTTGTCGTAGTCCACTAGGACTGCCGTTCCACCAGCGACGTTAGGCGTGCAGAAGTCTGCCTCTGGGCTCATCAGATTTACGAAACCAGTCCCACTGTGCGTGATGCACTCCGCTGCGGTGACTTTGTCGTGAAGGCTGGTCAGTTCTGTATCGGAGTTAGCGTTGAGTACAATCGCGTCGGTGACTGTATCCGCGTCGCAGTCGGGTCCCGTGCCTACTCCAGAGCAGCACACACGCGGAGCCGCCGCACCCGTACAAGCGGAAGCTTCAACATCGTTGGTTGCGGCATTTACGTTTCCGATACTAATGATATCCCAATCACGGGGCTGGCCCGCCACGCCTCCGGTCTCGTGAATACTGGAGTCGTTGCCTTCAAACCAACTCCCGAAGAGCTTCAGTACGGGTTTGTCTGTGTTGGCATTTCCACCAACAAGCTCGATTCCGTACTGCGCGTTGGATTCGAAGAGCGAGTTGAGAACGTTGTATCCGGCGGGGGTATCCGCGACGCCAGCTACCCAGCTTCCAACTGTGTTGATGATGCCGGACTTGTTGCCACGGATGTCGCAGTTGTCGATGCTGATGGAGTTAGATGTCCCGTTGGTGTTACCGCCGAGCCAGATCCCATACTCGCCATTCTTGAACTGGCTGTTGCGGATGGTAGTGTTGAGGCCCCAGTGGCGAATACCTACGCCTATGCGAGGCTGAGTCGCACTGCCGGCATAGCTGACGTTGTCGATGATAGTGCCGTTGATGTAGTCAGAGCCGCAAGTAGCTCCGACACCGGCACCTGTGCAGCAGTCGGCTGGGATATCTGCTGCAGTACAGTCCGCCGCTTTGGGCTCCCCAATGCGGATCCCATCTACAGGGGTAGAGCCGCGGTTCGCCTCTATGAAAAGATCCTTGAACACAACACCGTAGGGTGTTCCAGCCCCAACCAGGACATCAACGATAGATGGCGCCGTGCAGCCGTTCGCTGTGGTACAGCGTAGGAAGCTCGCGGCCGTCCCCGCACCCTGGAACGTGATCGGAACGGCTCCGCTGACAAGGATGGGCGTAGCGTCTATGACGTAGACATCGTCGTCAAGTAAGACTGTTCCGCCGAAAGCCGTCGCCTCTAGGCTCGTCACGCAGGTCTGGACTGCGGCGCGGGTGAGGGCGGTGGGGACGCAGGCCCAGTTGACAACCTCGTCGCGCTCGGTCACTCCGTTCACTGCTGCGTCTGGCGCAGAGGTAGCAGTAATGGTGCCTGTGCCACTGGCACTGAGGGTTCCACCCGTTCCAACTACGAGAGCGTTCGTGTTGGTGCCGGCACCGACGTCCGTGAAGACCACAGCCCCGGGTGCTGCAGTCCCGTCTCCGACAATTACCCAACTAGCGCCGTCGCAGATGCAGAGTTCGTGTGAGGCGCCACCTGCAGTGCAGGTGTTGGTTGTCGCATCCGTAACGGCATAGACACGGCCCTGGGTACCCGAGGTACAAGTAGGCAGCCCGCCGACCGTGGTCTTGATTACACCACTACCGGAGCCACCACCCGTTGCGTAGATGGTAGTTGCCTGAGCGGGGAGGACGGCCATCAGGCCCACCAACAGTCCCGCCAGGGCAGACTTGATGAACCCGCTCATCTCTCATCTCCCTTGATGTAGATGAGCTGGAGGGTCAGCTCGGCGTCTGTGCAGGAGGCGTCCGCGTCCGTGATGGTGGCGGTGAGGTAGCGGTTCACGATGGGTGAGACCACCATCTGTTGGCCCGGGGCCAGGGTCGTGGAGCCGGCCGGACCGAGGTCGTACTTGATGGTGAGGTCGTTGGTCTCGGAGCCCTGTGGCGTGAAGGTGTCCGCGGCCGTGCAGCCCGTGGAGGTGTGGAAGCCGAAAATGGCGATGCTAGGAGTGCCACCAGAGCCCTGGGTGTCAAAGACGGTGGCAGCCGTGGTGGAGGCTCCGGGGTCGCCGTCCGAGAGGAGGAACCGCCGGATGGTGGCGATCCCTACCGTACCCGAGTTCCGCTCGTCGTCGAGCGTGGTGTCCGTCGAGGTACTCATGTCCCCGCCCTCGGTGGCGAGAGAGGAGAGAGGTACCCACAGAAGGGCGGTCAGTAGTAGGGGGAAGAGCTTGTTTGTCATCGTAGTCTCCTGGGGTGAGGGGTGGGGACTACGGTTACCGCTCCACCGCTACCCAGTAGTAATCGAGGTGGACGTCGCTGTCCGTTGCGATGCCGTTTACAGATGCAATCGTCGGGCACATCTCCGTGTTCGGGATGGCAGCGTTGATGCCTCCTACGAGGGTCCAGAGACCCGACGTGGAGTTCCTTGCGTAGCCAAAGATGCCGCCGTTGTCAGAGTCGCTGCTAATAGTCTTGGGCTGTACCCAGAAGCACACCTCGTTGTACGTTGCATGTGCCAAAGTGCCCATAGTAAGTGAGCCAGTACCGGAACCGCTGGAACGCCGGGCCTCCAGTGTAAGAGCCGCTGAGGTTGTCGAGCTGTAGAAAGCGATGGTGTTGGTGACAGCATTGGCACCAGCCGTGCTGATCGACGTGGTGTCGGTCTGGGCAAGACCAAGCATGAGACCGCTTAGGGAGACAGCGCACGTACCGGCCGTGGTGAAGCGGCAGCCAAACCCAAACGCCTTGCTGGTAGTGGGTTGGATGTACTCCCCAGAGAAGCCTGTACGCTGGCTCTGGATGCCTGTGCTATCGGCGCTACCTGCGTTGATAAGGAGAATACCACCACGACCCAGAGAGGCATCGGCGTTGTAAGCAATCGTTGCAGCAGTTGGGATTCCGACGTCGGTGTTAGTCCAATCTACGGTCGAGTCGAAGCCGCCTACGTCGATAAAGTCGTGGAAGACCATCGCGTAGTCTTGCTGGTTTAGGATGTCGATGGGGAACCGGAACTGGCCGATGTTCCCCGAGATGCCCTTGCCGAAGCCAGATGCCCACTGAGCCATGAGAGTTCCTTCCAGTCAAGCGACCACCCCGGTTGGGGCAGAAGGGTTAGGTAGGTGAGGGGAGTGGGTCCAGGTTACCCGCTGGACCCGCCGGGGTGGGGATTACCCCTATACGTTGGAGCCCACCACGCCTCGCCAGTCCTTGGCAGCGACCGAGGCCCGGTACATCGCATCCGACATGGTGTTCTTGGTCTGGAAGTCCTTTCCAGTCGTATCGAACGTCATGTCCATGCGGGAGTGCCAGGTGATCTTGTGCTTGGACTTCTCGGTGAGCAGGAACCAGTCGTCCTCGCTGGACAGGTAGGGGACGGCGAGGGCCGTCATGCCGGTACGCGAGGTGGAGACTGTGCTCTTGTTGTTCTCGTTGCCATCGACCTTCATCTCCGTCTGCAGGAGTTCGTAGGCGCGGTGCTCCTTGGAGGGGTGGATGAGAAGGGTCTTGGCGCGGAGGTTCGTGTAGCGGTCCTCACGGGTCTTGGTCAGGCGCATGAGGGTCATCGCTGACTCAAGGCCACTTACCGAGAGAGCCACACCGGGGTTGACAGCGTTAGAGGTAGTCGTAACCGCGGGGTCCTTGGGCTTGAGGATGTCGTGCGTGGTCGAGATGACCGCATCCCCGTCCGGCACCAGGTAGGTGGTGCCCGTGACCCAGTCGTTCACGAAGTCGAAGAAGAAGATGTCCTGGTGTTCGCGTCCGGCGGCACCCAGGTCGGTGGCCTGGCGGTCCAGGGCATCGTACTGGGCGTCTGCGATGGTCTCGAAGGCCGCCGAGAAGCCGAGGGCGAAGGTCGAGTGGACTACCCGCCTGCGGGGTCCCTGGACGGGGACATCGTAGGTGATGGGCGTTCCCTCGGCCTTCAGACGGAACTGACCGAGGCCAGTGACCTCGAACCAGTCCTCGTAGGCTTTCGAGGAGGGCACCACGTTGGCGATCTGTGTGTAGTAGAGAGGCTCCGCGTTGTACTCCAGCATGAAGAGCTGGGCTTGGCGTGCCTCGTATACGTCCGGTAGAAGACCACGAGTTGCGGTAGGCATGGTTGGTTATCTCCCTTAGTCTGCGACCGGGGCGGCCACTGCGAGCGAGGCAACCGAGGGCGACAGGGTCTGCGACATCTGGAGAGCAACCACTACCCACACTCCGGCCTGCCCGGACATGGAGATTTTGTTGCCTCGGACGTCAAGGACGTCCACGATGCGGCCTAGTTTCTCTGGGGTAACGTGGTCCGAGAAGAGCCAGTTTCCAGCAGTGCCCTTCTCGATGCCGACTGCGTCCCCGACGTTTGTCTGTACCGGGGCTACGATAGCACCACCATCCGTAGTCATGCGGCCGATGATCTCAGCACCAGGTCGCTTGGGTACCCAGCAGAGGATCTCGTCGCCCGTGGTCGGGAGCTGCGAAGATGGGTTGAAGGAACCGAAGCCTGTAAGGCGGAAGTTCCCGTTTACGCCACCGGCGATGGCACCCGTGGTGTCACCGCTCTGGGCCGCGATGCCGAGGATGCCGCTGGTACCCACAACGACTACTGGGTCAGCGGCTTCCTGAAGCTCACCCGAGGTAGCGATGGTTACGGGCTCTCCCATCACAAAGTCTGCCGCCGCGTCGAGCGGGTAGCTGCGAAGCTCCCAGTCGTCGTAGTGCAGGGGTCGTAGATCGTTTAGAGGCATGGTTGTTTCTCCTAGAGGTCTTCGACGCGCGTCCCGTGCTGAGCACCGACATACCGAGTGGGTTGTCCGTTGTTCAGTGGGTCGCGGTCTTTGTATTCTGCAACGACGCCGTCCAGGGAGTGGTTGTAGGACTCCCTCTCTCGACGGCGAGCTTCATCGTAGGTGGACTGGAGCATCCTTACCGCGACCACGTCACCGAAGGCCCGTAGAGAGCCGTTGTGGGTCTGGAAGGAGTGAGCACGTCCGAGGCCGATGTGTTCCGGGTCATCGTTTGCGATGAGTTCGGCTCCGTAGGTGTTCATCAAGTGGAGGAGGTTGGAGCCCCCGTCTTTCTCTGGGTTCACTGCGTGGTAGTAGCGGTAACCCGGCTGTGGGTTACGGATGTGGAGAGCTTCGAATTCGGCAGGGAAGTTGCCGATGAAGTAGTCCCCAGAGAAAGGGTCGAACTGGCGCCCGAACTCGTCGGTGTGTTCGCCGCCGATGGCTGTGTCGCGGAGGTCTTCGCCGCCTTCGATCATGAGGTGGTGGCTCCTAGAGGGGGAGGCGGTTCTTGCCGCCGAGGTCCTGGACGGCCCAGGCACCGTGTTTTCGCTTGTGTTCGATCAGCTCCAGGAGGGCCTTCCGGTCCACCTTGCGGCCGGCGCGCTCGTAGTCCTGGAGGAACTCGTTGTCCTCGGTGGAGAGGCCCGTTTTCTTGGAGGGCGTGCGGGAGTCCCCGAGCATCTCAGGGGGCGCCTTGCGGACGGCCTCCCGGCGTTCAGCCAGCTTCTCCATTACGGCATCGTCTCCACGGGCCTGTTTGAGGATGGCCTCGAAGGTCTGTTTGTTGCCCCTGGCGACGGCCTGGGTCTGAGGGTCGAGGGTGGCGAGGATCTTCTCCATCTCCGGGCCCACAACCTCGTCGAACGTCCCCGCGCCGTAGGTCTTGTCTACCTGGGTGCGGTGGGTGTCGCGCAGGTTGTCAGCCGTGGCGGAGACCTGGGATTGGACCCATGGTCCCATCGTGTCCCGGAGGGCCTCCTGGACGACCTTCGAGATAGTGCCCTTGCCGTCGTTGACGAACTCGTCGAGGAAGTTGTCGCCTTTGGAGGCGGTAGGTTCGACCGGCTGTGACGTGGAGGCTTGGCGCATCTGAGCCACAGAAGCAGTTACCTCCTTGGCGAAGTCCCCGAGGGTCTTGGACACCTTGTCGCCAAAGGAGTCGAAGTCCGCCTTGGAGACAGAGGGTGTGGAGGCCGGGGTGGTGGTCTCTTCGATCAGGGTGTCATCAGCCACGGGCGCTTTCCTCCACTACCTGACCATCCCAGTGAGTGACCGGCATGTAGTCTTCGAGGTGGTACAGTTCTTGCAAGTCCTCATCTCCTAGCAAATCCCGAGCCTCCTTGTCAAGAATTCCTGTCATCAAGTGGGTGAGGATGGTCCGGGCGCCCTTGGCTTCGTGGAAGTGGGCGAGTTGTTCGTCGCGGGTCCCGCTAGAGAGCAAAGCCCCCTCCGTGACCCTCCATCGTAGTGACCCCAGGAGTCTCTGCAGCAGGGGGAAGTGCTCGCTGTCCTTGAGATTCTGCCACGCCTCTAAGGACATCTTGTGAGTAGTCTCCGAGCTGGCTGACGGCATCTGTGTTTCCTTGTCGGACCTCAATGAGGAACCGTTTCAGTTCGTCCTCTCGACCGGCTTCGAGGACGCGACCCCATGCGAGGGTCAGTTTTTCGATGTGTTGCATAGCGACCTGGGCGGTTAGTGGGGCTTGACCACCCATCTTCTCGACGGCACCCACCATGTTTACTAGCTGGGAGCCGTAGGACATCTGGCCTTGGAGTAGGGTCAGGGCGTTCTGGAACTCCTGGTCTTGGTTCAGGGTCTCGCTGGCGATACGGAGGTTGAAGGACTCCTCCAGGTAAGGGGGTGCGTCTACGTCGAGGGAGGCGGCGATCTCTCGGGCGTCCTCGTCCCCGAGGGCTGCAGCGAGGCGCTCCGGGTCCGGTGGGCCAAACTGTCGGTAGAGCAGCATCGTGTCCTGGGCCATGCGGTTGAACTGGCCACGGACGTTGCGCAGGGTGTCTCGGAACATCTCCTTGGACTCTTGGAGGAGCATGGCTGTGGAGGCTGCGGGGCTGGGGTGGCCACCGTGGCGGGTCTCTCGCCCGAAGAGCGGGTCCGAGATGCCTGTGATGCGTTCGGCAGTGGCGAGGGCCATCTGGATAAGGGCGACGTCGGGGGAGATGATCTTGGGGAAGGTGAGTGCGACGAAGGACTGCTGTGGGTTGTCGGTGAAGAGGAACTTCCCCGGGGCGAAGCGGGCGTTCTGGAGGCGGGTGTCGTTGGTGAGGCCGTTCACTGAGTTAGAGAGGGTTACGGCGTCGATGGCCTGGTTGTACATGGTGGTGATGGCGCGCTGGAGGTGTTCTAGGCGCATCGCGACGCCTGAGGGGTTCCGGCGGGAGCCAGCTGTGCGGAAGTGCAGCTCGTAGGCAGGGACCCCCCGCGTGAGGAATGGCTTGGCCATTGCGCGTAGGATCGTACCCGTGTTGCGCTCGAACCACACCAGGATCGGCAGGATGGGTGCGTCGTGGTTGGTGTCTTTGAGGAGACCACCCCCACGTAGCAGCGGGATGTCTACCCACGCCTCGCGGATGTCGTAGAGGTTGTCTTTGTTGATGCGCGTGAGGCCGTCCTGGGCGAGCTGGGAGTCCCGAACGGAGGTCGTGTAGCCGCCGGTGGAGGTGTGGTGGAGGAGTTCTTCGAGTTCCTCTTGGTCGAGGTCTATTTGCTCTAACTGGCGCATCAGGACGAGGTCCTGGGCGCTCTTCAGGGACTGGCGAACGACGATCTCACTCTCTTGGATGCTCTTGTTGAGCTGCCACAGGACCTGCTCACGGGGAGTGTGGTCGAGAGAGGGACCGGCACCCATGTTCACCTTGGTAGGGCGAGCCTTGCCACCAGCGCCCGGGAGGTAGATGTGGCGGTACCGCTCTACCCACTTGAGAAAGAGGATTGAGCTACCGATAGGGACAGTCTCGTCCAGCCAGGCCCCCACAGGAGTGACAAGGTCGAACTCGTTGTCGTCCGCGGCCCAGTTGAAGAAGTCAGCGCGCTTCTGGGCCAGGGACCGGGTAGCCTCGTTACGGGTCTTCCCCAGGACCAGGTCCGGGTGGGTGGCAAAGATGGTGTTCTTGAGGCGGGCCTTGATGGCGTCGGAGTGGAGTTGGATGAGTGGGTAGACGACGTTCGAGGAGTTGAGCCAGGGGGTGGAACGCTGTTCGACCGCAGGGATAGCCCAGTAGAACTTCCAGAACTTGTCGATGTTGTCGATGTAGGGTTTGTGTTGGGATTCCAGGTCTTCGGTCATCTCAGTGAGTAGCCTACCGAGGCGTTCCTTGTCGTCCTGGGAGAGGCGTAGGTTCTCGCCCGGCGTGAGTGAGCCTTCCACGGCGGTAGCCTAGGTCCGCGCCTGGGAGGGCTGTGGACGCTTGATCTTGGGCGGCTCAGGGACGCGGGTCTCACCCTCTAGCGAGAGAGCCAACCCTACCTTGGTCTCAGCGTCTGGGTCGATGAAGAAGATGGGCTTCGTGGTGCCGCGGGAGTTCATCAGCGAGGGGCGGCCCTTCGCCATGATGGTCATGGAGTGACCTTTGACGGTG
>ERZ1292625.3883-Hain-H41-01um-R1-3883-length-11600-cov-9_pt1 | contig 11600 bp, 9 predicted proteins | sample MGYA00564400_ERZ1292625 | MGnify/ENA primary metagenome ERZ1292625 (study PRJEB36523, sample SAMEA6512639) | groundwater metagenome | collected 2019-01-08 | study: AquaDiva: Metagenomics assemblies of 32 groundwater samples
GCACGTACTGCAAGGCTTCCCCGTTCTGCTCCACGGCCTTGAGGCACACCGGCTCCGTTTGCTCCCGCACGTACTGCAAGGCTTCCCCGTTCTGCTCCACGGCCTTTAAGGCAGTTTTAACTGTCAAGATTCCAAGAAATTTAATCTTCATGTTCGCCTCCAATAGAGTGAATACGTGAATGTTCGGCCCTGTAAGGCCTGGTCTACCTCCTTGTCGTCGTCGCAAACCCATCGAGCTTGATCGTCCCATCCACCGGCACGCCGTTTTTGACATCCTTCCCCAGCTTCGAGAGGTCCAGCTTCCAGTACCGCGCCGGGATGCCTGACGTTCTGGCATCGTCCGTGTAGTAATCCCCCTCAATCGACATGCCGTTGGTGAAGGCCCAACTGGGAGTTTTTCGAGTGCCCCCCTTGGCCCCGCTCTCCAGTTGCCGCACACCCTTGGTGTCACCCGAGATCAGTTCCGGCGTGGTCAGCATCGCCTTGCTATCCGCCGTTTCCGCCTTCATCTCCTGTTTGACGGTCGCTTTCTCCAGACGGGCCATCTCGTCAGCCGCCGCCTTACGCTGCTCCTCAGACTCCCGTAACTGTTGCGCCTCTTTTTGCTGAGTCGCCTCGACGGCTGCTGCCACCATGCGGACGACCTCCAGATCTCCCGATTGCAGGGCCTCCCGCGCCGCTTGCGCATCTCGCCGCTTCCGCGCTTCTAGTTCCAGCCGGTCCATTTCTTCCTGGACTTCTCGTGCAATCCGCTCCTCCTCCAGCTTCTCGGCTTCTTTCCGCAATCGCTCCACCTCCTGTCTGGCCTCCTCGGCTTTCCGTTCCTGCTCTCGCCTCGCGGCTTCGGCCTCAGCAATGGCCTTGCGGTTTGCCGCGTCGATCTCCGCTTTCCGCTTCGTGATATAGAGATTCCGTTGTTGATCGGTCGCTACCCGCAACCGCGCTAAGATGTCCATGAATGGCTTGAACGCGGCATTAGTTTCCCGCACGAACTTTGTGGGTTCATCGACCTTACTCTTTCGCAAGTTCTCTAGCTTGTTCTCCGTGGTCTTGCATCCGGCAATGAAGACCAGCGCCGCTTCCTCGCTCACCGAATCATGCACCACGAGCGCGGTCGCCTGACGCTCCAAGGCTTCGACTTCCTGTTGGTAGGTTTGCAGTTCACCCTCTTCGATCGGCACCAGTCCAAACTCCATCGTCCCACCTCCCATGGTTATTCTCCTTTCTCCTCTCTGATCTTTCGATCGGCCCGCTCATCGCGCTCATCGCGCCAGAATTCCGCGCACTGCGTACACCCCGCCTCACCACAGCCGAACGGATCATGTGCCGTGACAAACAGTCGAGCGAGCGCGGCAGGCATCGGCTTCTGTTTGCCCTTCGTGCTACTTGCTCGATCGATGATCTTCCCCGCCTTGCCGCGCTTGACTAGCTTCATGCCCATGAGCCCAGCAACACTACTCCCGCGTGGACGGTTTGCCTGTCCGAATTGTGCCATCACTTCATCCTCCGAATGCTGCCCTGCTGCATGAGGCAGTAGTACGCATTAAATCGACTCAAATCCTCTTGCGAGGGCTCCATGGCCCACATAATCACTTCGATGGCGCTTTGCATGAGCGAGAGAACGGCCACTGCCACCGCCAGCCCTCCCATGTAGCGCATTATGTCACCAGTCCCTTGACTGAGGACTTGCGTTTCGTGAACTCTTTGCGAATCAAGCGCCGGATTACCGTCGAGATACTGCCCTCCCGTTCTGCTGCCGCTTGGAGTTGCGCGCGCTCAGGCCTGGAAACACGAATCCCGATTCGCACTTCCAGCTCATCGTCTATGTCCACCCGTTTCATGCCGTTCATAAGTCCTCCCGTAAATGAATGCTCTACTGCACATGTCGAACACTACAGAAGCGTCGAACGGATGTCAAGAAGAATTGTTCGACGGGCACATTAAAATTATTTAGTGTGGCACGTTTTATAAGTTGTGAGCTGCGACACGCTGAATTTCAGATTCAGACATAAGGGGTCTTTGATACTCGGATCTTACTCCGGCATCTTACGGCTCCCGCCCCACATTAAAATGAGTATTCGTTCGACATTTCTCTTGACATCTGTTCGACATTGTGCTAGACTCTCACCATGATGATTGAGACACAAAGCACAGGCAGCGCGAACCCGACGGACCCAACTCTCCACTGGAGGCAGCCATGAAAAATAGATGCGTGATAGTTAAGAATGGGAAGTTCTGGACAGGAGGAAGTTGGTCGTATGAATTTCCCGATGCCGAGAAGATGGGAAGAAGGCAAGCACGGGAAGAGGCTGAAATACTCGATGCTCGCGCGCTCGATACCAGCATGGGCGATGAGTTGCTGTGTAATTTCGAAAAGGATGGACTAGCATGACAACGTTCACCAACGGAGATTTTCTCCTCATTCTTATAGCCGTGTTCGCTTTCGCCTTCTGGGCCGGGTGCCTCTTCACCGAATGGCGAAGCCTCAAGGAAACCGCTCGCTGCATCGATCAATTTCACCAACGGGCCGCACGGCCCAACACCAGAAAGGGAGCATAATATGACCAGCAGGAAGACATTCATCTCAGTAAGCGTGCTCACCGTGGTTGCACTCAGCACCATCCTGTGCGGCACCAGCCATGCACAAATGGCGACGGAGATCATGCCGGGCGTGACCTATTACAGTGGCCCGAACGGCGGCACGTTGGGCGTGGAGATCATGCCGGGCTATCGGCGGTACTCAGGGGAAGTGCAGGGCCATTCCGTGGAGGTGATGCCAGGGGTTCGCTCGTACAGCCTTCAGCCGTCCGACTCGTATCCGAGCATGGAGGGCGGATTCAGTGGGATGGCTGATGGGATATTTCAAGATCGCCAGCCCATCCAGCGCGACACAGACATATGGAGCGAGCGCACCAGATTGAGCGGCAGACAGGGACGGTAGTAACACACCCGAACGCAGACCAAGGAGGAACGATGAATTGCCTTGCGGCCTCACTCACACTGTTGGTCAACCTGGACGGATGCCGATCCGTGCCGGTGGAAATTGAGTACGTGCAAACGGTCACGCCAGAGCGAATCACGTATGATGTGCTCGACGCCTCGCTGGATATTGGCACCCTCCGCACGCTCACCATTTTTCAGGCGGAGGACTGTCTCAGGATGGCCAGGGAGCAGTTTGTCGGCCACTGCCAGAGGAGGTCCATCATTACTGACACCGGTGAGCGCACGATCCATTACCGCACCCAAGCCTGAACCGTGACGTACACATATTTGCTAACACCTAAGGCATCCATAAGAAACGCCGCGTCAGTCGTGGCATTAGCGAAGTGTAACGCGAGTCGGTAGCGTGTTGTCCCATTCACATTATCTGAAGACAGGAGCGGTCGCACATTCAAGGCGGTGCCGGTACTGTTCCGCACAACCGCTGCCGACATGATGGAGAATTGATCATCGTACTGACTCGCCACATCGAAGAGCACGATGTGCTTGTTGCTCGCTAAGATCCCAACGCCTGTTGTGAAGTTCACCACATTGCTGACCAGCGGAGTATTCTGCAAAGTCGTACTGGCTCCGCTGATTTTTGAGGCAAGGCCGATCGTGTCCGCCACGCTCGATAACGCCGTCACGGTATGTTGCGTCACGTTGCCTGCGGTCGCCACGAACCCTACAAGGAAGGATTGCAGTTGCCCCCCGCGAAATGAGAGTGCGCCAGGATTGAGATTCGAGAAACTCCCACCGCTAAAATTCGAGACGGTGAAATCGTTGTTGTTATTGAGAAGTTGAATTGATGAAGACGTGATTTTATCGTTGGCATTGATGATGCTCGCCGCCCCGGCATTGCTGCCGGAGATATTGAGCGTCATTTTGTTGGCCGCAAAGAAGATCCTGACATTGCTTTGATTCGCGCTCGATGTGGAGAAATACCCGCCTTCGACGTTGACATCACAGCTTGCCGACCCATCGCCATCCATGCGAATGTCGGCATACGGCCCCGCATCGCTTCCGTTGGTCTCAAAATGAGGATTGATGAGCGAGACTTTGACGCCGTACAGATCGAATCCGACTTTGTTATTCGCTTCGATAATCGGGTTCACAAAGCGCGTATTCGGCCAGGGATTCGCACCCGTTTCCTTGAGATGCACGGCCGCAGTGGTCGTACCGGATATGCGCAATCCGTTCCACTCCACAGACCCGAGAATATCGTCGCCCTCAAACCAAAAGCCATACGCCCCGCCTTGGATCACCACGTTATGATGCTTCGACCCGATCATCTGTCCTGACCCACCAGTGCCACTGGTGCCCTTGATGCCCGCGTTGGCATGGTTGCCGATATACAGATCACGGAATGACGAGAATCGGTCGTAATAGACACCATTCGTGGTCGGCACGATCTCAATGCCGTTCAATCCTCCATCCAGCGTGAGCCCGTCCAGGTGAAAATCTGTGTTGACGCCGGATACCATATCAATGGTGATGTTGTTGGCCGCGGCGTTGGTCGCCTTGATCCGCGGACGGTTCCCCGAAGATCCTCGAATCGTGATCGCTTTGGAAATGACCAGTGGGGCTGAGTGCCGGTAGATGCCGCGCGGATTGTCCAGGACGAGGACTTGGCCGAAATCTTGCGCGGCAACAATGGCCGCTTGCAGAGCACTTTGATTGTCGGTGCTATCGTCACCAATCGCGCCGAAATCTCCCACGCGCAGTTCGCCTGACGAAAGCGAGACCCATTGGGTACCCGTATCCATCCAGAGGCCACGGATATTGTCCGTCACCCGTGCGAGCCGCCCAGCGATCCCAGCGGCTGGGAGGCCCGCTTTGGTATAAGACTGGACGATGTCGGCTCCCAACGTCGCCCGTGCTGCTGCCGCGTCCGTATCATCGAGCAGCGTGTTGATAAAGGGTGAGACCGGCCCCAGATTGGCCGAGGTGCCCGCCGCCGCGATGACATTCCCGCTACTATCCCACGCCAGAAACTTACTGGCTCTAGCCGCCGCAGCGGGCAAGGTCGTCGCCGCGGTTGTGCCCGCTTCCGTCTCGGGGAGATGCACCGCCCGATCAAGCACGTCCTTATTCTGCTGGGAGTACCGCGTAAGCTCATCGAATTTGGTTTCGTGGGTCTCCGGGAAGAAACTGCCCTGGTTCCTCAGGTCCGTGGATTGCCTCGGGGTCCGATCAAACCGGATCGTGAGCGCATAGCTTGTGGCTAGATTGCCAGCCGTGAGCGTGATCGTGCCCCCCGTAGCCTTCCCGACACCCGTGACCGTGTAATCGGTGGGATAGACCAGCGTAGTTTCCACATTGGCGGTACCGCGCTGCGTCACGCGGAGGTCGGTCGCCGCGAACACCTTGAAGGTGTAGTTGTAGACCGCCGTGGTATTGGTCCCGATATAATCGTTTCTCGGGGCCGTCGTCGAGACGGTGGCCTCTGCCAGAGGGCTGAATATCGGTGCACAGGCCAACACACTACATAGGATCACGAGCTTTGCTACACACTTCATCGAGTCACCCCTTTCTACTTCTTTCGGTTGACATCTTTCCCTGTGATCAATCCCCGCGTCACATCTACCGCATTCTCCGGGGTCGCTACGCCGTCATACACATCGGCCAAATACCCGACCGGACGATTGAGCGCACTCGCCGGGGTGCCAGTCATGAGGCCGAGCAGGGTCAGCACATCCCGCACCGCCCGCTTGCTGTGCCCATCATCGCTCATGGCCTTGTAGAGAGAATGGGGAGCCCTCGCCGCGCTTTCAATCAGGCTTACGACCGGAGACGTGGAAATGCGGTCATCATACCACTTGCTATTAAAGGCGTTGATGCCTGCCAGAGCCACCGGCCCCACGCCAGGGAAGAAGGCCAGGGCCGAACGGAGTTGCGAGCCAAATAAGACCGAGAGGGATTCCGTGAGATAGCCGTCTTCGTCGTCTGGATCAAACCCTCCCAGCCCCTTCACAATGGTTTCCGCCAGCACCGCAGGAATCAGGAAGCCGACGAGGTACAGGTAGAACACGCGCCCGGCCCCCTTCCTCAGCCCCATTCCCTCAGCCACCTGCTGAAACTCAGAGCCCAACAAGTTCGCTTGCATGTTGAAGTAGGAATAAAACATCGTGAAGGCCCGCACAAACGGCGTCCCCGACTCAAACGAGGAGAGGCTTTCAGGATCAAACGAGCCTTGCGTCTGCCGGACCGCCGCATCCGCCGCCCGCACCGCTTCCTTCTCCTCGGCACCATCCGCAATCTGTTGATCGTAGGCCCCGGCCCAGGTAATCAGATCAACCACGTTTTGCGTCCCTTGCTGCATGAAATAGCCGTGGTGCCTCATGAAGGCCCTGGCCTCGTCGTACTTCGTGGGATTCAGCAGGATCTCGTCGATCGACGCCTGCACGTCCATGATCTGCGTGGTCAGCCGTTGGGCCATGTACGGCGATCGCGCATGGATCGACTCGGCCATCGTCGATGGTCCCTTGAGATAGGTCACGAGGCCGCCCCGGAGATGCTTGGCCTTCACCTTCACGAGGGAAAGCGAGAACCCCGTGAACTGTTGCAGCGTATTCACCACGTTTCCGACCATGATTTGCGCCCCCGTCCTGGCCCGGAGTCCCCGCCAGAAGCGGTCCATGTGACGGTTCTTGCCAGGGCTTGACACGGTTTGCTGTGCGGCCCGTTGCAGCCAGGGGACCAACATATCTTTCGCAATGGTCGGATTCATGGCGTCGAGTGATACACGAAACTGTTTATTGGTCACCAGCCGAGCGGCGTCCTTGACTCGCGGTTCCAGATGGACAAACCGCATCACCTTGTCGAGATGGATAGGAATGGTGGCCAGGTTCAGGGCCAGCGGCGCGGCGTAGGCTTCCACTCGAGCCTTCGTAAACCCGCGCCCGGTGGTCGGGAACATGAAGGAGTTGCCGGACTGATCGAAGAGGTCCTTCTCTTGCCGAATCGCCTGATCGACGGACTTGACACTATCGGCAATGGCCGGAACATAGCCGCCACGGTATTCCCCCCATGGTGTTTGAATCGGTGAGGCGGTAATCTCGTTGAAGTAGTAGCCGTACATCTCATGGTGCGCCTGTTGGGCTTGTGGTTTGATCGACTCTAGCAGATCCCAGACCCCTTGCGCGTAGTCGTAGTCGGCCTTCGTCAGTATGCCGTCCTGCCAGGCTCGCGTCACAAAGGCGTTCCACTGGGACTCGTCCCAGCCGTAGCCCTTGAGCAACTTCGCCTTGTTGCTCTCGTTGCCGGTGTGCAGGATGGCATGAATTAGCGCGGACTGCCCACGAAAGGCAAAGCCTTGGCCTAGTTCGTTCGCGGGAATCATGTCTCTCGTCATTGTGGATTCAATCGGCTGAATGATTGCCAGATACTTCGTGAGCAGGGCCGATTTCTCAGCCCTGAACGTGACGGCCGCATCTTGAATGGGGGACCAGATGAAGCGCCGGAAAATCCCGTTGATGTTCCCGCCATCCATCACATCGACCCAGGATTCCACACGTCGCAAGGCCGAGGTCAGGCTGAGTAGGCCGAGTTTCGTATCCTCCCACTTGGACTGTTCTCCAAGAATCCGGCTCTGCTCCGTCGTCGTCTTGTTGGCGAGTTCTGCCGTTAATAGGTCAATCACGTCTGATCGGTCTAGGAGCTGTCCATCGATCTTCATTTGCTGGGTCCGCCGCGAAAGCAGCCACAACGCCTCCAGATCGTCCGCAAGTTTCGTGAACTCCTCCACCGTCAAGGCTTGGTAGTTCAACGGTCGAGGGGCCAGCGCATCGACTTGTGGCTTCCACTGATTATAGAGGTCAGGGTCATACTTCTGAATAGGCTCCAGATATTCCGCTGCCGTCTTCGGTTGCGCGGTGCCGAATCCGTACTGGGCCAGGATCGCCCGGCCTACATTGACGAGATCGACGTTGCGGAGTTTGGCGAGTGTCGCATCGGCCTTGAAGAATCCTTTCGCCAGATCACGCGCCGACTCAATCCGTTCCTTGACAATCCCCGCTTCTCGATAGAGCGCCAGGTTCAGGAGTTCCTGTTGCTTGAAATGCCCCGCGTTCACCCAGTCTTGTTTGGCGAGTGCAGCTGTGGCCTTTCGACTCGCCTGCCGGGCCGTGATGCTGTAGTGGTTCGCGCTGATATTCTTGATCGCCATCCGGCTCATGATCTTCCGTGCCGTCTCGCGGACCGATTTCAGCGTCGGCGTCATCGTCGCAAGAAGATCGCGGCCCTGCCGCTGAGCGGTCTGCTGTTCCTGCTTCGCGGCGCTCAGGAACGGCGCGACTTCACGGCGCTTCCGATTGATCGCCTTCAATTCAGCGGCAATCACCGCCTCTTGCTGCTCATTCAGGACCGCCGCCTTCGCTTCCTCGGCGATGGTGCCGTCGAAGCGAATATCGCCGTACTCTTCCTGCATGCGCCGGTCGGTTTCCGCCTCGATCAACTGCGTTTTGTTCCTCGCATTCGCCAGGGCCAGCACGAAGTCTTGACCATTGGAGTAGCCAAACAGTTGCGCCACCGCGTCATGGTGCATGCCGTCCTTCGCCGCAAGCCCCTTCGGGAGCGTCTTCGCGAAGTCCTTGCCGAACGCATCGGCCAGGCCCTTCCTGTCCAGCTTCATGGCCTGAATACCGTGTGGGATCTCCGACCCGTCCGGCATCTTCCCGGTCTTGAGCACGGCCAGCGCGATATACTCCGGCTCCTCGTTCACGTCGTGCGTGACCGTCTCCGCCATGGCCTCGCGTTTCTCTTTCCACCAGGCCTGCTGTTCCCGCTGGTACTGCTTCATGAGCTTCGCTTGTAATGTCTCTCGTGCCGTGATCGAGGCCTCCCGAACGAGATCCTCATAGGCGGCCCACTGCGTCGGCGTCATCCCCGCGCTCACGGCATCCGTGAACAACGGCAGCACCTCGACCTCAGCCGCCGCCGCGTCTATGGCTTCGTCCGTGGCGATCATCCGGTCCATGACCTCGCGCACGTCTTTGGTCAACTTCACGTGCAAGGGTGCCGTGGTCAGCGAGCGGTAGGCCTGGATCATCCATTGCCGGAATCTGGCGAAGGCTTCACGCAAGGCCTGTGACGGGCTCTTCCCTTCCATCGTGTAGGCTTCAAACCCTCGGGCAAATTGCTCATGGTGCTCGGTCTGGATCGCGGCCTTGATCGCATCCTTACCAGATGCGCTGGTGATGTCGAGGCCCATCCACTTCAGGATGGTATCCAGATCGGTGCGGAGCTGTTCTGTGGTGCCCGCCGTGGTCGCATCCTCGATCAATTCATTGAGGTACAGGTGCCCGGTTTCGTGGATGAAGGTTGAAAGGTCGGCTTTTTCAAGCAGCTTGATCAAGGTCGAATGCTCGCCAAAGGTGATGGAGCCTTTGGGGGAGCCGTCTCCCTGGTGCAAGATATTGGATTTGGTTGCGTCGAAGGTGCCACGGTTGGCAAGGGCACTCTTGACTTGTGATTCCTCGAACGGCACCCAGACATCATGCCCTTCGCCGCCCATCTTCCCGCCCGTATCATGGATGCCGTCATAGCCATATTCCTTGAGTACCGCTGTCACCCAATCAGGAATGGAAGTCCAGGCGAACGAGTTCTTCCCTTCTGCTGTATCAGTCTTGAGTTGCTCAATCCATTCATGCGGGTTTCTCATCCGCTTATCCCACGGATCGGCCCCAACCGACTGTCGAGGAACGCGCTGCCGCCTTGATTTTTTCTCAAGCGCCTCGACTACAGATGGTGGTATCGCGTTCGTCACCAAAGGGTTTTGAATAGAAAGATACACCGGAATAACTGCCGGATGTTCTGCGTGAGGGCTGTCATAGGTGACTTTTCCAGGGAACCCAGCCAGCTTGAGAATGTCCAGGAACTCTTCTTCAGAATTGAAGAGTACCCCACTATTGAGCCAGCTCTCGACCAAGGCCATGAGCGCATTCCCGCGATGCTCCTTGATATCCTGGTCGTAGGGACCAATCCCCCTTGTGTGCCCTTCTTCATGGAGAATATGCGTTTCGCCGTCGTCAGTATTGCCCACTCGCGGGGCCAGCTTCGATATCGTGTTGCGTTGTTCCTGCGTGAGAAAATGCCAGGCACGTCCGATATCAACTGTAGACCGAGCGCCTTCAGGCTTGAACGCGAACCATGTTTGATAGGGACGATCTTCTAGCGATATGGACGTATCCTGTTTGCTCGTGGAATACTTACTGGCAATCGTATTGTCATCGGTAAAGAAGGCCATCGGGCCAGAGGTCGCACGATTCTTTGCGAACTTCGTCCCAATACGATCCGCTCGCCGCGTACCGTGATAGAGCACCAGCGGCCTGCCCTGCCCATCGACCGCCTTGCTGTTATTGAACCAGGCCCAGAACCGTTCGAGGGCTTTGGCGTCGTGAGAAATGGCATGACCCGTGCTGTTGTTCGCTTGGCGATTCTGGCCGTTGACGGTGATCGTATCCGATGCCGCCGCTTGTGCGAACGTCCGACCCTCGACTGCCGGGATCGTCGGCTGAATCGACTCTCCCAGTAGAGCTTTCACCTGCTCATTGCTGGTCGCGTTCAGGTCAATGTCACGCTGAGACAGGAAGTGCTTCAGCGCGTCCAGGTTGTTCCGCACATCGAGCAGCCGCGCATTCTCCTTGCTGATCGCATAGACCGGCGTCCCGCGTGATTCCCGATCGAGCGCACCGAGGAACGCCCCGAGGTCTCGCTCCTGAATGTACCCCGCTTCGGTGGCCAATTCCGCCGCCTGATCGAGCGTGAGACCCTTCTGCTGAATGAGCTTCCGCTTGAACGGTTTGGCGTTCGCCTCCACGCCCCGCGCCGACAACTCCCCTCCTTGATCCTGCACACCGCCTTTTCCCTGCAAGAACTCCATGAGGGACTGCCCAAAAATGTCCGCGTCCTTCGGGGCATCTTGTGTTCGAAGGCGGTTCAATAGCGCGTCGAGTTCCGTTTGCTGCGTGCCGAGCTTCTTCAGGATGTCAGGAATTTGCCGCTCGATCTGAAGATTCATGCGCTGGAACAACTCGAAAGGATCTTCTCCCAGCCCGCGCCGCGTGGCTCGTGCCACCGCCCGCTCCGCCTCTTTTTGCGCCAGGGTCTCCGCGATGTCTGGGGTATACCCTAAGGCTTGCAGTTGCCCGCGAATCTCCTTCGCCACCTTCGCTGCGGGGTCCGTGACGGACGCAGTCTGTACGTCTTCCTGTGGCTGGGCGTCCATCATCGCCATCCACTCATCGGATTCACGAGCGTTCATCACATCGAGCGATGTCCGCATCTCCTGGGCGAAAAAGGCGTTATGCTCCGTGCCTGCCAATTTCGAGACGTAATCCGCCGTCGGAATCGCCAGATCTTGGCCCGTCTGGACCGCTTGATCGTAGGCCTCGACGTTGCCGGTAATCGCAGCCGCCACCTCACGAGGATCAACTCCCTTGCCTTGGAAGTAGGTATTGAAGGCGTCGGTGGGAATGTAGACTTGCTCCACCGGCCCATCCTTCGTGGCTTCGGCAATGATCTTCTTCAGGTGGTCAGGCAGATCCTTCGCGAACTGGGAAGACTCCGCGGCCTGGCCCATAGCTTCAAACGCTCGTTGATTCTGCTTGGCCTGCCTGACC